>JAEEGF011202574.1_pt1 | contig 34215 bp, 28 predicted proteins | sample 9134171 | NCBI WGS metagenome assembly JAEEGF01 (sample SAMN16246542, study PRJNA631951) | gut metagenome | biome: gut microbiome; feature: rumen; material: AP-attached | host: Bos | place: Iran: Karaj | collected 2018-10
TCGAGGGTGAGGCGGTGCAGAACTTCACGCTGATGTACCTCGAGATGTGGGAGGCCATGAAGATCGGCCGAAGCAGCCGCAAGATCGAGACTCCGGAGGAAATGAAGAAGATCAACAGCTATCTGCCGCATTTCTTCCATGAGACCGATTTCACAAACGATGGTTACGTTCAGCCCTTTGGCGACGAGCCGTTTGATAATGTGCCGCTTTCTGAGAATGCTTACCTCGAGCTGATCAATCAGGCGGAGAAGTATTTATACGTATTTACACCTTATCTGATTCCGAGCCAGTCCATGACGGATGCTATGTGTCTCGCGGCGCAGAGGGGCGTTGACGTGAGGATCGTTACGCCGCATATTCCGGACAAGAGGATAGTCTTCAGGATAACCCGATCAAATTACAAGAAATTCATGGACCATGGCGTGAAGATTTACGAATACACGCCGGGGTTCATTCATTCAAAATGCATGCTCTGCGACAACGACAAGGCGATAGTCGGCACGGTCAACCTGGATTACAGGAGTCTGTTCCTGCACTTCGAGGATGCGGTGCTGCTCTATAAGTGCGAGGCCGTGAATGAGCTGCGTAAGGATATGATCAGAACCTTCAAGGAGTCGCGCCTCCAGACCGAGGAGGACACGAAGCGGAATATCTTCGGCAGACTGCTTGATGCAACACTTGTTTTCTTTGAGCCAATCGTTTAATCGTGAATTGCGGCGATATTGAAAAACAGAAAAACAATACCACGTGATAGCTTGAAAACGTGGATGTGTTATTACAGTATATTTGGGGAAAATATAGATGGCGGAGTCGAATATTACAAAGAACGCTCTCGCAGACGCTCTGAAGAGTCTGATGCGGGAGAAGAATTTTGATAAGATAAGTGTCCTTGATATTTGCGAGAAGTGCAACATGAACCGCAAGAGCTTCTACTACCATTTCAGGGACAAATACGATCTTCTGAACTGGATATTCTACATAGGCTTCATGGAGCATATCAAATTCGATGGGATAGAGGAGCTTTTCGACGAGGAGATTAAGAAAAACCCGTACAGTATCTGGGATCTGATCACCTCGCTGGCAGAGTATTTCTATTCAGAAAAAGAATTCTACCGCAAGGCTCTGATGATCGAGGGGCAGAATTCTTTTAAGGAGTATTTTCACGACGGACTGTATCCGGTCGTGAGATTCTATATGAATGATGTTGTTGACGATGATGAAACGGGCGTTTTCACGACCCTTATCTGTGATACCTGCATAGCGGCACTTATGAGGTGGCTCACAAGTGATGAGCCGGACGAGCCGAAGGTGGCTGTCAGCGAGATGAAAAGTTATCTCGTGAAGTTCGCAAAGCGCATTATTCAAGACCTTGAGCCGCAGGAATAACCTGATGATTATGTCTTGGCCGCAGGTCTGAACGGCTGTTGCGCGTGTTATTTATTCGTGAGCCGCAGGTCTGACGGTTATATGTGTACTGATTTCCTTGCCGGAGGTCATCACATTGATATTCTGGATATCGTAATTCAGATTGATCATCAGTACCGGCTGAGGAGGCGTTTTTCTGAGCGCAGGAAGACCGTTATTGAAGTGTCTGACCTCGTCGGCAGTCATAGTAGGAGCAGTCTCAAATATGACTATCGGAGAATCAAGCTCTGCAACCCTCGCGAGTACGGAGCGGCCGGCACCTTTTGACGGAGCGCCTGCAGCTGAACTGTCTGTAGAAGCTTCAGAAGCACCGGAAGCAGAACCGGAAGCTTCGGAGAGTATCTCTTCTACGTAGTTACTGTCAACAGTGTAACGCATCGCAGAGAGTATCTTCTTCTGCGAAAGCTTTCCGGTATTCTCTTTGGTACTTGCACCATCGAGCGGAAGGCATACAAGTATATTTGAAGCAGGCGACAGCATATCAAGCAGGCTGTCGGACAGGGCTTCATCAGAAAGCATAAACATAAATATCGTATACTGGTTCCTGCGGATGACGGAAATGATATTTCCGTAAGTCTCCTCAGGGATTCCGGCGTCGAAGCGCAGGATAAATGCATTTATGCCGAGCTTGTTGTAGTGATCTATAAGCTTACCGAAGGTTGCGTCCGAATAACCCGATGAGTTGGCGCTTGTAACGTCCATATCGGCTATCCAAGGGATGTTCTTATTATACTGGCGGGTGTTCTGCTGGATAGTGGTTGCAGCCTTGTTGAAGGTGTTGTAGCCTAGATTGATACCGAACTGGATGAACTTCTCACGGTCGGAGTTCTTCAGCAGCTTCGCAACAGCGGGGTAATACAGGCTGTTCTCATCTGCGAAGAGCTCACCGATATTTTCGAAGATGTGATTCTTATCGCCCTTTCCGGCGAGGTGAATACCGGTATCGATCAGCTTTCTGAGGCAGCGCTTGTCATCGCAGTCAAAGTTCCTGAGACTGAGACGGACTGCATTTTCAATTAGTATTCTATTAAGATCATTATTCATATCATCGCCTCCATTTGATGATAATGTAATGGGTTTTCATAGGAAAATAAACGGGCAGATTTATAAAAGTGTCCAAAAAACATGAATAAGGTGGGTATTTTTTATGAGAGACAGATTTTCAATCTTTATCACGCTGAAGCTTCTTGGAATAAGCTGGGCAATATTTATTATTGCGGAGTTTATCGACGAGAGTATGAAGAAGGACATCATAACCAAGCTTGTCATCATACTCGTTCCGTTCACCATGGCTTATTTCTACGTGCTGATGGATAAGGGCAACAAGACCAAGGAGGGAAAGCAGTGGTACAGAAGGATGCTGGACTTCATTCTGTGGGCCATCGTAAATGTAGGTATCGGCTACGTGATCGTGGGTCTCATCGAGAATGATATGTGGATCTCGAAGCAGGACCGCACTGAGTTTGATCTGAACGGCGTCGAGTATCTGCAGTATGGAGTTTATGCAACGGTTCTCTTTGTATTTATGGTTCTTCTGGTCGACGGCTTTGCAGTCATGAAGGACAGGTATTTCGGCAAGATGAAGACCAAATAAACTGCAGGGCAAAGCTCCGGCAGCATGATGATCAGGTAAAATACACCTGAATATAAGAAGGTGAATGATAATAAAGCAGCAAAGTGGTAAGTAGTACGAAAGGTAAGGTGAAGGTATGGCATCAAGGAGAGAAATTCTTAGGGAATATACCGACAGATACGAGAAGGTATGCTTTGACGTGGACGATGTCGATGTTGAGGTTTACGATCAGTTTGGCGTCAAGCGCGGACTGAGAGACAAGAACGGCAGCGGAGTTCTGACCGGCGTTACAAATATTTCGCGCATCGACGCCTTCGAGATGAAGGACGGCGTGAAAACTCCGTGCGATGGACGTTTATGGTACAGGGGCTATGACGTTATCGATCTTGTAAATGATTTCGCGTTTAAGAGGTTCGGCTTCGAGGAGGTCGCTTACCTTCTGCTTTTCGGCGACATGCCTACGGACGAGCAGCTGAAGGAATTCTGCGAGATGCTCGCCATGGTAAGAGTCCTTCCGAGAAACTTCACGAGAGACGTTATCATGAAGGCTCCGAGCAGGGATATCATGAACTCTATCACCAAGGGCGTTCTGACCCTTGCGGCTTACGATGACAACGTGTCCGACCTTTCAATCACGAACGTTCTGCATCAGTGTCTCAAACTTATCAGCGAGATCCCGATGATCTCGGTTTACGCTTACTGCGCATACAATCATTATGAGAAGGACGACAGCATGTATATTCACAGGCCGGATCCGAACCTTTCCATGGCCGAAAATATACTTCGCATGCTTCGCCCTGATAAGAAATACACCGAGCTCGAGGCTCAGGTTCTCGATGCTTCCCTTGTGCTTCATATGGAGCACGGCGGCGGAAATAACTCAACCTTCACGACCAGAGTTGTTTCATCAGCCGGTTCGGATACCTATTCCGTTATCGCAGCGGCTCTTTCATCGCTGAAGGGACCTAAGCACGGCGGCGCAAATATCAAGGTTATGCAGATGATCAAGGATATCAGAAAGAATGTTCCTGACACTGACGACGAGGATATGCTTCGCAGCTATCTCGAGAAGATAGTTGATAAGCAGGCTTTCGACAGAATGGGACTTATCTACGGTATGGGTCATGCAATCTACTCAATCTCCGACCCGAGAGCGAGAGTATTTAAGCAGTTTGTGGAGAAGCTCGCCCACGACAAGAACATGGATAAGCAGTACAAGCTTTATTCGGATATCGCGCGCATCGCACCTGAGGTCATCGCCAAGAAGCGTAAGATCTACAAGGGCGTCAGCCCGAACGTTGACTTCTACAGCGGTTTCGTTTACAGTATGCTCGGCATTCCTGAAGAGCTCTACACACCGATCTTCGCGATGGCTCGTATGGTCGGCTGGAGCGCCCACCGCATCGAGGAGCTCATCAACGTTGACAAGATCATCCGCCCGGCTTACATGTCGATAATGAAAGAAAAGAAGTTCGTTCCGAAAGAAGAACGTGGAAACCATATTTACGAATAATGTAAAAAAAACACTCATTCAAAAATGAATGAGCGTAATGAAAAGTGCGTATTATCTAGGAAAACAGTCAGGCTGTAATAGTGTTTCGGCGAAGCGAAATACTATTGCAGCCTGACGTTCGTTTATTATCTAGAGCACTTGTAAAGGAGCTCCTCCCAACGGCGGTCAACTTCCTGCTGGTACTGCTCGAGCAGTCCTTCGTTCTCCGGCTTAAAGAGATGCTTGAAGCGTCCCTGCGTCTTAAGGAAGTCCTCGATAGGAAGCTTCTTCTTAGGTTCGTAGTTGAGTATCCACTTGCCTTCAACAACTTCGAAGAGTGGCCAGTAGCAGGTCTCAACAGCAAGCTTACAGATATTTGCAATGTCAGGCGTATCGTATCTCCAGCCACGTGGACATGGAGCCATAACGTTGAGGAAGGCAGCACCAGGTGTGTAGATAGCCTTCTCAGCCTTGACATAGAGATCCTTCATATTATTTGTAAATGTAGACTGAGCTACATATGGGACATCGTGTGAAGCGATGATAGAAGCAAGATCCTTGCGGTTCTGCATCTTTCCGTTTGATACCTTGCCGATAGGAGTGGTAGTTGTATCAGCGTACATTGGGGTAGCTGAAGAACGCTGAATACCTGTATTCATGTATGCACCGTTGTCGTAGCAGACATAAACGAGGTCGTGGTTACGCTCCATGGCACCTGAAAGTGACTGGATACCGATATCGTAGGTACCGCCGTCACCACCGAAGGTGATGAACTTGTAGGTATCATCTATCTTGCCGCGCTTCTTAAGTGCGTTGTAAGCAGTCTCAACACCTGAAAGTGTAGCGCCTGCACAGGCAAATGCATTGTGGATGTAGCTGTCTTCGTAAGATGTATAAGGATACATGAAGGATGAAACTTCAAGGCACCCTGTTGCATTTCCGATTACTGCGTGATCCTCCGGCTTAAGTGCACGGAGAACTGTTCTTACTGCGATACCTGCACCGCAGCCTGCGCAAAGTCTGTGTCCCGGAGCAAGACGTTCCGGTTTATTCATTACTTCTTTGAAATTATAAGCCATTTTCGTCTCCTCCTTACTTTCTAAGTCCTATATATTTGAACTGCTCGATAGCCTTGTTGCCGGCAGCATAGTTCATAAGGTCGTCGTAAACTGCCTCAGCATCGGAAACTGTGTAATCACGTCCGCCGATACCGTAGAAGTAGTTAACTGCGATAGTTGAAACGCCTGCATCCATAAGTGCAGCCTTGAGCTCTGAACCAACAGGTCCGCCCTCGCCCGAGAAGCTTTCTGCTCTGTCCAGGATAGCAACAGCCTTAACCTTTCTCAGGGCTTCAGCAAGCTCTTCGCCAGGGAACGGTCTAAATACACGTATTTTGATCATGCCGACCTTGATGCCCTTCTCGCGGAGTGCATCAACAGCATCCTTGGTGGTTCCTGCTGCGGAACCCATGATTACTACGGCATATTCTGCATCTTCCATAGCGTACTGCTCGAAGAGACCGTATTTTCTGCCTGAGAGCTTCTCGAAGTCAGCGCATACATCAAGGATGACCTTCTTGGCATTCTTCATAGCGAGACGCTGATTCATCTTTGTCTCCATATAGAATGGTGAGTTTGCGTATGGACCGATAGCCATAGGCATGTCTGCGTTGAGAAGGAAGTTTGCAGGCTCATAGTCACCAACGAAGTTCCTTACAGACTCGGTGTCCATTGTTTCGATATTCATAACTGCATGGCTTGTGATGAAGCCGTCCTGGCATACCATCATAGGGAGCATAACGTCAGGGTGCTCGGTTACGCGGTAAGCCATGATGAAGTTGTCGTAAGCTTCCTGGTTGGTCTCAGCATAAACCTGAAGCCAGCCGGAATCGCGTGCGCCCATTGTGTCTGAGTGGTCGCAGTTGATGTTGATAGGTCCTGTGAGGGCTCTGTTAACTGCACAGAGAACCAGAGGAAGCCTGTCGGAAGCTGCTATGTAAAGCTCCTCCCACATGAAAGCGAGTCCGCAGGAAGAGGTAGCTGTAAGGGCTCTTGCTCCTGCTGCTGAAGCACCGATAGCGGCACTCATTGAGCTGTGCTCAGACTCAACCGGGATGAACTCTGTATCGATCTCGCCGTTTGCGATGAAGGTTGATACCATCTGAGGTATTTCTGTTGAAGGGGTGATCGGAAATGCCGGCATAACGTCTGGGTTAACCTGCTTTATGGCAAGTGCAACGGCTTCGTTACCGGACATCCTGTCGCGCTTTGGTGTCATTTACAGTCCCTCCTTCATAGCGATAGCTTTAAAGCTGCAAACTGAGGCGCAGATGCCGCAGCCTTTGCAGTGCTCGTAGTCAAAATCCTGTCTCTTGCCGTCAACAACCGGTATGCAGCTGTCAGGGCAGAATGGTGCGCAGAGCAGGCAGTTAACGCATTTTTCCCAGTTCATAACAGGAGTCTGAGTTCTCCACTCGCCTGTCTTGAACTTCTTGGAACCGCCGCCTCCGTAAATCTGGTTGCCGAGTGTCATGTCCTGATAAGGAGCCTTCTCGGTTACTTTATTTATATCTGTAGGATTATTTGTATTTCTGTTCTTATTCTCAGCCATTACTGCACCTCCTCAAATGCCATTCTGAGTGCCTTCATGTTTCCTTCGATAACCTCAGGCTTCTTGGCGAATTTGTGCTTGTAGGACTCCTCCATCTGTGAGAGGAATTTGTCCTGATCCATGATATTTGCAACCTTTACGATGGCTGCAAGCATAGGAGAGTTAGGGAAATATTTTCCAAGTGCTTCCACGGAGATGCGTCTTGCATCGATGGTGTAGACCTTGCCCTTGTAGCCCCTGAGGAGAGATACGATCTCTTCCTTGCTGTGCTCTGTATTTATTACGATGGCGCCGTCCTCTGAAAGACCGCTCGTTACATCAACAGCGTGAAGCAGTGTTTCGTCAACGACTACAACGTAGTCAGGATTGTAAATATTTGAATGAGCGCGGATCTCGGTATCGCCTATTCTGTTGTAAGCAGTGATAGGTGCACCCATACGCTCCGGACCGTACTCAGGGAAGCCCTGAACATACATGCCGGTACTCCAGGCAACATCTGCAAGAAGAAGGGCTGCGGTCTTGGCACCCTGGCCGCCTCTTCCGTGCCATCTGATCTCGATATGCTTTTTCATCTTGAAATACTCCCTTATTATAATAATGAAATATAAGTTCTATGATAGTCCGCAGGCTTTGGAAACGAGATGGTTTCGTTCTTATATAAATATTCGTGCGCCACTGCGGCACAATATCAAGATTATATCATTATATTTAAAAATGTAAAGAGAAATTTTTTCGGAGAAATCGAAAAAATGCAAAAAGTTTTTTTGTCGGTTCTGCGGGTGCGGTTCTGCTGCAGGGCAAATAAATATAAATGATTTCTTAAAAATATGGAATATGGCCTGATTATGTGCTAATATAACTACGTATGCGTAGATTTAAAAGTAAAGTCCGGGCGCGGATAATATGTGCGGACTAAATGAATAGGAAGAAAAGCAATGAGTAAATTTTGTTGTGGAACAGCATATGGCGATAATGAGATATATTGCAGGAAATGCGGCAAGGTTCTCGAGGACATAAAGGACAGCGCCTTCGTGCCCGAGGAAAATATCGATGATATGCCGACGGTCATAATTGACGTTGAGAGCGTAAACCGTATAGCCGGAAGAGATACTGCGTTTGAAGATACTTATGTTCAAGGCGGTGCGGCTGCTCAGGTACCGAGTGGTGAGGATTCTGCATTCGGTGACACAGTAGTGCAAAACGGTGCAAGACCTGCTACGAATCAGCAGAGGCCGGTTGTAGCTAATCAACAGAGACCAACAGCAGAAATAATGCAGGCAGAGTATGTTGAGAGGCCGGCACAGGCAGCAGGCGCGGCTCAGGCAGCGGCAGGCGGGGAAGAGGACGAGAAAGAGAAGAGTGGCAGGCATATAGGCCTCCTCGTGGCAAGCATCATCGCTCTTACGATAGCGGTGCTGGGCTTTATTTCAATGGTATTTCTTAATTATAAATATACGATCAAAAACGACACCGACAAATATGCGGGTATAGCGGACAAGGGCTTCCACGATGAGATGGAGGATCCTTCCTTCGGCTTTAATACAGATATTGGAGGGGATGACTGATGGGTAGGATGAAGTATTTTATTATCCTCATCGTCTCCGGGCTTCTGATAATAGCAGAGGCGATGGCGTATTTTCTGTTTGTGAAGCCGGGTATGAAGCTGGACGACTTCTTCAAGTCGACTGAAGACGGACAATACGAGAAAATGGCTGAGGCCTACGATGACCTTTCGGAGGACGATAAGGACGAGGCAATACAGATACTGAAGGATAAGGCGGTAAGTATTACAAATGCATACCTTGATGGCGCAGATGGCGGACAGGATGCATATACAAAGATGGATGACAGTCTGCTCCCGATAGCTCTGATGGCAGAAAAGCTCAGAACGGACGGAGATGAAAGGATGACAGGACTGATCATACAGCTGGCAAAATGCTATTACCATGCAAACGGAAGGTTTCTTCCTCTTCAGTATGATATATGTGCAAATGCTGTAAATGATGATGAAAAATCGAAGGCTTCCGAAGATGCGATCAAGACCTTTAAGGAAGCTTACCTGCTTGATTACGGCGGGAAAGGCCTGAAGGGAAGGCTGCTCTTTGACCATAACAATATTGATCAGAGTTATAAGGATGCAATGAGCGAGGCCCTTATCAAATATATCGAGCAGAAATATCAGGAGTTCATGGACGGCAAGGTCAGCAAAAAGCTGATGGATGCATATCTTACGGTTTCGGACAGTATATTTGAAACGAAGCATAAGCAGAGACTCAGAGATATTAGGGAGGATGTCAGCGAGGCCAAGGAATACGGCAGTATCATGGCTGAGTGCGAGGGGCTTTTTGCTACGCAGGACTATGTGAAGATCATCGAAACCATAGATGAGCTCATGGTACAGAAGAAGGATGATCCTGTTTTCGAGCTTTATGAGGCCAGCTTTAAGCAGCAGCGTAACGAGGCTTACGCAGAAGGTCAGGAGGCTTATCCTGATATCCTTTACAACTATATAAAGGAAGGAAAGCTTTACGAGGCGAAGGATCTTTACGAGAAGATCGACAAGATCTACGGCTCGGATATCAAGCTTAATGAGGTGAAGAGTTTCCTCACAAATGAGTGGAAGACGGACTATTACGTATTTATGCAGGATTGGGAAGAAAACCTCAGGCCTGCGGTTGAGAATAACGTGAAGGTCGGGGAATTCAACAAAAGTAAGGACGTTGACTTCGTGTCAAATAAGCCTGATCTTATGGTTCTCCGCGATATCGACGGCGACGGAACGCCGGAGATGATACTCTACAACAGCAGGAACTCATACAGCTATATCCTGGCCTGGAGTAACGGCAGGGTTGTTCTTACCGGAGTTCTGAAGGTTGTTTCATACAGCAATGAGAAGGGCTATATCATTTCGGAGCCTTATTCCGGAAATGCGGGCATGGCCAGCAACAAGAGAGAGCTTTGTTACTATGATTCAGAGGACGCTGCGATCTATACCGTGAAGAGTATCTTCAGAAACAGAGATTATTCATATGTTTATGTAGACGGCACGGAATACGACAAGGACGGAAAGACCAATGACAACGGCAACAGCGGAGTCGCTGAGAATAACTCCGGTAATGCTTCGCCTAAGGAGCTTTACGACAAGGCGCAGCAGGAGATAGATAATTACGACAGCGGCAGCGGGGCTTATCCGGATTCTTCGGCAAGCGTAACGATTTCAAGGTATTTCGAATGTATTTACAATTACACGACTGAAGAGAAGTAGACATCATACCGGTTAACGATTCGTGTGAGAGAAGTATATATCGGATTGATTAATGATTCGTCTGAAAGAAACAGATATCGGACCGGCCAACGGTTCATGTGATGGAGAACTAAGATGGAGAATAATCCAAACATAAAACATCTATTTGATAATGTCGATCTTCTGAAGGAGGACGGCAGGTTCTACGTTCTGATGGGCGAGGAGAAGCTGCAGATCACGAAGGAGGAGCTTCTTCTGATCCTGCACGACCACGAGCTGGTCTTCAACGTTGTCATCAATGCAAAGCGTAAGCATGATTTCAACACCTTTATGGACCGCTACAGCCCGATGGAATACTAAACTACAACGCGTTTTACGCGTTTGCGACAAGCTGATGGAGTACTAAAATTTACACTTGCAAGGCCGAGTAGCCGAAAATGCAAGGCGGGTTATATTTTAAAAATCCGCCGGGTGTGATATAGTATTTAACAATAAAACATGGAGGATTTTTAAAATGATCAAACTTTACGAAGGCGGAGCTTATCTTCTTAACGGACAGACTCTTATTCCGGATGACGCGGGTGCACAGCATGCACTGCAGGAGAAGGGCGTAAACACAACCAAGGAAGCAGCGGCCGAGAACACAATGGCTTACAACATCCTTAAGGCTCACAACACCTCAGGAAATATAGACAATCTTAAGATCAAATTCGATAAGATGACCTCGCATGATATCACATTTGTAGGTATCATCCAGACCGCGAGGGCTTCAGGACTTAAGGAATTCCCTATTCCATATGTCCTTACAAACTGCCACAACTCACTTTGCGCAGTTGGCGGAACCATCAACGAGGATGACCACATGTTTGGTCTTTCATGCGCTAAGAAATACGGCGGAATCTATGTTCCTCCTCACCAGGCAGTTATCCATCAGTACGCAAGAGAGATGCTTGCTGAGTGTGGCGCAATGATACTTGGTTCGGACAGCCACACAAGATACGGTGCACTTGGTACTATGGCTATTGGTGAAGGCGGCGGAGAGCTTGCAAAGCAGCTGCTCGGCAAGACCTACGATGTTGCTCGTCCGGGAGTTGTAGCTATCTACCTTGACGGCGAGCCTGCAAAGGGCGTTGGTCCTCAGGACGTTGCTATCGCGCTGATCGGTGCAACATTTGGAAATGGCTATGTTAAGAATAAGGTTATGGAGTTTGTCGGCCCTGGTATCTCAAAGCTTTCGACAGACTACCGTATCGGAATAGATGTTATGACCACTGAGACAACCTGTCTTTCTTCTATCTGGAGAACAGATGAGGAGACAAAGAAGTGGTACGATACACACTTCAGACCGGATGCCTATAAGGAACTTAATCCGGGTGAGGTTGCTTACTACGACGGTGCTATCTACGTTGACCTTTCAAAGATCAAGCCGATGATCGCACTTCCGTTCCACCCAAGCAACGCATTTACTATTGAAGAGCTGAATGCAAACCTTGAGGATATCCTCCACGAGACAGAGGAGAAGGGCAGAAAGCAGCTCACAGGCAAGGTTGAGTTCAAGCTTACAGACAAGATACGTGACGGAAAGCTCTATGTTGAGCAGGGAATCATCGCAGGCTGTGCCGGCGGCGGATATGAAAATATCTGTGATGCAGCAGACATCCTTCGTGGAAAATACATCGGAAACGATGAGTTCACACTTTCCGTATATCCGGCAAGTACTCCTATCATGATGCAGCTCGCTAAGAACGGTACGATCGCTGACCTTCTCGGAACAGGCGCAATCGTTAAGACTGCATTCTGCGGACCTTGCTTCGGAGCAGGTGATACACCGGGCAACAACGCTCTCAGTATCAGACATTCAACAAGAAACTTCCCTAACAGAGAAGGTTCAAAGATACAGAACGGTCAGATCTCATCAGTTGCACTTATGGATGCGCGTTCAATCGCTGCAACAGCCGTAAATAAGGGCTTCCTTACAGCAGCTACAGATCTTGACGTTGAATATACAGGCCCAACCTACTACTTCGATAAGCAGATCTACGATAACAGAGTTTATGACGGCTACGGCAAGGCTGATCCTGCGGCAGAGATCAAGTTTGGCCCAAACATCAAGGACTGGCCTGAGATGCCTGAACTGACACAGCATATGCTTCTCAAGGTTGCTTCAGTTATCAACGACCCTGTTACAACAACAGATGAGCTCATCCCTTCAGGCGAGACCTCATCATTCAGATCAAATCCTCTCGGACTTGCAGAGTTCACACTCTCACGTAAGGATCCTGAGTATGTTGGAAGAGCTAAAGCTATCCATGAGCTTGAGCTTAAGAGAGAGGGCGGCGAGAAGCTCTGCCACATAAATGATGAGCTTCAGACAGTCGTTCATACACTTAAGGAGAAGTTTGAGGACGTTAAGGGCAGTGATATCGGTATCGGCAGCACTATATTTGCTGTTAAGCCGGGTGACGGTTCAGCTCGTGAGCAGGCAGCTTCCTGCCAGAAGGTTCTCGGCGGATGGGCAAATATCGCTAAGGAGTACGCTACCAAGAGATATCGTTCAAACCTTATCAACTGGGGTATGCTTCCATTCGTGATCGATGAGGATTATGCTTTTGATAACGACGATTACATCTTCGTACCTGATATCATCAAGGCACTGGATGAGAAGATCGATGATATCAAGGCATATGTTGTAAATAAAGATATGAAGGAGCTTACACTTCATCTTGGTGCTCTTACAGACGATGAGAGAACGATCATCAAGAAGGGCTGCCTCATCAATTACTATAAAGACTGATGAAACATAATGGAGAGGTTCCGGAGCCAAAGCGGCACCGAGCCTCTTCGGGAAAATAAAGTAATAAAAGTGAAGGATAGAAGGAGGGATGATGTATGGATAAACTGTTTTGCCCGGCATCGTGGATCATACTGGCGGCCGTGATGATCATCATTGAGATCATAACGCTGGGCCTGTCATCTATATGGTTTGCGGCAGGTGCCATAGGATCTGCTATCACAGCGGCCTTTGACGGACCTGAGTGGCTTCAGGTGGTTGTATTTGTGGTTGTATCAACCGTATTTCTCCTTTTACTGAAACCGCTGGCGAAGAAGAAGCTGAACGTGAAGGTGGTTCCGACAAATGCCCAGAGTCTTATCGGAACGCGGGTGAAGGTTCTGAAGCTGACAGATAAGCCGGGGATAGCCGTAACAAGGATAAATGACGTTGAATGGCGCATACTCTTTGAAGGCGAGATGCAGGTTGGCGACGAGCTGATCGTAGATGATATCTCAGGAACCAAGCTTCTCTGTAAGAGCGAGTTCGAACGGTCGGTTTTTGATCAGTAAAAAATACCGGTCATAGCGGCCGGGAGAGTATTTATACATAAAGAAAGGGGTAAACATATGGAAACAGCATTAATTATCGTTTTAGTAGTTGTTGTTCTTCTGCTCTGCAGCTCAGTAAGAGTAGTTAAGCAGGCACAGGCATACGTAATTGAGAGACTCGGAACCTATTCGGGAACATGGCAGACAGGTATCCACCTGAAGATGCCTATCTTCGATAAGGTTGCAAGAATCGTATCTATGAAGGAGCAGGTTGCAGACTTCCCTCCTCAGCCGGTTATCACAAAGGATAACGTTACAATGAGAATCGATACAGTTCTTTTCTTCCAGATCACAGATCCGAAGCTTTACTGCTACGGTGTTGAGAATCCGATCGCAGCTATCGAGAATCTTACAGCTACAACACTTAGAAATATCATCGGTGATCTCGAGCTTGACCAGACACTTACTTCAAGAGAGACTATCAACTCTAAGATGAGAGCCACACTTGATGAGGCTACAGATCCTTGGGGAATCAAGGTTAACCGTGTAGAGCTTAAGAACATCATGCCACCTGCAGCCATCCAGGAAGCGATGGAGAAGCAGATGAAGGCAGAGCGTGAAAGAAGAGAGCAGATCCTTCGTGCAGAAGGTGAGAAGAAGTCAGCTATCCTTGTTGCAGAAGGTGAGAAGGAAGCTAAGATCCTCCGCGCAGAGGCTGAGAAGCAGGCTATGATCCTTGCAGCTGAGGCTGAGAAGGAAGCTACCATCAGAAAGGCTGAAGGTAACGCACAGGCTATCGTTGAGGTTCAGAAGGCTAATGCAGACGGTATCAAGCTCCTCAATGAGGCGGCTCCGTCAGAGCAGGTTCTTACGATCAAGAGCCTCGATGCATTTGCGAAGGCAGCTGACGGCAAGGCTACAAAGCTTATCATTCCTTCAGACATCGCAGGAGTTGCAGGACTTGTATCTGCAATCTCGCAGACAGCTAAGACTACAAAAGAATAAATTGTTTTTTGTATATAATTAATTGCATGGGTGCATATATTTCTCAGCGTTCTAAGATATGCTAAATCAATACAAATCAGCTTTGGATTTTTCTAAGATTGTCCCAAAACTCGCTTCGCTCAGACATTGGAACAATCTAGAAAAATCGGCAAGCAATGATTTGTTTGATTTAACGCATATCCCGAAATACTTCGAAATATATGCCCCATGCTTTTTATATGCGAAAAAAATGGTAGACGCTTAAGTGGAGGGATGAGCTTTGCTCATCCCTCTAATATTTTTTAGTTTGTTGCTCTTTTGTCATGCTTTGGATGATATCCTCAAATTTAGATGATAAATCGATAATAAGGAGGTACAGACAATGTATGGTGCGATGCTTGGAGATATAATAGGTGCTCCGTATGAATTTGATAGAAGTCCAAAGAGAAAAGACCTCCCTCTTTTTAAAAAGACGAATGGCCGAGGTCGGCTATCCTGCAGGGGATATCGAGACCCTCTGGATGGTAAATACAGTATTAAATACAGAACCGGCCAAAGGAACCGATAGACAACAGAAACAAAGCCAACAACCGTAAAAAGGGTAAAACGAAGTAATAACCTGATTTTATTGTGCATAATATATAAAAATATCGCAAATTTAGTGCATATTTTCATGCGTAATCTTTAGAAATGCTATAAAACGCACAAATACGTAATTATTATTTGTGAGATTTTCGTAAAAATGAATAAAAAAGTATTTAAATTTTAGGGTGTAGATGATATAATGAGTCTATATTCTAGCTTAAAGGGGTGACACTATGATCAAAAAGGAAATGATAGCGATGCTTCTTGCAGGCGGTCAGGGATCCAGACTGGGCGTACTTACATCGAAGCTTGCTAAACCTGCAGTTGCCTTCGGCGGAAAATACAAGATAATTGATTTCCCGCTCAGTAACTGTATTAACTCGGGGATTGACACTGTCGGCGTACTTACACAGTACAGACCACTCAGACTGAATCAGCATATTGGTATCGGTATGCCGTGGGATCTCGATAGAAACCTTGGTGGTGTTACTGTGCTTCCTCCATATGAGAAGAGCACAAACAGCCAGTGGTACACGGGAACTGCGAATGCCATCTACCAGAATCTTGAATTTATGGAGTACTATAATCCTGATTATGTACTTATCCTTTCCGGTGACCATATTTACAAGATGGACTATGAGGTAATGCTTGATTTTCACAAGACCTCCAAGGCTGACGTAACAATTGCAACATATCAGGTTCCTATTGAAGAAGCCAGCAGATTCGGTGTTGTTATCACTGATGAAAACGGCGTTATTCAGGAATTTGAGGAGAAGCCGGAGCACCCAAGAAGCAATAAGGCATCTATGGGTATTTACATCTTCAGTTGGCCTGTTCTCAGGGATGCACTTATCGAGATGAAGGACGTACCTTCATGCGATTTCGGTAAGCATGTCATTCCTCGTTGTCATGAGCAGGGCAAGAAGATCTGTGCATATGACTATAAGGGATACTGGAAGGATGTTGGAACACTTGGTTCATATTGGGAAGCCAATATGGAGCTTGTTGATATCGTTCCTGAATTCAACCTCTATGAAGAGTTCTGGAGAATCTATACAAAGAGCGACACACTTCCACCACAGTACATCGCTGAGGGAAGTAAGGTTGTTAAGAGTATCGTCGGTGAAGGAACTGAGATCCATGGCGTGGTTGAGAATTCCGTTATCGGTTCGGGTGTAACTATCGGTTCAGGCGCTGTTATCCGCAATTCTATCATCATGAATGGTGTAGATATCGGTGAGAACGCAGTTGTCGATAAGGCTATACTCGCAGAAGGCGTTAAGATCGGTGCAAATGTTGAACTCGGCGTTGGCGAGGAGCTTCCTAATGATTTCGCTCCGCATATTTACTCATTTGGCCTTGTAACTATAGGTGAGAATTCCGTTATTCCTGATAACGTTAAGGTGGGCAAGAATACTGCCATTTCCGGCGTTACAGTACCGGAAGAGTATCCGGACGGACTTCTTAGAAGTGGATCAAGTATAATAAAGGCAGGTGAGTGATAATGAGAGCCATTGGTATTATTTTAGCAGGTGGTAACAGCAGCAGAATGGGTGATCTCTCAGCTAAGAGAGCTATTGCAGCCATGCCTATAGCAGGAACCTATAGAGCAATCGATTTCTCGCTTTCAAATATGTCGAATTCGCGTATTCAGAAGGTTGCAGTATTTACGCAGTACAATTCAAGATCTCTCAATGAGCATCTGAATTCTTCTAAATGGTGGGATTTCGGCAGAAAGCAGGGTGGACTTTATGTCATCACTCCTACAATAACTGCAACAAACAGTTATTGGTATCAGGGAACAGCCGATGCTCTGTACCAGAATATCAATTTCCTTAAGGATGCACATGAACCATACGTTGTCATCGCTTCAGGCGACGGAGTATATAAGCTCGATTATAACAAGGTGCTCGAGGAGCATATTGCCAAGGGCGCAGACATCACACTTGTTACCAAGGATATCAAGCCGGATGAGGATGATATCAGCAGATTCGGCGTACTTAAGTGCGACGAGGACGGCAAGGTGATCGATTTCGAGGAGAAGCCTCTCGTAGCAGAGACAAATACAGCTTCCATCGGAGTTTACGTTATAAGAAGGCGTCAGCTTATAGAACTTCTTGAGGCTTGCGCACAGGAAGGTAGAACGGACTTCGTTAAGGACATTATTGTCAGATACAAGAATGTTAAGAAAATATATGCTTACAAGCTGGAGACCTATTGGAGAAATATCGGTTCCGTAGATTCTTACTACAGAACAAATATGGACTTCCTCAAGAAGGATGTCAGAGATTACTTCTTCAAGACCCAGCCTGATGTATATACAAAGGTTGAAGACCTTCCTCCTGCAAAATATAACGGAGATGCTGTTGTTTCTAACAGCCTTGCGTCAAGCGGATGTATCATAAACGGTACAGTAGAGAATTCAATTCTCTTCAAGAAGGTTTATGTTGGCAACAATACTGTGATCAAAAATTCAATCATTCTGAATGACGTTCACATCGGTGATAACTGCTATATCGAGAACTGCATCGTTGAGAGCAGAGATACGATAAGAGCAAATACAGTTCACACCGGCGAGCCGGGAGTTCCGAAGATCATCATCGAGAAGAGCTTCAGATATACTGTATAGATCCGCAGGCCTTTAGTTTAAGACCGGCGAGCCAAGTATTTTGATTGGGGTATAAAAGTATTATACACTATAGGAGGGGTTGAAATGGAGATTACAGACGTTAGGGTAAGAAAGATTGACAAAGAAGGCAAGATGAAAGCTGTTGTGTCAATTACCATAGATAATGAATTCGTTATTCATGATATTAAGGTTATTGACGGTGAGAAGGGACTCTTCATCGCTATGCCAAGCCGCAAGTCTACTGATGGTGAGTATAGAGATATAGCTCATCCGATCAATTCAGAGACAAGAAATAAGGTTCAGGAGATCATACTTGCAAAGTATGCTGAAGCTGAGACCGAAGAGGCTGAATAGTCACTTATCCATATAATAAAAGTTATGGCTGCTATGCGTAATGCATAGCAGCTTTTTTGTGCCAGGATTCTCAAGCCATGTGTTCTTGATGTGCAAGCACATCAAGAACCGTCGCCATAGGCGCCGTATACTCACAGCCCAGAAGTCACAGCCTGGTATGCAAGCATCCCGTCTGTAACTTCTGTTCTGTGAGTGCATGGCTTGTTATAATGCTTTGTTGCGGATTTGTTGCTTCTTCTGTTTTATAATCAGCGTAGAATCGGTGATTATGGTGTTTCCAGAAAGTGAGGATAAACGTATGCCGGAGATATTTAAAAATACAGTAAAAGAGAGTATGAAACCGGGCGAGACGATCGAGCAGTATCGCGAGAGGCTTAAGCAGAGATATAATATGCTTGAGGCGGATGATACCCACGATGAGTCCCAAAAAATGAGTAATGCTACTCATAATGGCGTAGGTTATAGAATGCTGCATGAGGGAATCGGCATCGCGCCGGACAGATATCCCACACAGCTTTCACTTTTCCGTGTCTGGCTGATGGGTACTAAGGATATGCCGGCCGAAGAGGCTTTTGTATTTCATACAGATGATAAGAATTTTGACACATATCTGGCAGAATACAGTAAATGGATGTATGAAAACCGCATAAAGGACGTAAAGGATCAGCCGCGTCTCACGGATAAGGAACGTGAGGAGCATGCGGTGAATTATTATACGGTGCTTAAGAAGGCGACCGAGAAGATGAAGAAGATGAAGCTTCCGGATATTGATTATATGAACAAAGAGGAGTTCGAGAAGCATAAGGATTTCTTCTTTAATTTCGGCGCGATGGGAGTTGATTTCGGTCAGGAGATTGCAGGACTTACCAAAAATCTTAAGCAAAGCGCCAAATATATAAACAAAGTATTTGGAGATAAGATCGGATACGGTCAGATGATGGATGACTGGGAAGGGATGGCCACTCTCGGCAAGATATTTGACCAGGCCTATGATACCGGGTACATAAAGAATGAAGTGTACAATGAGAGGAATGAGCTGACCGGTGCTGCGCTTAAACGCTACCACCTTAAGAAGATAAACAGTAAGCTCAGGGGCAAGACCTTAGGTGAGTATGTAGAAAACACGAAAAAGGATATAATAAATGATTTCACCTTCACGAAGATCATCGGTGATACAGCGAAAACCTTTGAGAAGCAGCCTATGGATGATCAGATTATTGATGATTATCTGACCGGAAAGAATAATGATTTTGAGGTCGAATACGAGAAACGTCTTCCGGCTATAAAGAAGGATGCTCTTCTTGATGTGAATGATATTTGTAATGAACTCGCAGATAACTTCCAGATCAGTCTGACGATCGGAGGCAGTATTAATGAAGCAATAAACGAGGTATTTGAAGGTGACCCTTCGCCGGAGGAAATGCTTCGCCGAATGAAAGAGACTAAGGCCGGCAGGAAGATAGATGAGAGACTTAATTACGCTTTCTATAAGCTGGAGGATTCTTCGGATGGAAGCACGAAGTTCTACTGTGCCGCCGGAATTACCGGTATTGACAGATTCAGGATTGATGGCAGGAGTCCTAAGGAGCTGTGGGGGGATAAATACGCTTCGATTAAGGACGCAAATGACCGCGATATGCTTATTAAGACAGAGCTCTTTAAGGAGCTTCTGCTCGGAAACAGTCAGATCGTGGCTGAAAACTATGTGATAACAAATGATAACAAGATCATTAAGCAGGGAGCCTATAAGCTTACTTATACACCAAAAGAGATAGAAAGCTACCGCAGCTTTATAGCTGAGGTGGATGCACTTCATGAGAATTTTGAGAAGGTTCAGAAGCTGTTTGAGAAATACCAGAAGGATCCGGAGGCCAACTTTGGGGGCGAAAAAAAGGAGGGCTCAAAGCTTTACCGTGATATGATTAAGGCTCTTAAAAAATGCCTTGATACGACAGCCGGGTCGAGTGATGCCACGAAGGAAGATATATTTAAGGCTATCCAGGAATATCAGAAGACAGCTGAGACCTATTACAAGGAGCGTAAGGGCGTTGTTACCGGACCGGTAACCTCGAAGGGCATCGTCCGTCTCGGACTTGCAGAGGATGCGATGAATAACCTTATGGAACGTTATGACAGGCTGCATATCCTCTCAGAGGGGCTTGACCTGGATGTGGGAAAATACGACAGAGCAGGCAGAAAGGCCATCAGAAATATAAGATATCATATTATAAGGGCTGAGGAGAACAGAGGCCGCAAGCTTGAGCATAAGGATTTTAAGATGGAGGTTGTTAAGAAGCAGCCGTTCTACTCAGAAAACAAAAAGGCAAAGAAAAAAGCTGCCGAAAGAAACAAGAACTATACAGAGAATCCTGTATACCAGCAAGTTAAGGCAGCTTATCCTAAGACCTATATGAAAAACTGGTGTAAGGCACTCGATGGTGCCGAAAAGATTCAGATGGAGCGCTCAAGTAATAGATCTGCTGATGAGGCTCACCTTCCGAGAAACTCAAAGCAGAGCATCGTAAGATCATCAAACTGTTCGGAATCACCTACGAAGAAATCAACATTTTCACGTACCTGATGTAATATTTTTTCAGGCTTTTCGCTGCCGCACTTCTTCAGTGCGGCAGTAAGTCTGTCCTGACCATACCTTTCACCCTTCGCATTTGCTGCTTCAGGGACACCATCAGTATAAACGAAGAGCTTTGAGCCCGGCTCAAAGGTGAGCTCATAGTCTTTGTAATCATATTCAGGTACATAACCTGCCATAAGGCCGTGCTTATCCTTCAGCATCTCGAAATCACCCTTAGGTTTCTTGATGTAAGGATATTCGTGACCTGCGCTGCAGGCGGACATCTTACCGTTACGAAGGTCGATTATGCCAAGCCAGATCGTTACAAACATTCCCTCGGGATTGTTGCGGCAGATCTGGCGATTTGTTTTCTTCAGAATCTCTGCCGGCGAATACTCGGACATTGCATTATTTTCGAGGAGTATCTTTGAGACCATCATGAAGAGGGAAGCAGGAACACCCTTGCCGGATACGTCTGCAATGGCCAGTGCAAGATGGTTATCATCGATCATGTAGTAATCATAGAAGTCGCCGCCGACCTCCTTTGCAGGATCCATACTTGCATAAAGGTCGAATTCCTTATGATCAGGGAAGGCAGGGAAGGTGCTTGGAAGCGAGTTCTTCTGTATCTTCTCGGCGAGCTCAAGCTCCATGCCGATTCTTTCCTTCTCGGCATTCATGCGTGTGATGTTATCGGAATCGTTGATGATACGTGTCTCCATGGAACGTATGTTATTGTAAAGCGTACCAATCTCGTCGTGGGAACGTATCGGAAGGTCGATAACGGCAGCTTTCTGCTCATGAACATCCTCGAGAGAAAAGTTATCTACGGCTCTGGCAAGATGCTTCAGCGGCCTTGTGATCATACGGCGAAGGATGGTAAGTCCGATGATGATGGCGAGTGCCGCCATACCGAGTGCCCAAAATATACCATTCCTGATGAAGGAAGCCTGGCCTTCAACGGCTTTATCAGATTCATGATAGAAGACAAAGTAGTATTCTACGCCTTCAATCTCAAGTGGCTCAACCCTTGCAACCTCATTACCACGGTCGGTCTTTATTCTAAGATGCGCTTCTTTCTTTTTTTTGTAAGTAGTTATTGCCGGAACATCATCGAGGGGAACGCCGCAAGCCAGGACTTCATTAAAGTCTTTTTTGACTGCATTTGATGCTTCTGCATCCACCAGCTGCAGATATCCGCCATTCTCCTCAACATAGATGCCTATATGCGTGATATCCTCCTGATCGGCTAAAGCCTGTGTAAAAATAAAGGCACTGTATATGAAATCAGGAGATGGCATATAATTGTAAAATTCGTCATGATATAAAGAAATCCAGTCATATATGTCATCCTTGGAATATCCTGCTGCACTGGCCTCCCGGATATATTGTTCCATGAGTTCATCTCTATGAGTCTGGGACATGTATTCAAGGGTAAAGTAATTGAGCAGATGATCTATAAGCCACTGAACCAGGGCGGAACTGTCGCCCGCTTCAACAGCCTGCTCATGGAGCTCGGCATAACCATCATAGTGTGTGATTATGTAGGTTTCTTTTGCGGCCTTGCTGAGCATGTCGAGCGTATCAGGATCCGTCATATCGACATAGTCCAGGTTCTTGTATATCTGATCATAGGTCACTTTCCAATAAGCCTGGTAATGAATGTTGATCAGCACCACTGAAACTATAGTGATAACCACGACAAGAAGGAGTCCAAGCTTGAATGAAAGAGGTATATTCCTCTTCTTTTTTATTTTGATCTCAGTATTATCCATATTTTCCCCTCAATCCTTCTCTGTATGTCTTGATTAAAAACGAGAGCTGATTTCTCTGCATATCTCGGCTTCAAACGAGAGCTGATTCCTCTGTATATCTCAGTTTCAAAAGAGAGATGATATTAAAATACCATCTCTCCGAAAGTCTGAATATGATCATGTAAATATTAAACCGGAATCTTTCCGTTCAGCTTGTCGATGATCACCGGAAGCTCAGCGTCGATCTTGTCATTGTCGAGCTGGCAGGTTCCTGCATTTCTGTGACCGCCGCCGCCATATGAGAGGCAGAGCTCGCCGATATCGAACTTAGAAACCTTGTTGATGATGGATTTGCCGATCATAACAGCTGTATTCTGCTTCTTGAAGCCCCATGCAACGTGAACGGATATTTCTGTTTCCGGATACATCGCATAAACCATAAAACGGTTGCCGGCATAGATGGTCTCTTCATTTCTGAGGTCGATAACCGCAACCTTGTCGTGGATCTTCGTGATCCTCTCGAGCTGAGCCTTGAAAAGCTCCTGCTGCTCGAAATACAGGTCAACTCTCTCCTTGACATCAGGAAGCTCAAGAACATCCTTGATAGAATGGTCAACACAGTAATCGATAAGCTCCATCATAAGAGCGTAGTTTGATATTCTGAAATCGTGGAAACGTCCGAGACCTGTACGAGCGTCCATAAGGAAGTTCATAAGAACCCAGTCGGTCGGGTTGAGGATCTCTTCCTTGGTGAAGTCGGCGCTGTCGCCCTTATCAACCGCCCACATTATCTCGTCGGAAACTCTGGTGAAACGCTCTTTGCCGCCGTAGTAGTCGTAAACAACACGTGCTGCAGACTTTGCGTTTCCGTCTATGATGTATTTGCCCTCATAATCCTCGCGCTTATTTCTGATAAGCTCACTTTCGTGGTGATCGAAGGCAAGTCCTACTCTTGGATCAAAAGGAAGGTTGGTAGTGATATCATTCTCGCTTATATCAACCTTACCATCCTGAACATCTTTAGGATGCACGAATTTGATATCACCGATGATATCGAGCTCTCTGAGGAGCATAGCGCAAACTAAACCATCGAAGTCGCTTCTTGTAACAAGTCTTTTCTTCTCCATACTGTCCTCCATGTTTTTGTAACCCTAAAACTGTATTTTATCAGCTGCTCACGCGGCATAAACCCTGCGACAGCCTCATTTATCCTGCATCATAGACGCATAAAAAATACCACTTAAATTATACTCCATTCAGGGGTTTTATTCAATATTATATAAAACGGATTTTGATAAAAATCGCCCTGGGAAATGAAATATTTTAAAATATTCTTTTTAGTAATATAATACTGTGATATAATATAACGAGCTATATCCATTTTTTAGTGTTTTTGGGAGATATTATGAAAAAAGGCAGCCTCAGAAAAAAAATAATACTGGGATTCTTTCTCTTTGAAGCTCTGCTCATTTTGTTTGTAAGCTTCATGGTTGGATATAACTATTACAAATACAGGATGGATGAATATGAGGAGATAGTATACAGATATCTGAAGAGTGCATCAGAGTTTATAGATGGCGACACTATAAGGGGTTATATGGAGACCGGTAAAACGGACAATTATTATGATGAAGTGTTGACCTATCTTGATTCGTCACGTAAGGTTACGGAGATCGTTACCTTCTGTGTTTTTGTGCCGTTAGAGGATGAGGTTGTCTATATCTGGATGTCTTCGGAAGGTGAGTCGTCTTATAAATGGCTTGGCAAGACCGAGGAATATATGGAGAACGGCAAGGAGACCAGAGATCAGACTTTCAGGAAAAACCCTACTGAGAAGGTTTCCAAATACGATTATGAGGGCGACACGATACTTGCGGGCTTCTATCCTATATTTGACAGCACAGGCGAGCCGGTTGCTCTGGTAGATGTGGATCTTTCATTCCCTGATACAATGAGGACGATCATTATCTTCATCATTATGATCGTTGTCGGTATCATTGTTATCTCGATCATCATCGGAAGACTTCTGTATAAGTATTTTGACCATATTCTTATCAAGCCTATAGATACTCTTAACAGAGAAGCAAGGCTGATGGTTGAAAACCTCGATAATGATGAGATCAAGATGACCAAGATCAGTTCGGGAGACGAGCTTGAAGAGCTGTATGAGTCCTTCTATCAGATGAATGTCGACGTGCGTCGTTACATCAAGGAAAATATAGCCATAGCTGCCGAAAAGGAAAGGATCGGAGCGGATCTTCAGCTTGCATCCAAGATACAGCGTGGTATACTTCCGGGAGAGAATGATGTTCTTCAGGATGTACAGGGCTTCAGTCTCTATGCATCGATGACTCCTGCCAAGGAGGTCGGTGGTGATTTTTATGACTTCTACATGATCGATGATAAGCGTCTTGTTATTGAGATAGCCGATGTTTCCGACAAGGGAGCAGCAGCGGCACTTTTCATGGCCATAGCCAAGACACTCATAAAGTCGAGAGCCGGCATGGGCGGATCATCTACCGAAATACTTGAATATGTTGATAAAATGATCGTTGAGAAGAATTCAGAGGGTATGTTTGTTACCGTCTGGTTTGCGATAATCGACCTTGAAACGGGTAAGGTAGATGTATGTAATGCAGGTCATGATTATCCGGCTATCATGAAGAAGGGTCAGGATTATGTTATCGAGAAGACCGTACACGGCTGTCCTATCGGATTTATTCCGGGAGCAAAGCAGAAGTCATATGAGATGACACTTGAGCCGGGTGACAGGATATTCCTTTACACAGACGGTGTCAATGAATCAAAGCGTCCTGATGGAGAGAGATTTGGATTTGAAAGGCTTCTTAATGAGCTGAACTTGCATAAAGAAATGTCTGATAAGGATCTTGTTAAGACGGTTACAGCTGCCGTATATGAATTTGCAGGCGAAGAGCCGCAGTTTGATGATATGACTGCACTCAGCTTTACATTTGAAGGAAGAAAAGAAGGCTAATATGGGTTATAACGAATGGATAAAAAGAGATAAAGTGAATCTGGGAAGGCAGCAGGAGGTAGATCTTGCCAGGGCGATACCGGTAATGAGTCTGCCCTTTGTGCACTGTGTTATCGAATGCTGCTCCACCGAAACGATAAATAAACCGATTCCGTTTTTGTTCAACGTAATTATCGGCGCTCCACTTGGGGCTCCGATATTTATGTTTTCTATGGGTATCAGTCTGATCTACTCAAAGCACGCCAGCTCGAAGGATCTGATGAAGCGCGGACTGATACTGTTTGTTGCCGGTTTCCTGTTAAATATCCTGCGTTTCGGCATTCCGTATCTGACAGGTTATCTTATTACGGGCGAATACGAAAGATATATTTCACCGATACTCTTTAAGATATTTGGAAATGATATCCTGCAGTTCGCGGGCCTTGCCCTGCTGCTGCTGGGATTCCTAAAAAAGAATAAGCTAAGCGATATGACGATACTTGCCATAGCGGTGGCGATGTCGCTGATAGGCTGGAACTTCAGGCATCTGGATCTGAAGAATGACGTTTTAAATATAGTGCTGGGACACTTCATCGGAACAGAAGCGCCGACAGGCTACGTGCTTTCGGACTTCCCGATACTTAACTGGTTCCTGGTTCCGGTAGCCGGATACATATTTGGAAATATACTCATCAGGATCAGAGATAAGAAGAAGTTCTATCTGCCGTTTATTCCGATACTTGCAGTTATCTACTGGACTTACTTTGCGATAGAATCCAAAATGCAGTTCGGTAAGATGGCCGGCGGTGCGACTATCGTTGAGGAAGAAAATGCATATTATCATGCAGAGTTCTTCGACATCATTTCGTATATCGTCTGTGCGATCGGTATGCTGGGTGTTTACTACCTTATATCGTCACACTGTCCGAAGAAGCTGAATCAGTTCTTCTGTAGCGTGAGCCGCAACATCACAAGAATATATATCATTCACTGGTTCTTCGTTGTCATGAGCACGAATGTTATCATATACAAGATAAAAGGAACACAGGAGCTGCCGGTTTACCAGATAATGCTGCTGGCACTCGGAATCTTCCTGGTAAGCTATTTCGGCGCGCTCTGGATAGAGAAGAAGCGGAGGCAGAAGAAGGAAAGGTAATATAATGAAAGACAGTTTAAAGGTTGTTATCCTTGCGGCAGGCAAGGGTACGAGAATGAAATCGGATCTACCTAAGGTGGTCCACAAATGTAACGGAAGCTCGATGGTGCACCATGTTATCGAGGCATCGAAGGCTGCCGGAGCAGAGGAAATATGTGTGATAGTCGGCTACAAGGCAGACGTGGTGAAGGCTGTTATCGAAGAGGAGAACGGCCCGGACATCGCATCCGGCAAGATCAGCTTCGCTCTTCAGGACCAGCAGCTTGGAACAGGCCACGCCGTTAAGTGTGCAGGCGATTTTATAAGTGAAGAAGGAAGTGTGGCAGTTCTCTGCGGCGACACACCGCTTATCACAGGCGAGAGCATCAGAAAGCTTGCCGAGGCCCACAGCGAGCGCGGCAACGGAGTGACGCTTCTTTCGGCTGTATTTGAGGATCCGACCGGCTACGGCAGGATCATCAGAGACGAAAATGGTGTATTTACTGCGATTAGAGAGCATAAAGACTGCACCGATAAGGAAAGAGAGATCACTGAGATCAACTCAGGCATGTACATCTTCAACTCTGCGGCACTTAAGAAGGCTCTCGGCGAGATAAAGAATGACAATGCTCAGGGCGAATATTATCTTCCGGACGCCATCGAGATCATCAGAGGCTACGGCCTTCCGGCTGACGCCTTCCCGGTTGAGGATAAGAACGAGATATTCGGCGTAAATACAGTTGATCAGCTCGCAGAGGCTGAGGCAATCATCAAGGCGCGCGTATAAAATATAACAGAAAGATATTGCCCGAACGGTCACAAGGCAGGGATGTTACAGTGACAGGCGGGCGGCAGTTAATGAGATGAAAGTAATAGTAGGACTCGGCAATCCGACAAAGAAATACGAGGGAACCAGGCATAATGTGGGTTTCTCCGCAATCGTAAGACTTGCCGATAAGCATAAGATAAAAATGAATATAGCCAAGCACAAGGCCCTCATCGGTACAGGCGTGATAGCCGGCGAGAAGGTCATGCTTGTCATGCCCCAGACCTATATGAACCTCAGTGGTGAGGCTGTGGGCGAGATAATAAGATATTATAAGCTGACTCCGGAGGATCTGATCATAATCTATGATGATACCGACCTGGACGTTGGAAGGATAAGGATCAGAGAGAAGGGCAGCGCAGGCGGACATAACGGTATCAAGAGTATCATCGCTCATATCGGAACCGAAGCCTTCGACAGAGTTAGGATAGGAATAGGGCATAAGCCGCCGGAATATGACCTTGCGGATTATGTGCTCGGACGCTTCCCCGCTGAGGAGCTCCCGGCACTCAGAGAGGCTGTAGACAAGGCAGCGGATGCCGCTGAAGCTATCATTCGTGGCGATATCAATAAAGCTATGAATATGTTCAATTAGTACGCAAGACTCTGGGCAGGGTATGTGCATGACGGACCGTTTGGGGTCTCGGTGCTTAGCGATTCACGAGCTTTGCGAAGTGAGAGCTTAGCATCCGCTAGGGGTACCCCAACCGATCGAGAGATGTGTCCGGAATGCATATATCCTGACAGAGTCTGTCCGTGGTTAATAATAGTAGTAAATATTGAATAGATGGAAACACTAAGAAGTATACTCAGAGATTCTGAAATCTACAAAAGAATAGCGAAAACTTCAGCGGCGCGCGAATATCCAATTTATATTCACGGCCTTACTCGTGCTGCCGAGCCGCTTCTTGAGGAAGAACTTAGGGAGAGCCAGCCGGCACCGCTTTCTGCAGGTAGCAGAGCATCTGCGGCATCGGGCAGCAGCCTGGGAAAGTTCGCTCTTATCGTAACATATGACGAGGCGCGGGCGGACAAGCTCTACAGCGATTACAAGTTTCTTTCGAGGGATGTATTTATCTATCCTGCGAAGGATGCTCTCTTTTACTATGCGGATGTGCACGGAAATGCGACAACCCAGCGACGTCTCGAGATAATCAGGCGCCTGTCTGAGGGCAGGGACACCGTTGTCATCACCACAGTTGACGGTCTTATGGACAAGATGCCTCGCATGGAGGACATTGCCGGCGTTGGCATGAAGTTCACGAAGGGCGAGGAGATAAATATCGACGCGGTCAGACATATGCTCGGCGTGCTAGGCTACGAGAATAGAGAGATAGTCGAGGCGGAGGGTCAGTTCTGCGTACGCGGAGGTATTATTGACATCTATCCGCTGACCGAGGACTGTCCGTATCGTATCGAGCTTTTCGGCGACGAGATCACATCGATCAGAAGCTTCGACGCGGAGTCCCAGAGGTCGATCGAGGAGGTTGACAGCTTCGGCATCTATCCGGCCAGCGAGTTCGTGCTTTCCGAGGCAAGAGTTGCCAGGGGTCTCAGACTCATCCAGGATGACTATGAGAAGGAGGCAGCGGCATTTAAGAAGAGCTTCAGGACCGAGCAGTACGCAAGGCTGACAAGAGCCGTTGAAGCCATCAAGGAAGAGATTGGCGAGTTCAACTCGACCACCGGTCTCGACAGCCTGGTCAATTATTTCTACGACACAACCGTTTCATTCTTAGACTATTTCCCGGCAAATACACCTGTATTTATCGATGAGCCGGACAAGGTTGCAGAAAGAGCAAGAGTATATACAGAAGAATTTTCGATGTCGATGGACGCAAGGCTTTCAGGAGGCTACGTTCTCTCGAAGCAGGCGGACGTCCTCTACAGCGACAAGCTGATCCTCGAGATGCTTACGAAGCGACACTGCTTCATGTTCTCGGAGATTTACGCAGCAAGCCGTTTCATGGAGCATAAGACGGTTGTAGCCTTCGACGCGAAAAATATCAGCTCCTACAGCAGCAGCTTCGAGGAACTGACGAAGGACCTTGCAAAGTGGAGGGATAAGGACTACAGAGTTGTCATTGCTTCACCTTCCGCAACAAGGGCAAAGAGACTTGCCGGAAACCTCAGGGACAGCGATATTCCTGCATTTTTCTCTGAAAACAGGGACAGGATACTGCAGCCGCGTGAGGTCATGGTAACTGTCGGAAATATCGAGGAGGGCTACGAGCTTACAAGTGTTAAGCTGGCAGTCATCAGCGAAAGCGATATTTTCAGCAACAACAAGATCAGAAAGAAGAAACGCCTGCCGAAATATCAGGGCGACCAGATAAATACCCTCGACGAGATCAGTGTCGGCGACTACGTTGTGCACGAGCGCCACGGAATCGGCATCTATAAGGGTATCGAGAAGGTTGAGACTGACGGCAGGATCAGAGACTATATAAATATCGATTATGCCGACGGAGGTAAGCTTTTCATCCCTGTCGGCCAGCTTGGCGTGATCGGAAAATACGCCGGCAAGGATGCAGCGAAGCCGAAGCTCAGTAAGCTGGGCAGCGACAGGTGGGAGAAGACCAGAAGCAGCGTTAAGACCCACGTGGAGGCTGTGGCGGATGAGCTGATAGAGCTCTATGCTGCGAGAATGTCGAAGAAGGGTCACGTTTATCCGCCGGATACCGTATGGCAGACCGAGTTTGAGGAGCTCTTCCCTTACGAGGAGACGCCGGACCAGCTCCATGCCATAGAAGACACGAAGCGTGATATGGAGAGCGACAAGATCATGGACAGACTGATCTGCGGCGACGTAGGCTTCGGCAAGACTGAGGTTGCGATCAGAGCTGCGTTTAAGGCTGTTCAGGACAATAGGCAGGTTGCATACCTTGTGCCGACCACGATACTCGCTCAGCAGCATTTTGAAACCTTTACCGATCGTATGAAGAACTATCCGGTGAATATCAGGATGCTTTCAAGGTTCTGCACCCCGAAGGAGGTTAAGGAAACGCTTGCCGGCATCAAGAACGGCAGCGTGGACATCGTCATCGGTACACACAGACTGCTGTCGAAGGATCTTGTATTTAACAGGCTCGGCCTGCTGATAATAGACGAGGAGCAGCGCTTCGGTGTTAAGCATAAGGAGAAGATCAAGCAGCTGAAGACAAATGTCGATGTGCTGACACTTACTGCAACTCCAATCCCGAGGACCCTGCACATGAGCCTCATCGGTCTTCGTGATATGAGCCTTCTGTCCGAGGCACCGGTTGACAGGCGTGCCATCCAGACCTATGTCATGGAATACGACAGGGAGTTCGTGAAGGAGGCCATCAACAGAGAGCTTGCGCGTAAGGGGCAGGTGTATTATGTTTATAACCGCGTGGAAAATATAGAAAACATCACCTCGGAGCTCCGCAGTGTGCTTCCGGACGCGCGGATCGAGTTCGCCCACGGCAAGATGCCGGAGAGGGATCTCGAGACCATAATGCACGACTTTATAAATAAAGAGATAGACGTCCTTGTTTCGACCACCATTATCGAAACGGGACTTGACATTCCAAATGTAAATACGATAATTATCCATGATGCCGACAACTTCGGACTGTCCCAGCTGTATCAGCTCCGCGGACGTGTGGGACGATCAAGCAGGAACGCTTATGCCTTCCTGATGTACCGCAGGGACAAGATGATCAAGGAGGTTGCCGAGAAGCGACTTAAGGCGATCAGGGAGTTTACAGATCTTGGTTCGGGATATAAAATATCGGTTAAGGACCTGGAAATACGTGGCGCAGGAAATCTGCTCGGTATGGATCAGTCCGGCCATATGGAGGCGGTGGGCTACGACCTCTACGTAAAGATGCTGAATGCCGCCATCAGAAAGAAGAAGGGCGAGGTTGAGGTTGATGACTTCGAGACGACCATAGACCTGCCGGTGGACGCTTACATACCGGATACCTATGTTAAGGTTTCCTTCCTCAAGATGGAGCTTTACAAGAGGATATCGAGGGTGAGCGATGCAGAGGATGCTGACGCGATCAAGGAAGAGGCGCTCGACAGATTCGGTGATATGCCGAAGCCGTTCATTCGCCTGCTAAGAGTTGCGGTCATGAAGGCAGAGGCCCACAGTCTGGGCATGGCAGTCGTGCAGTTCAGGGATGACGAGGTTCAGTTCCTGATGAAGAACGATGCACGGATAAATGTGGATGCCATACCTGTATTTTTAAAGAAGATGAAGAAGGCGGGGAAGATCGTGAGAGTTATCAGCGGCAAGCTGTCCGGCTTCGGAGTCAGGGAGTCGAAGCTCATACAGGACGAGCTGCTCTCAAATGCAGAGGATATGGTGAAGAAAATTGGCGACGAGCTGGTGATAAGGGATGCGGCCGAGAGTGATCAGGCATAGATAAAGGATAAAAAATGATTACAGGAACAGTAGACAGAAAAAAATATAATAAAAAACGTACAAAAAGAGCGGTGGTATTGGTGCTTCTCATGGTTCTTTCGCTGTGTTTCACAGGCTGCGGCAGCAAGGACAGCGAGGAGGAGGGCGATATCGTATTTACCTTTGCTAAGAACCCTATAACGCTTGGCGAGGTTTATGTTTACGCCGAGACCGTGAAGGAGGATTACGAGGCAACCTACGGCAAGGACGTATGGAATATGACTATCAAGCTTGCTGACGGCACCGAGGAAAATATGGAGGTCGTGACCAGGAAGGATATCATCGATACGATAGTCAGAGTGAAGGTCCTGAATGCCATATCCAAGAATTACGGAATAGAGCTAACGGATACTGAGATCACTGCCGAGAAGAATAAGGCGGATATCTTCTTCAACAGGCTGACGGACGACCAGCTCGACAAGATGCAGATCACCGAGAACCTGGTGGAAAATGTATTTTGCGAGAACCTGCTCGCACAGAGAGTTTACGAGAAGCTTGTAGACGATGCAGGCATCGAGATTTCTGATGAGGAAGCGCGTGAGACAACATTTTATGATATGTTCTTCGCCTTCTATTCAGAGGATGAGGATAAGAATCTTTCGGAAATCACGGACATCAAGAAGCAGGAGCAGTACAACAAGGCGCTTCAGGCATATAAGACGCTTGTGAGCCCTGTAAGCGAGGAGAGCGGAAATATAGAAAGCCTTGCAGCGTACTATAATCTGGAGTATTCGAGGTATTATACGATGACCCCGAAGGAGATCAAGGAGCAGTACGGCGAGGATATTTACGAGGACCTCTATCAGCTGGAGGATGGTTCCTACAGCCTTATCATCGAGACTGAGTACGGCTACCACCTCTTCTACATGAAGTACCTGACCGACCCTGAGGCGACGGCGGCCAGAAAGAAGGAGCTTACGATCGACGCAGAGGAGCGCTTCTTCGCTTCCAAGTTCCCGAGCTGGCAGCGCACCGTGGATTCGGAGTATTCCTACGTTAAGTCAGTGAATATGGACGTGTACGATAAAATATCGTTTAAATAGAATAAAGCGTGAAAACGGATCGACCATTAAGAATTTGGTCGGTCCTTTTTAAATAATAATTAATGGATATTCAGTGTATCTTAAAAGCATTTTGGTCGGAAGTATTGTATTATCATGATATAAAACTTTTTAGGAAAGGACAGGTATTTAATATGAAAAATAGAAAAAAGATAATTGCTGTTATGCTTGCTGCTGTTCTTTCAATGTGCAGCGGTTGTGGTCAGGATAATAAAAGTGAGGATAAGGAAACTGCTACCGGATATAAGAAATGGGATACGGAAGCTACGGTTAGCAGCGGTAGTGATGGTGCAGACACCGACGGTGATAATGATGTAAATAACAGTAACAATGATGGGAGCAGTAGTAATGACAATGACAGTTCTGAAAATATATCGTTTGTAGAGGACAAGCTCAATGTCGTGGGACATTACAGTGATCTGATGGCGAGTGACAATAATAAACTTGTTATTAAGACGGATGCTGATATCAGAACTACGGATTGTAAAAACTACCCGGTTGTAAGAATATCTACGGAGACTATCGATGACGCTTTTCTGAAGAAGGCGAAGGACGTTTTGGTTGGTGATACGCCGATGTATGATGGGGTCAGAATGTATGATCCGATATATGATGAATACAGCGGGGATCAGATGGTTGTTGATGAGGCTGATAAAAAACAGGTAGAAGGAAAGGTTCTCCGCAAGGATATTACAAAATATCCGATAGAAACAAAAATGTCCGGTGTCAGCGAACTGGCAGACAAATACAGCGATGTTCCGGATTATGAATGGTATTATCTGGGACTGATGCCTGAAGGTAAGCTGTATTATGGCGTGAGTGATGGAAAGGACGGTAATTATATGAGTCTTTCAGTGACAGATTCGAAGACATACGGCAATTCGCTCAAGTTCTTCAAGAGTAAGGAATATGGTATCAGAGATGGTCTTGTGATGCCGGGAATAAATACCGGTTTCTGCTGGCCGGTAGAGAAAGGGATAAGCTGGATAAGTGACGACAGTAATCCAAATAAGGAACTGTTTCCACCTAGTATTATAAGGGATGCAAACTCAGGTGACTCTGAAGAGTATTTTGACTGCATAGACGATCCGAATTTTAAGGGCTATACCTTCCGCGAGAGTGATAAGGAAACAAATAATATAAGCAAGGAGGAAGCTGTCAAACAGGCGAATGAACTCTTGAAAAAGCTTGAAATATCCGATATTTATGCAGCTTCTGCTGTTGAGGAAAAATATATCAGC
>JAEEGF011229566.1_pt1 | contig 34204 bp, 33 predicted proteins | sample 9134171 | NCBI WGS metagenome assembly JAEEGF01 (sample SAMN16246542, study PRJNA631951) | gut metagenome | biome: gut microbiome; feature: rumen; material: AP-attached | host: Bos | place: Iran: Karaj | collected 2018-10
GTCCCGGCGGTGATCCTGAAGGGACTGGCGTCGCTGTGCTTCGTGATCACAGGCATCCTGTGCAGCAACGGCTCTCAGCTCGCAAAGATGATCATTCTGGGACTCGCCATCGGCTGCGTTGCCGACGTTCTGCTGAATCTCAGGTTCGTCTTCAAGGAGAAGGGGCAGGCGGTTTTTCTCGTCGGGATCCTGGTATTCCTGACAGGCCATATCATTTATCTTGCCGCCGTTCTCCCGCTGTCAGCAAACTGGCTCCTTTGCGTGGTCATCGGGATCGTTCTGACGGCTGCTCTGATGGTCTGGATCTTCAAACAGATCACGGCGAAAAAAGCTTTCAAGATCTTCGGCGTCGTCTATATCGGGGCGATCATGCTGCTGAACGTTGTCGCGATCGGCAATCTGATCACGGCGCCTTCCGTTTTCACCAGGCTGTTTGCCGGAGGGGCCGTGCTGTTCCTGATCAGCGACGTCGTACTGATCCTGAACACGTTCGGCGAAAAGACGAGGCAGAGCCTGCGCAATACGAACATCGCTCTGTACTATGCCGGGCAGCTGCTCATTGCACTTAGCCTGCTTGGGTTGTGAGGTCCTGTATGAAAGCGCTGATCATTAACTGCAGTCCTGTCAGAGCAGGTGCAACGGCGGCAATCGCCGGGATCGCGGCAGAGCAGCTGTCTGTCAGATATGACGTTAAATCGGTCTGCATAGATGACTATGCCTTCGCTTACTGCAAAGGCTGCAGAAGCTGTCACGCGACGGCGGAATGCGTACAGCATGATGACGTCGAAAAGCTGATGAGCGAATGGGAAGAGGCAGACGTTATCGTCGCCGTATCGCCGTCATACTGGGCGGACGTTCTCGGTCAGTTCAAATCATTTATCGACAGATGTACGCCGTGGGCAAATACGCACGAACCGCATAAAAAACTTTCACCCGGGAAAAGAGGATACGTCATCGTTTTGCGCACCGGACCGAACAGAAAAGAATGTCAGCGAATTATTGACACGGTCTATCACTTTTACGGCCATCTGGAAATAGAATGCTGCGGCGGACTGGGACTGACGTCGATCGGACACAGGGAAGACGTGAAGCCCAGGGAAAAAGAGATCATAGATTTCTGCAGCTCTATTTGAAAAATCCGGAAGGAAGAAAAAGCAATGATGATCTACGATATCTCCCAGGAGATCTTCAGCTGTCAGGTATATCCCGGCGACCCCGCGCCGGAAAGAAGGCTGCTCAGTTCCATGGAAGAAGGCGGCCTGTATAACCTGACGGCTTTCAGCATGTGCGCGCACAACGGTACGCATATCGATGCGCCGTTTCATTTTCTGAAAGACGGAAAGACCGTGGATGCGGTCGGTCTGGATGCGTTTGTGGGCCCGGCTTACGTCGCGGAGCATCAGGGAATTGTCTCCGCTGAAGATGCTGCGGCGATCCTTGAAAAAGCGAAAGAACAGAATCCGGAAGCGGCCGGGCGGATCCTTCTTAAGGGGGACGCCGAAGTCTCTGCGGAAGCTGCAAAAGTATTCGCCGCTTCGGAGACCCTTCTGCTCGGGAATGAGTCCCAGACCGTCGGTCCCGAAGATGCCCCGATGGAAGTGCACCGCATCCTGCTGGGGGCCGGTACCGTACTGCTTGAAGGGATCCGTCTGGCAGAAGTCCCGGATGGCGTTTACCTTTTAAATGCGGCGCCGCTGAATCTCTCCGGTTCGGACGGCGCGCCCTGCAGGGCCATACTGATAAAGGCTGAAGACCGGAATCTGCCGGGGTGAGTAAAGAAATGAAAAAACGAAAAGTGAGACTGGCCGGATGCATGCTGCTGTCGCTGATCCTGCTGCTTCTGGCCGGCTGTTCGGCAAACGGCCGGCGGCAGGAGGGCAGCCATCCGTTTGACTTTTATATCGACCTCACGACGAAAGATGACGTTGACGCTTTATCCGCTGAATCCTGCGTCGAAGGGGTTTTTCCGTTCACGCTGATGGTTTTCGGGCGGCCCGGATACGACAGCCCCATGGCAGGGCAGATGGCCCTTCTGGCGGCACCGTCCTTCGAAAACCTGGAGCTGTCTCCCTATGCGGCCCTTATCAAAGAGGAACGGGCCGTCATGCAGGATCCGGAGAAGTATCCGATCCTGATCAGCAACGATCTGGCAAAAGCCGCGGGCCTTTCCGTCGGCGACGCTTTTTATCAGGAAACGAAGGTCACGGATGAACCGCTGTCCTTTACGGTGGCGGGAATTTTTCGCCATGAGACGCTCTTTGCTCAGTTCGAAGCGGTCGCCCTGGTCAACGATCAGATCGTACGGATCTTTGCGGATATCGTGGATGAGCTGGGGTATACGAATGCCTATGTAAAGGCTTCCGATTATCCGGCGCTGAAAGCGTATCTGGATGAGGATTTTATCCCGCACCTGCAGCTGAAGGGCCTGTCGGAAGAGGAGATCGCAGCCATACCGAAAGAGGATATAAAAGCTTACTATGAAGAATACGACGCGCACATGAAGCGCATGAAGTGAGTCCGGAGAATTGGATTTCAGCGGCACGAAGAGGTCACGGAAGAATGATAAGCATGACGCGGGAACAGGCAAGACGGTTCATCCTCAGCAAACAGGGGTTGCTGGGGAAATACCGCTTTGCCGGGAAAGAGGGGGCGTATCGGTACGTCCGCCAGGCGGGCTGCATTCAGTACGATCCCGTGGACGTGTGCGGCAAGAACGCCGAACTGACCCTGCAGTCCCGCGTGCGCGGCTTCAGCAGGAAGATGCTCGCGGACCTGCTCTATAAAGACCGTCTGCTGGTCGATTATACCGACAAGGAACTGTCCATCTGGCCGAGGGAAGACTGGCCGTATTTCTCGGCTTACCGCGAAAGGAGCAAAGCGCACGGCAAAGGCTTTCCGGGCATTCCGGAACTGGAAGAACAGGCTGTCGCTTACATCCGTGCGCATGGCCCGGTCAGCAGCGATACCCTTCCCGTTCAGGGAAAGATCTTCTGGCATTCCTCCATGCACTGGAGCGGAAACTGGCACGGGACGTCGCCGGCCGCCCGCTCGGTCCTGGAGCAGCTGTATACGGACGGCGTGCTGCTGATCCATCACAAAAGCGGTTCGCGGAAGTTCTATGACCTCGCGGACAGATATTTCAGCCGGGATCTGCTGGAGGCCGAAAACCCCTGCCCCGATGAGACTGCGTTCCGCAAATGGCGGATCAAAAGGCGGATCGGAGCGGCCGGCCTGCTGTGGAACCGGCGCTCGGATGCTTTCCTGGGGATCGAGATGACGGCCGATGAGAGAGAGGCCGTGTTCGAACAGCTGGAAGCGGACGGCGCGATCCGGAAGACCATGGTGGATGGGATCCGATTTCCCCTGTATTTCCTGGCGGAAGATCTGCCTTTGGCCGACGCGGTTCTGAATGATGCCGTCGACCGTAAACTGCGCCTGGAGTTTCTGGCCCCGCTGGATCCGATGCTGTGGGACAGGAAACTCGTCGAAGCCATCTGGGATTATCAGTATTCGTGGGAGATCTATACGCCGGCCGAAAAAAGAAAGTTCGGATACTACGTCCTGCCGATGCTTTACGGCGAAAAGCTGGCAGGGCGGATCGAAGCCGCGGCGGACAGGAAAGCGGAAACGCTCGTCGTAAAGAATATCTGGTATGAGGCGGGGATCCGTCAGACAAAGAAACTGGAGGCAGCCGTCGATGCCGCCGTCGGGCGTCTGGCAAAGTTTAACGGCTGCCGCACGATCACGCAGTAAAGAAGGATTTGCGGAGGCTGCAGCCATGGAGAAAATTTTCGTATCCTGAAGAAGGGAGAATGGCTTTGAAAAAGGTGATTCGTATCATTCTGATAGTTCTGGGACTGCTTGTCGCCGTAACCGCCGGAGCGCTGATCAGGCTTGAGATCCGAACGGGCCGGATCCTGACGGATTACGCATCGATCTTCGAAAACGAAAAATACGGTACGCCGGTCTGCGTTGAGGGCGTGGAAGCGATCACCATGGACGTTTCCTGCGGATATGCCTGCATCGAGATGTTTTCCGCATGGAACGGCGGACATCTGACGGAAGAAGATCTGTATAACGAATACGGCAGAGTCGTCACTTCGACCGGAGACAGGTTCAGCGAGGAGATGAACAAGCGTTTCCCGCAGTACACCACGTCGATCCGCAAGTATTTGACAAACACGGAGCTGATAGACGCCGCGTATGAAAACCTGGCGGAGGGGATCCCGGTCCCGTTCGAGTGGGCGGCCAGATACGGGGACGTGTGGACGCTGCATTATTCCCTGCTGACGGGAATGGATATTCCGAACGATAAGGTCACGGCAGTCAATCCCTACGGGTACGTCGAGGAGATATCGGTCGAGGAGTTCCTGCGGCGCACCAGCTTTGAAGCTTTTGAAAACATGCCGCTCTATCTCAGACTGGCTTTTGCGGTCGGCGTGTTTGAGAAGAATACGATCTTTACGGTCGTGAGGACGGACGGAAGATGAGAGAAAAACAAATTTTCGGCGGCGTCCCCGCATGAGCGGGGCTGCCGAAGACTGTGAAGACGGGAAGACCGTCTTCTTTTATATTGCCCTGAAAAAAACGGCGGGGAGAACTGCCCTTACGGGTTTCAAATAATGCATATAGAAGAAATAAATGCGCATAAATAAGATGTAATGCGAAATATAAAAAATAAATTTACAAAATATTCAAAAAACTGTTGACTTTAGGAAATTATGGTGCTATTATCCGGTCCATACCGCGGGAGCGGTGCAAGGAGGAAGCAAAAATGAAAAAACTGATCGCTGTTTTACTGGTACTGGCCATGGTGCTCAGCCTGGCCGCCTGCGGTGACAAGGAGGGCGCGCCCGACGCGGCCTACAACAACTATCTGAAAGAGATCAAAAAAAATGCGAAGACGGATAACGGGACGCTGACCGTCGCGATGAGCCCGGACTTCGCGCCAATGGAATTCTACGACCTGGGCAAGAAGGGCGACGACGCGATCGTCGGCTTCGACGTGCTGCTGGCCAACTATATCGCGGCGGAACTGGGCATGAAGCTGATCATCACCCCCATGAGTTTCGACGCCTCTCAGGCCGCCGTTCAGAGCGGCAAGGCGGATATTGCTATTTCCGGCTTCTCCTGGATGGCCGACCGCGCCGAAAATTACGAACTGACCGACTGGTATGAGGCCGGCGACAACGAGACGGAGCAGAGCATCATCGTAAAGAAGGATCAGGAAGGCAAGTTCAGCAAGCCTGAGGATTTCGCGGGCATGAAGATCGGTTACCAGGGCGCCTCGCTGCAGCAGCAGCTCGTCAAGGATACCTTCGGAAACATGGCTGACGTCGATATCAGCAACGTCTATTCCGATCTGGGCACGCTGGTGGAAGCCTTAAAGAGCGGCAAGATCCAGGCGGCTGCGGTCGCTCACGGCAACGGTGAAGCGATCATTGCCAACGCGCCGAACGATATCGCCTTCTCCGGTTTTGACTTCGACGTCGATCCGCTCTATGAGAACAACCTCTGCCTGATCCAGAAGGGCAATACGGAGCTGCTGGCCAAGGTCAACGCGGCGTTGGCCAAGGCGAAGGAAGCCGGCTTATACAAGGGCTGGTACGAAGCCTGCCAGATCTACGCCGAAGTGAAGACCATCGATGAGCTTGGCTACGACGAGAACGGCGTGAAGATCACGGAAGCCGCCGGAACGAAGTAAGCTTTATCGGGTTGAAACAGAAAATCTCATAAACAGACAGGAATCCCTATGAGTTTCAGCACGTTTTTTTCCAACATCGGAATGCTGCTAAGCAGGTACTGGCACGTGTTTGTTCTGGAGGGTGTGAAATACACCCTCCTTCTTGCGGCGATCGCCGTGGTGGGCGGCACGATCCTCGGCGCTCTTTTCGCCCTCGGGAAGAGGGGGAAGATCAGGCCCTTAAAGTGGCTGATCGGGGCAGTGGTGGAGGTCGTCCGCGGGACCCCGATGCTGCTGCAGCTGTACGCCGGCGTCTTCATGCTGCCGCGCATTTTCCCCATCCTGAACGAGGTGGATGATATCGTCAGCGTGACGGTGGTCCTGGTCATCAACAGTGCCGCCTATACCTCGGAGATCATCCGCTCGGGCATCCAGGCCGTGGATATCGGCCAGACCGAGGCGGCCCGCTCGCTGGGCCTTTCGGAACGGACGACCATGCTGCACGTGGTGCTGCCGCAGGCCGTGAAAAACATTCTGCCGGCCCTCGGCAACGAATTCATCACGGTGGTCAAGGAAACGTCCCTGGCGTCCACCTTCTTCGTGGGAGAGATCATGACCTCCTACCTCAAGGTGAAGGGAAACACCTATCTGACGCTGGAATGCCTGACGATCGTCGGCGCCATCTATTTTATCCTGACCTTTACCCTGTCCAAGCTGCTGCAGCGGGCGGAGAGGAGGATGAAGCATGCTTGACATCAAAAATATCTATAAAAATTTCGGCGACCTGAAGGTCTTAAAGGGCGTTTCCACCCACGTGGAGAAGGGCGAGGTCATCTCTCTGATCGGGGTCTCGGGCTCAGGCAAATCCACGCTGCTGCGCTGCATGAACCTGCTGGAGACGCCGACCTTCGGCGAGGTCTGGATGGAAGGAAAGCTTTTAACGCCCGTGGATCCGTACCTGCACGCCGAGGTGATACAGGCTTCCAACACCTACAAAAAGCTGCGGGAGGAGGGCCTTTCGGACGAAGAGGCCGTCCGGAAGATCAAGGACGAGGACCTGCTGCACGAAAAGCACGGCCGGGAGGGCAAGGAATATACCGCCCTGATAAAAAAGATCTATCAGGAGAACCACCTGGACGCGAACCTCGCCCGCCAGAAGATGGGGATGGTCTTCCAGCAGTTCAACCTCTTCAACAACCTGACCGTACTCGGCAACATTACGCTGGCGCCCGTCAAGATCGGCATGGACCGCATCCGGAAGGCGAAGCGCGCCGGGCGGCCGGTGACGGAGACGAAGGAGAGCGTTCGGGCGGCGGCCGAGAAGAAGGCGATGGACCTCTTAAAGCGCATCGGGCTGGAGGATAAGGCGGACAGCTATCCTTCCTCGCTTTCGGGCGGCCAGAAGCAGCGCATCGCGATCATCCGGGCGCTGGCGATGGATCCGGACGTCATGCTCTTCGACGAGCCGACTTCGGCGCTGGACCCGGAGATGGTCGGAGAGGTGCTGGACCTGATCAAGGAACTGGTCAAAAGCGGCATGACCATGGTCGTGGTCACCCATGAGATGGGCTTTGCGCGCGAGGTCTCCGACCGCGTCCTCTTCGTGGACGAGGGGTATATCAAGGAAGAAGGCACGCCGGAGGAGATCTTCCGGCATCCGAAGGACGCGCATCTGAAGGACTTTCTGGCGAAGGTGCTGTAGGCGGACGCGCCGGACGTGCACGAAAAAGGCACTTCTTCCGCACCGGCGGGAGCGGAAAAAAAGTGGAAAGAAAACGGCAGCGGGGCATTTTCCCCGCTGCCGTCGTTGAAATTACGGCCGGAAAATGGTATGATTCAATATCAGACGATCAACATTTGAGAAGGACCCGCTTTCCCGAACCCGGGAAGAACGGGCCGGGGAGGTGACTCATGAAAGATCCGGCGATCCGCAGCAACCGGATGCAGTGCTTTTTTGCTCTGATCGGGGCGGCCGTCGTGGCCGTCTGCGTTATCATCGGCGTGACCATGAACCTGGTGACGCTCTATGACGAAAACTTTGACCACATGGGGATCCGCACCTTCTGCATGTTCACGGTCAATTCCAACATCCTCGCGGGGCTGTCCATGATGCTGTGCCTGCCGTATACGATCGACGGCCTGCGGACCGGCAATTACCACCTGCCCGACTGGGTGGTGGTGCTGATGCATATCACCGTCACGGCGGTCGCGCTGACCTTTCTGGTCTCGCTCTTTATCCTGGCGCCGGTCAAGGGCTTTGTCCTGATCTTCACCGGCTCGCGCTTCTTCCTGCACGGCGTCTGCCCGGTGCTTTCCATCGTCACGTACTGCTGCTTCATCAACAGCCATATGATCCGCATCAAGGAGGCCTGGCTGGGCATGATCCCCGTGCTGGTCTATGCCGTTGTTTACATCGTCATGGTGGTCGTCATCGGCGAGGCAAACGGGGGCTGGGAGGACTTTTACGGTTTCGCCACGCGGGTCCCGCTCTGGGTGTCCGCCGCCGTGATCCTGCCGGCGGCCTGCGGCATCGCCCTGCTTTTAAGAATGGGGCACAACGCCTGCTGCCGCCGCCGGCGCGAGAAGGACGCCGAACTGTACCGTCAGGCTTACGGCGGAGCGGATCTGAGGAAGGTGATCGCCGAGATGGCCCGCTCGCAGAAGAGAGAGCTTAAGCTGAAGAATCCCACGATCCCGGTCCAGATGATCGGCTACATGATCGAAAACACCGGCTCCGATCTGGCCCTTGACGAAGGCACCCGGATCTACTTTGAGGCCTGGATGGAGGGCTGAAGATAAAGGGAGAAACATGAAGAAAACGAAAAAGAGCAAAACGATAAAGCTGCCGGCCGTTATCAGACAGGAACTGCGGGATCTGCGCGCAGTCCATTTCCTTTTTCTGACAGTGGCCGGCATCATCAATGCCATCGGCGTGACGATGTTCCTCTACCCGGTCAAGCTGTACGACAGCGGCATCTCCGGCACCTCCATGCTCCTGGACCAGATCACGCCGGATCACTATGAACTGTCGATGTTCCTCCTCCTGTTAAACGTTCCGATCTTTCTTTTCGGCTTAAAGAAGCAGGGGCTGCTCTTTACGGTCTATTCCGTTTTCACGATCGGCATCTATTCCCTGGCCGCTTACCTGATCATGGAGGTGCTGCCGGTCAACGTGGAGTTCGTTTCTCCCCTGGCCGGTTCCGATCTGCTGCTCTGCGCCATCTTCGGCGGTGTGATCTCCGGCATCGGGAGCGGCCTGACCATCCGCTGCGGCGGCGCGATCGATGGCGTGGACGTCCTTTCCGTGATCTTTGCCAAAAAGCTGAGCATTTCTCTCGGCAGCTTCGTGATGATCTTCAATACGGTCCTGTATATCATCTGCGGCATCGTGATCCAGAGCTGGATCCTGCCGCTGTACTCCATCGTGACCTATTTCGTCGGGTCCAAGACGGTGGATTTCATCGTAGAGGGCTTCGACCGGTCCAAGTGCGCCATGATCGTTACCACGAAGGCGGAGGAGATCTCCGAGGCGCTCGCAAGCGGCTTTCATGCCGGCGGGACGATCATCAGCGCAACGGGCGGCTATTCGAAAAGCTCCAAACAGATCCTGTATTTCGTCGTCAACCATTTTCAGATCAACAGGCTGAAAAACATCGTGCTGTCTGTCGATGAGAACGCCTTCATTTCCCTGATGGACGTTTCCGATATCATAAAAAAGCACGGAAATACAGAGAAAAAAATGGACGGGAAGGAAGAGCCGGCGGAGGCTCGGAAGGAATCGGAATGAACGGCCGGAACGCGGAACAGATCACGGAAAAGCCGCTTCTGAAGGCGGAAACGGAGCGGCTGATCCTCGATGAGATACGGGAATCGGACAAAGAGGACTACTTTCACAACATTTCCCACGACAGAAAGGTCCTGGAGACCTTCATCTGCCGGTATGCGGATACCCTGGAGGAATTCGATTTTTCCGCCTATCCGGGAAGGCGGGACGTGTACGCGATCCGCCTGAAGGAAACGGGGCGTCTGATCGGTATTCTTTCGTACTTCGGCGAGAAAGAGGATTCGTGCGAGATCGGCTACGGGATCGGTTCCGCGTACTGGAACCGGGGCTATGCGACGGAAGCGGTCGGACGTTTTCTGGAATACCTGTTCCGGGAGAAAGGGATGCGTACGGTATACGCCTCTTTCTTTACCGGGAATGAGGCTTCCCGCCGCATCATGGAGAAATGCGGCATGAGATACAGCCGCTTCTCGGAAAAGGAACTGACCTATCTGGACGTTCCCCGGGACCTGACCTACTACGAGATCAGCCGTACCGACCGGGACAACCGGACTCTGATCGGCTTCTGGGATAAAGCCTTGTCCCTGTCGGAAGCAGAGCGGGAAGAGCTGCAAAACGCCGCCCCGGAAAGCTGGAAGGACCTGGCCCCCTCGGAGAAGCTCTTCGAGGCAGCCTGTTCTCTGGGCAAGAAGAAAAAAGTGCTGGACTATGGCTGCGGCAGCGCCTGGGCCGGGATCATCGCGGCAAAGAGCGGCTGTCCGGACGTTACGGCGGCGGATGCGGCCCCCGGGGCGGTCCGGGCTGCAGCGTATTCTGCCTTGGTCTATGGGGCGGAAAAGCAGCTGAACGCAGTCTGCGCGGACCCGGGGTGGCTGAAAAGCGTTCCGTCGGCTGCCTATGACGGCTTTTTCTGTTCCAACGTCCTGGACGTGATCCCCACGGAAACGGCCCGGGAGATCATCCGTGAATCGGCGCGGATCACGTCGGCGGATGCCTGCGTGATCATCGGGCTGAATTTCTATCTGTCCCCGGAGGCTGCCGCAGCAAGGGGCCTGGAGCTTGCCGACGGCACGCGGCTTTACGTGGACGGCGTCCTCCGGCTCGTTTCGCGGACGGACGAGGAGTGGGCCGAGCTGTTTTCGCCCTGGTACGTTATTGAAAAGCTGACGCATTTCGCATGGCCGGGAGAAAAAATGGAAAGCAGGCGGCTGTTCTATCTGAAGAAACCAATGGGAGCGAAGACCGATCCGGAAAATACCGCCTCGCAGAGAGTATTGGAAAAATGCGGCTCTCGCCCTCTGGGGCCACGGGCGAAGAGGGACCGCGCTTTATCAGGTACAGGGAGGATGCAATGAAAGACGATCCTATCATTCGTCCGGAAAGGCCCGGGGAATACGGAGAGGTCGAAAACCTCGTGAGAGAGTCGTTCTGGAACGTTTACCGCCCCGGCTGCAGCGAACACTACGTGATCCACGTGCTGCGGGACGATCCGGCTTTCGTGAAGGAACTGGACCTCGTTATGGAGCAGGACGGACGGCTGATCGGGCAGAACATGTTCATGAAAACGGTGATCGAAGCCGACGACGGCAGGATCATCCCGGTGCTGACCATGGGGCCGATCGGCATCACGCCGGAGCTGAAGCGGAAAGGCTGCGGGAAAAAGCTGCTGGACTATTCGCTGGAAAAGGCGGCAGAACTGGGCTTCGGCGCGGTGCTGTTTGAGGGCAACATCGGCTTCTACGGCAAGAGCGGCTTCGACTATGCCAGAAAATTCGGCATCCGCTATCACGATCTGCCGGAGGGCGCGGACGATTCCTTCTTCCTCTGCAGAGAGCTGATCCCGGGATATCTGGACGGCGTCACCGGCGTCTATCAGACGCCGAAAGGCTACTACGTGGACGACGCCGACGTGGAAGTGTTCGATAAAAGCTTCCCGCCGAAGAAAAAGCTGAAGCTCCCCGGCCAGCTCTTCGGATAAGAAGAGACAGATCCGCCGGACAGACCCGGACGGGCGATAACGGGAGTATCTGATGAAAAGAAAAGACCGTTCTGCTGTGCAGCAGAACGGTCTTTTCTGGCGGAGTACTATAAAAATTCAGGATCGGATCGTTGTTCGGTCCGTTCTTCGCAGCCGCGCGGCGGTTTTCCAGTTCGCGCCGCTGCTGGTTGGCCTGCAGGTTCTCTTTCTCCGCCTCCGTCTCCGGATGGCTGGTCATAAGCTTCTCGAAATCCGACACGGCCTTCAGGATGTCCCGCGCGTAGTCGATGTGCTTCTGTTCGTAATCGTTCTTGCCCCGCAGTTCCTCCATGTTCTTCGGGCGCGGGCGCACCTTCGTGTGCTCGAACTTGTACTGCAGGTAGGCGTCCGCCTTTTCCTTCAGCTTCTGGAAGGACTCGGCCACCATCGCCAGCGTCGGAACGGCTTTCTTCTATGCCTGTTTTATGCCGTTCGCCGGCACAGGGCCCCAACGGGAAAAACGGCGGAGTGCTTGAAAAGGACGGGCCCCGTGCCCTATAATAGAAGGCGGCAGGCGGGCGTGTTTTCCGCCCCCGGCCGGAAAGAAAAAGAAAGCGGACTTTAGTCATGAAACTGATCCATCTTTCGGACCTTCATCTGGGAAAGCGCGTCAGCGAGTATTCCATGCTGGAGGATCAAAGCTATATCTTAAAATGCATTCTCGGGATCATCGATGCGGAAAAGGCGGAAGGCGTGATCCTGGCCGGAGACATCTACGATAAGGCCGTCCCCTCCGCCGAAGCCGTGAGCCTCTTCGATGATTTCCTCTGCAGCCTGGCGAAGCGCGGTCTGAAGCTATTTATCGTCAGCGGCAACCACGATTCGCCTGAAAGGATCGCGTTCGGCGCACGGATCTTTGAGGCCGGCGGCATCTATCTTTCCCCGGTCTATAACGGCCGGATCGAGCCGGTTCGCCTTCAGGATGCATTCGGAGAGATCTTCTTTTACCTGCTGCCCTTTGTCAAGCCCGCCCACGTGCGCCGCTTTTTCCCGGACGAGAAGATCGAGAGCTATACCGATGCGCTTCGCTGCGCGGTCAGCCATATGGACCTGGACGTGTCCCGACGGAACGTATTGGTCGCGCATCAGTTCGTGACCGGCGCGCGGCGCAGCGAATCCGAGGAGATATCCGTCGGCGGGCTGGACAACGTGGACGCTTCGGTCTTTGCCCCCTTCGACTACGTCGCCCTGGGGCATATCCATTCGCCGCAGAACTGCGGCTCGCCCTTCATCCGCTACTGCGGAACGCCGCTCAAGTACTCATTTTCGGAGGCAAAGGATCAGAAATCCGTCACCGTCGTCGAACTGGGCGTCAAGGGCGAGGTAAGCGTCAAGACGGCGGACCTGATCCCCCGCTATGATATGGCGGAGATCAGGGGCCCGTATGCGGAGGTGACGCTCCGGTCCTTCTATGAAAACACGGGCTGGCAGGAGGCCTATACGCATATCACCCTGACCGACGAGAACGATATCCCGGACGCCGTCGGCAAGCTGCGGACGATCTATCATCGGCTGATGAAACTGGATTACGACAACGCCCGCACCCGCCTGAACGCGCCTGTTGCCGGAGATGAGCAGGCGGAGAACAAATCGCCTTACGAGCTGTTTTCGGACTTCTACCGGCTGCAGAACAACCGGCCGATGAGCCCGGAGCAGAGCGATTATATGCAGGACCTGATCGAAAAGGTCTGGGAGGAGGCGCAATGAGACCGCTCAAACTGACGATGACGGCCTTCGGCCCTTATGCGGATAAAACGGAACTGGACATGGACGCGCTCGGCAGCAGCGGGCTGTATCTGATCACCGGCGATACCGGCGCGGGCAAGACCACGATCTTCGACGCCATCACCTTTGCGTTGTACGGCGAGGCGAGCGGGGACAGGCGCGAACCCTCCATGCTCCGCTCCCAGAATGCTTCGCCGGATACACCGACCCGGGTGGAGCTGGTCTTTTCCTACGCGGGAAAGGTCTATACCGTCCGCCGCAACCCCGAATACGAACGGCCCAAGGCCCGCGGGGAGGGCTTCACGACGCAGAAGGCGGACGCGGAGCTGATCCTGCCGGACGGCCGCGTGATCGCACGGCAGCGGGAGGTCGATGCGGCCGTGTATGAGATTATGGGGGTAAACCGCCGGCAGTTCATGCAGATCGCCATGATCGCGCAGGGGGATTTCCTGAAGCTGCTGCTGGCTTCCACCGACGAGCGCAAGGAGATCTTCCGGCATATCTTCCGGACCCAGCAGTACCAGACGCTGCAGGAGCGCTTAAAGCGGGAAGCCTTGCTGCTGAATGACCAGCGCCAGGCTTTAAAGAACAGCGTCCTGCAGTACATGCAGGGGATCCTAACGGCTGAGGACGAGCCGCTGGAACGGGAGGCGGCGCGGGCCAGGAAAGGAGAGCTTCCGGCCGCCGAAACGCCGGCGCTTTTAGAGAGCCTGATCGGGCGGGACGAGGTGCGTCAGGCGGAGCTCGCCGAGGAAAAGAAGCGGCTGGACGCGCAGAAGGAAAGCGTGCTCGCAAAGCTTGGAAAGATAGAGGCCAGGGAACGGGCGGAAGCGGCCGCCGCCGAACTGGAGGTTAATCTGAGGGAAGAGGAGATCCGCTTCGCGGCCCTTGAGAAGACGTTGCAGGAACGGCAGGCGGAGGCCGGCGCGATCGATGAGGAGAGCGCGGAAAAGACGAGGCTGGAGGCGCTTCTTCCGCGCTATGCAAAAGCGGAGGCGCTGGAAAAGGAGATCGGCCGGGCCGGGCGGCTTCTTTCGGAAAAAGACAGAAAACGGCAGGAAAAGACCGCAAAAAAAGAAGAGGCGGGCCGGACGCTCCTGTCGCTGAAGGAAGAGCAGGCCGCGCTGGCGGACGCCGGGGAAACGAGGCTCAGGCTGTCCGCGCAGAAGGATAACGCGGAAAACCGCAGGAAAGAATACGAAAAGGTAAAGCGGGCGCTTTCGGATCTGGATAAAAAGAACGCCGTCCTTGAAAAAAGGCAGGCGGAGTACCGCGAAGCGGCGGAAAAAAGCCGCCTGAGCGCCGCCCGATATGAGGTGCAGAACAGGGCTTTCCTGGACGAGCAGGCCGGGATCATAGCGGAAACGCTTAAGGACGGTGTGCCCTGTCCGGTCTGCGGATCGACGGAGCATCCGGCTCCGGCGGGAAAATCGGAACATGCGCCGACGGAGGCGCAGCTCAAGGAAGCCCAGAAGGCCATGGAAAGCGCGCGGGCCGACGCCCAGAAAAAGAGCGAGGCCTGCGCCGCCGCGAAAGCCGAATGCGGGAGCCTGCGGGAGCAGATCGCATGGGACCTGGCGGTCCTTCTGCCCGGTGCGGAGCCGGAAACCGCCGGAGCGCGGCTGGACGACTCGCTGGGGGCGCTGGAGACCGAGATCGGCCGTCTGACAGACGCCGTTAAGAAGGAAGATGGCCGGATCCTGCGGAAAAGCGCGCTGGAACGGGAGATCCCGCTCCGGGAGGCGGAAGAAAAGGCGCTGGGGCAGGAACTGGAGCAGTTACGTGCGGAAACGGCCGCGTTAATGGCGGATATCCGCGCCAAAAGCGAACAGGCGGCGGCGGAGAAAGCGGACCTTCCGTTCGAGACCGGCGCCGAGACGGAAAGCAGGATAGAGCAGCTGACGAACCTGATCCGCCGGCAGAAGGAGGCGTTCGAAAAGGCCGAGTCAGCCTGCCGCGCATCCGACAGGAAGCTTGCGGAGTACAGGGCCGCCGCCAGAAAGCTGAAGGAGCAGGCGGCGGAACAGCTCGGCTTCGATAAGGCGGAAGAACTGAAGAAAAAGCAGCTGCTGGCAGAGGCGGAAGCGGCAGTCGCGCAGAAAAGCGGACAGGTCGGCATCCGGCTGAATGCCAATCGTACCTGTCTGAAAAATATCCGGGAGAAAAGCGGGGACCTGGCCGCGGTCGAAGAACGCTGCACGTGGATCCGTGCCCTTGCCAACACCGCGAACGGAACGATCAGCGGCAAGGAGAAGATCATGCTGGAGACCTACGTCCAGATGACCTTCTTTGACCGGATCATCGCGCGGGCGAACACCCGCTTTATGGTGATGTCCGGCGGCCGGTACGAGCTGAAGCGCCGCCAAAGCGCGGGAAACAACCGCAGCCAGAGCGGCTTGGATCTGGACGTGACCGATCATTACAGCGGCAGCGAGCGGAGCGTCAAAACGCTCTCCGGCGGCGAATCCTTCATGGCCTCTCTTTCTCTGGCGCTCGGCCTCTCCGACGAGATCCAGTCCTCCGCGGGAGGCGTAAGGCTGGACAGCATGTTCGTGGACGAGGGCTTCGGCTCGCTGGACGAGGAATCGCTGGACCAGGCGATGAAGGCGCTCTACGGCCTGGCGCAGGGCAGCCGGCTCGTGGGCATCATCTCCCACGTGTCCGAACTGAAAAACCGAATCGACCGGCAGATCGTTGTGACAAAGGACGCGCACGGCGGCAGCCGGGCGGCTGTATTCGTTTAAGGAGGCGCTTCTATGTTTTTGCCCATCGTCAGCGGCAGAAAACTGAATAAAGCCGTCTGTCTGGCTTTCCTTGCGATGTGCCTGCCCCTGCTGGCCGCCGCCGTGTATTTCTTTTTGTCGGGATCGCCGGCCGCCGGCCGCGGTTTCCTGACGCCGGCCCTGATCCTGGGCGGCATTTCGCTGCTGTACGGGATCTGCTGGTTCATCTGGGCCCGGAAGGAGAAGCGGGCAGCCCGGGAGATCGCGGAGGCGCAGGAGAGGCTCAAGGCCTCGCCGGAAGCCGGCCGCATGCTCAGCCGGGAATTTACCGTACCCAAAGCGAAGCTGATCGGAAAGGCGCTTGGCAGAAACCGCAGCATCGTGAAAGGGGCGGCCATCGCCGCTCTCTGCGCGGCGGGAGTGATCACCGTCATCCTTCTTTTCTGCGGTGCGCTGAACGATCCGATGCAGCTCGTATTCGTTCTGGTCTTCTGCGCGCTGATCACGCTCCCGGGCCTGATCCTGCAGTGGTTCATCTATCGGACGTACGTTAAGACGGTGCCGTCGGAGATCCTGCTGTTTCCCGGCAAACTGGTCGTGGACGAGAACGTCTGGTCCGCCGCGTCGATCCGCACGATCCGGGTCTCGCCGGCCCGGATCATGAATCCTGATTCCCCCTCGCTGTACCGGAAGCTGGAGATCGAAAGCAGTTCCGGCAGCCGGAAGTTCCGGCTGGACTACCGCATGCAGGCGACGGACGGCAGACAGCCGGTCTGGGAGGAATATCCGGCGTTTTTATCCGCCCTGTCGCTGTGGGGGGAAGAAAACGGCGTTCCGGTAAACGTTCTGTACATGGACTGACGCCGCCCGGCGTCAGTCTTTTCTTTGCACTTCCTTGTCGCTCCGGTATTCGACGACTTCCTGCACCGAGCAGTCCAGGATGCTGCAGAGCTCGCCCAGCGTATTGGTCGTGATGGCTTTGCCGTGCCGCATGCGCTGGATGGTATTGGCGGAGACGCCTTCCTTAAAGATCAGGTGATAGGCGGTCATTTCCTTCTGATTCAGCGTGTTCCAGAACGGTTCATAAGAGATCATGGTCTGATACCTCCTTAATATAACCATTCTATGCAAAGCACGCGTAAAAACCGGCCAAGCGGATTGGGCCGAACTGACGTTTTGCCGCACCGGCGTAAGGAAAGAAAATCTTCCGGTGGACTTTTCGGAAGCCGGATGGTATAGTATTCCTATAATCCCGACGGAGAGCAGAAATGAAAAAGAACAAGAGCTGGAACGAGAGAGGAAATATTTCCCTGAAGGATCGCTTTAACTACTGGTTTGACAACCGTGTGACGAAAGGTTCCCTTGGACTGATCAAGGCGCTGATCGCCGCTTCGGTGGCGCTCGCGGTCCTGATCGCGGGGCTGATCATTCTTTTCCGATTTAACGAGGAAGGGGAGGTCGGTTCCGTCTTCTGGAACAGCATCGCGACGGTCATCAACGCCTGGATGCCTTATTTCGACGAGGGCAGCCCCGGCTATCTGATCCTGATGTCGGTGACGGCCATCGCGGGCGTGCTCTTCACGAGCGTCCTGATCGGTATCATCACCAGCGCGATCGAGGAGAAGATCATAGAGCTGAAGCGCGGCAACTCCCGCGTGCTCGAGTCCGGCCACACGGTGGTGCTCGGCTTCTATCCGGGCGAATACACCCTGATCCGCCAGCTGATCCTGGCCGCAGCCGAAAAGCCCGACTGCATCGTTATCGCGGACGAGCGGGAGCGTGAGGAGATGGAGCAGGAGATCGGCGACAATCTCGACGTCCCGAAGAACGTGAAGATCGTCTGCCGCACCGTGGATATCACGGATCCGTCCTCCATCGAGAAGTGCTCGCTGGAGAACTGCAAAACGGTGATCGTCAGCCCGACCGACGATTCGAAGACCACCAAGATCGTGCTGGCCGTCTCCGCGCTGCTGGAGGAGAAAGAGATCTCCGGCGTTCAGATCAACGCGATCATTTCCAAGAACGAATACCGCTTCCCGCCGTCGCTGGCGAAGACGCACAATATATCCACGCTGCAGACCAGCGCGATCCTGGCCAAGATGATCGCGCATTCCTGCACGCAGACCGGCCTTTCCCAGACCTTCCGCGAGCTTTTCAATTTTGAAGGCTCGGAGTTCTACCTGATCGAACTGCCGGGGGCCGAAGGGCAAGGCTTTGAGGAACTGATGCTGCGCCTGAACCGCGCGGTCCCGGTCGGCATCTTCTCGGACGGCGTTATGCGCCTCAACCCGCCCTCCGACTACCGGATCAAAAAGGACGACCGGATCCTGGTGTTCTCGGAGGAGGATGATTCGGCGAAGCTGGAGGAGATGCAGGGCGACGACCTGTTCGAGTCGGAGATCATGCTGGGCGGCACCATCCCGGAGGAACCGACGGAGACCGTCATTATCGGGAGCAACGAGATGCTGCCGAGCATCTTAAAGGAGCTGCCCGAGAACGTCTCCCGCGTGTATCTGGCCGGCGCGGAGCTCACGGAGAAGGCAAGGACCTCTCTGGAGAAGATCGCGGCGAAACGCTCGCTGGTCCTGAACTACTGCGAAGGCGATCTGTATGAAGAGGAATTCCTGATCGATCTGGCGAAGATGGCGCAGCATATCGTGATCCTGAACGCGCACGGAAAGGACGAGGAAGCGGCCGACATGGAGACCATCTTCCGGCTCCTCAACCTCAGGGACATCCGCGACCGCTTCGGCTTCGACTTCAACATCACGGTGGAGATGCAGAAGGAGCACAACCAGTATCTGGTCGGCCGCGGGGACCATACGGATTTCCTGGTCACCTCCAGCATGTCGTCGCTGTTCCTGGCGCAGCTGGCCGAAAACCCTGAGCTGGTCGACGTTTTCCGCGAGATCCTGTCCAACGAGGGCAACGAGCTGTACTTAAAGCAGCCCGCCTCGGTCGGTCTGGACGGCACCCGCACCATGCGCGAGCTGCGCCGCCAGGTCTTACGGCACGGCTATATCCTTCTGGGAATCGTGGACAAAGATAAGCACAGCCGTTTCAACCTGCCGCTGGACGAGATCGTTACGCTCGGCGAGGAGGACGAGATCATCGTGCTGGGAGAGAACTGAAAAAGAGCGGCTTTCCGCTTCCGAGCTGATAAAAAGAAGGATCCTTTCCCCTGATCCGGTGAGAAGGATCCTTCTTTTATTGCCGTCATCCCTGCGGCAGGGAACAAGCGATCGGACCGGCGGCCGCTTACTTTCCGGCCTCGCTCCGGCTCCAGGTCCCATCGGAGCAGATAACGCTTTCCGCTTCGTTCCGCTGGCTGCCGACGGCCACGTCGTGCAGGCCCCGGTTCCGATCGTAAAGCGCCTGCCATTCGTCAACAGTCCCGGCGTAGCGGACGGCGGCATCCTCCGGCAGATGCAGCGTATAGTCGTAGCTGCGGATGACCATCTGCTCCAGAGACTTCGGGAGCGAAAGCTCCTTCAGATAGGGGGCGTAAATGCTTTGCAGGGAGATGATGCCCTCCGGAATGACCAGAGACCGGATGCCTTCCATCTCTTTCAGATTCAGCTGCACGATGGTGACCGGCTTGCCGCCCAGCTGCGAAGGCAGGGTCAGCGCGCTTTCGCTGCCGGTATAGCCGCAGAGCTTTACGCAGTTCGGATACTCGCGGTACAGCCAGACGCCTTCGGCCTTCGGATCGTCGTAGTAGTCCGCGTCCCAGTCAGGCAGCGGCACGACGGGGCTGGCCGGCATGATCCGGCCGTTCTTGCGGACGCGGTAAACGCCGTCGTCGTCCTCGTCGGCAAACCAGATCCAGTCGCCGGCGTCGACTAAAAGGACGATATCCCGGTCCTTCCCGGTGATCACGGCTTCCTTCTTTCCGGAAGGGATCTCCATGCACGTCAGCTGATCGTCACGGAAATACCAGAGCGAATCGCCGGAGAGGGCATAGGAGTAATCCAGCAGATCCAGCTCGTCTTCGGAAACGCGCAGGACCTCCCGGCCGCTCTCCACGTCCAGAAAGACGAATTCGTCGGCATCGTCGTCACCGTAGATCAGGTAGTTCCCGGCACAAAAGACGGCATTGATCTCCTCGCAGGTCACGGGGGCGACCTCTTCTTCCTGCGCGGATCCGGCTTTGATGCGGTAGAAGCCGTAAGGTTCATATTCCTCGTGCCGGGCCGCGATCTTCGCGTAGTACAGATAGTCGCCGTTCATTCCGATCAGTTTGGTATATTCGCCCTGGGCGGCGAGCAGATGCGGTTCAAACGGCTCGATGCTGCCGCTTGTCAGATCCAGGACCATCGACACGGCATTATAGTACCCTTCCGATGTCGGATCGGTCGATTCCGCGACGGCGAAATACAGCTTGTCCCCGCTGCGGTTGAAGATATTGAAAGACCAGCCCGGAAAGACCCGGTATTCGAAGCGGACCGTTTCTCCGGTCGCGAGATTGAGGCGGTACAGGGAATTCCGGCTCGTGAAGTACAGGAAGCGGCCTTCCGGCGTTTCCGGCCCCGGCACCAGGGAAAAGACGGTCCACTGCTGGATGCCGTCGGTGGCATCGGAAGGGATCCAGCCTACGAGCACCGGCTCGGCACCGTCCTCGTCGCTTAAAAAGTAAATGTTTTCGCTGTAAACGTAGCCGTTTTCGTGACCGTCGTTCTCCTGGCCGGGCTGCACGAACCAGGTGCCGCCGTAGGCGTGCACGATGCGGCCGCCGGCCGCTGCGTAGCTGTTGTTGTTCTGGTTCAGATCCGCCGGATCGTATTCGTTCTTAAGACCGGGGATACTGACGCTGCTTCCGCCCGGGAAGAAGGGATCGTCCGGCTTTTCGGCGGAAGAGGGGACGTTATCCGTTGCGGCGGCAGTGCGGGGGGCTTTTTCGGTCCCGTTTTCCCCGTCGCTTTTGGTCGGAATATCAACGCCGCAGGCGCAGAGCGCCAGGATCAGGCCGAGGCAGGCGGTAATCAGGCGGATTTTTTTCATGGGAGGACCTCCTTAAGGGCAGATACAGAAAAATTATAAAAGAGTGGGACGAAGAAAGCAAGAGGAGAAAGAACAAAGACGGCGCTTTGCGAAAAGAGCCGGGCCGGGAAACGCGGCGCGGCCGGCCCGGAACATGGGGCGGGAGCGGGCCGGCGGAGGTTGACAAAAGCCGCCTTTTGTTGCTACAATCGGGCGGGAAGGGGGCGCCGGTTCCTGTAAGGAGCGGCGCCGGGAAATGACATGAAACTTTACGTAATGCGCCACGGAGAAACGGACTGGAACCTGCAGCATCTGTATCAGGGACAGACGGATATCCCTTTAAATGAAACGGGCCTGGCCCAGGCCGAAGCGGCAAAGGAAAAGGTATGGCCCGGGATGGCGGACCTGATCCTCTGTTCGCCCCTAAGCCGCACCCGCCAGACGGCGGCGGCGGTGAATGCGGTGCTTCAGGTCCCGGTGATCTACCGGAAGGATATGATGGAGCGGGCCTTCGGCGAGTGGGAGGGCCTGGATTACATCGAGAAGCGCTCGCACCCGTATATCGCCTCCGGCGCTTACAACAATTACCGCTGTGAGGAACGCGTCGCCGGCATCGAGACCTGCCGGGAGCTGTGCGAAAGAGCCTGGGCGCTGCTTGAGGAGATAAAAGAATACTATCCGGACCGGACGCTGCTGCTGGTTTCCCACGGCTCGTGGATCCGGGCTATGAGCGCGTATTTTACGGGCCTGGACGAGACGGGCAGCGTAGGCTTTGCGCGGGCGGATAACTGCGAGATCCTGAAATTTGAACTGTAGAGGAGAGCAAAACGCGGCGATGGGAAAAGCCGGAGAGCAAAACCGGATAGAGGAGCCGGAAACGGCCGTGCGGATCCGCCTTCTTTCGAAAGCGGCGCCGCTGCTTTCGGACTGGTTCGGAAAAAAGGGCCGGCCGCTGCCCTGGCGTGCCGTGAAGGACCCGTACCGGATCCTGGTCTCCGAGACCATGCTTCAGCAGACCCGCATCGAGACGGTGCTGCGCTACTATGAGCGCTTTCTGGAGCGATTTCCGGACTTTGAAAGCCTGGCGGCGGCGGACGAGGAGACGGTCCTTAAGCTCTGGGAGGGTCTGGGCTACTATTCCCGGGCGCGGAACCTAAAGAAGGCGGCCGAGGCCTGCGTGCGGGATCACGGCGGCCGGCTGCCGGAAACGGCGGAGGGGCTAAAAAAACTGCCCGGCATCGGCGATTATACGGCCGGCGCGGTAGCGTCGCTTGCCTTCGGGGAGGCCGCACCCGCCGTGGACGGGAACGTCCTGCGGATCCTGGCCCGCTTCTTTGCGGACGAGAGGGACGTGACGGTGCCCGCCGTGAAAAAAGAGGCGGCGGCTCTGCTCAGGAGCGTGCTGGAAACGCTCCCGGACCCGGGCGTCTTCAACGAGGCGCTGATGGAGCTCGGCGAGATCTGCTGCGTGCCGAACGGAAGGCCTTTCTGCCGCAGCTGCCCCTTTAAGGACAGCTGCCGGGCCATGGCTCTGGGGCTTGAGGAGGATCTGCCGCTGCGCGGCGCGCCGAAGCCGAGACGGATCGAAAAGAAGACGGTCCTGCTGCTTCATTGCGGCGGAAGAACGGCGCTGGAAAAACGGCCGGACAAGGGGCTCTTAGCCGGCCTCTACGGCTTTCCGATCCTGGACGGCTGGCTGGAACGGGCAGATATCCGGGCCTTTCTGGAAAGCTACGGCGCGCGCGGGGCGGAACTGAAGGAAGCAGGCGGAGCCGTCCACGTCTTTACGCACGTGGAGTGGTATATGAAGGCCTACCGGATCGAAACGAACGAGCCGCTGCCGGGCTATATCTACGCGGAAGCACAGGAGATACGCACGCGCTATGCGCTGCCGTCCGCGTTCAAATATTTTGCGGAATAAAGAGGGATACCCCGCCTGCCCGAAAAGCAAAGGGCAGGGAAAGGACAGCATGAAAGAAAAATGGATCTTAGTGAATAAAAAAGCGGATTTCCGGCGGATGGCGGAAGAACTGCGCGTCGATCCCTTAACGGCCAGGCTTCTGGTGAACCGGGGCGTGGACTCCGCCGAAAAGGCGGACTTCTATCTGAATGGGGGTCTGAAGGACCTGCCGGATCCGGCGCTTCTGAAAGATGCGGCCAAGGCGGCAGATCTTTTAGTGCTGGCGCTGAAAGGCGGCCGCTCCGTGGCCGTCGCCTCCGACTACGACGTTGACGGCCTTTTCGCGGGGCAGATCTTAAAGGAATCCCTGACGGCGCTCGGCTTTCGCGTAAAGGTCTTCACGCCGAACCGCATCGAAGAGGGCTACGGCCTGAACCGCCGCATCGTGGACGAGGCGGTCTCTTTCGGCGCGGGCGTCCTGATCACCTGTGACAACGGCATCGCCAGCGTGGAAGAGGTCGCCTACGCAAAGGAGCTGGGCTTGTCGGTCATCGTGACGGACCACCACGAGCCGCAGGAGGTGGGGATCCCCGCCGCCGACGAGGTGATCGATCCCAAGCAGCCGGACTGCCCCTATCCCTTCGACGGGATCTGCGGCGCGGTGGTCGCCTTAAAGCTCATGCAGCTTCTGTACCGCCGGCTGGGCCGCGACGAGAACGCCCTGCTGGAAAAGATGCTCCCCTACGCGGCCATCGCGACCGTGGCGGACGTGATGGATCTGACCGAGGAGAACCGCATCATCGTCCGGCTGGGCCTGGAAGCCCTGAGCCGGACGGAGAACGAGGGCTTAAAGGCCCTGATCCGCGGGCAGGGGCTGGAGGGACGGCTCGTCACGGCGTACCATATCGGCTTCGTGCTCGGCCCCTGCTTCAACGCGGCCGGCCGGCTTGAAACGGTGCAGCCGGCGCAGGAGCTGCTGGAAGCGAAGGGACCGGCGGCGGAAAAGCTTGCCGGCGAGCTGATCCTGCTCAATCAGGAGCGGCAGCGGCTGACGAACGAAGGCCTGGCGCAGGCGGAGAGCCTGATCGCCGGCGAGGCGCCCGAGAAGATCCTCGTGGTGCATCTGCCCGACGTTCACGAGAGTGTGGCGGGCATTATTGCCGGCCGCCTGAAGGAACGCTATCACCGCCCGGCACTGGTCATTACCGGACGCGGGGAGGCCTGCAAGGGCTCCGGCCGCTCGGTGGAGATCTACAACCTGTTCGAACGCCTGGAGGCCTGCGCGGAGCTCTTCGACCGCTTCGGCGGCCATGCGATGGCGGCGGGCTTCTCTCTGCCGGAGGAGAATATCGCGCGCCTGCGGACGCGCCTGAACGATGAATGCGGCCTTTCGGAGGAGGACCTGACGCCCGTCGTGAGCCTGGATGCGGCCATGCCGCCGGAATACGCGACGCCGGAGCGGATCCGGGAGTGGGACGCCCTGGCGCCCTTCGGAAAGGGCTTCGCGCGGCCGCTCTTCGGCAGAAGCGGCCTGGAGCTGCAGAGCATCCGGGTGCTGGGCGCGAGGCGGAACGCGCTGCGCCTGCGCTTTGCGGGGGGAAGCGGCCAGAGCTTCGAGGGCATCTGGTTCGGCGACGCGGCGGTCTGGGAAGAGTTTTTGAAGGAAAACTACGGAGAAAAAGCCTTCACCATGCTGGAACGCGGACAGACGCGCATTAAGATCGCGCTGGCCTATCAGCCGATGCTGCACGAGTACGAAGGACGCCGGACTGTGCAGTTCCAGATCCTGCATTTCCAGCCGGTGAAAGAAAGTTAAAAAAGTGGTTGACAGCCGCGTTTTTATCTGTTATAAATATCAATGCTCTTTCGGAGAAGCTCCGCGAAGAGACAGGCGGTGAGTTAGCTCAGTTGGGATGAGCGCCACGTTGACAACGTGGAGGTCGTCGGTTCGAGCCCGACACCCACCACGAAAAGGGACGCGCAGGCGTCCCTTTTTGCTGCTCTTTTTGTTGACATCCGCCCGCGAAAAGAGTACACTGAAAGCGACTTTTCCGACAGGAGAAAAAGGACAGGATATGAAGAAACGTTTGGAAGACTACGTCATTACGATCCCGGATTTCCCGGAGCCGGGCATCATGTTCCGCGACATCACCGGCATCCTTCAGGATGCGAAGGGCTTTAAGATGGCGATCGATCAGCTGGTCGATCGGGTCAAAGACCTGGATTTCGACGTGATCGTCGGCGCCGAGTCCCGCGGCTTCATCTTCGGGGCGGCCATGGCCTACAAGCTGAAAAAAGCCTTTGTCCCGGCCCGCAAAAAGGGCAAGCTGCCGCGCGAGACCATCTGCGAGGAGTATGAACTGGAGTACGGCAAGGCGGCGGTCGAGATGCATACGGACGCCATCAGGCCCGGTCAGAAGGCCGTGGTCGTGGACGATCTGATCGCCACCGGCGGCACCGTGGCCGCCATCTGCCGGCTTGTGGAACGCCTGGGCGGCGAAGTCGCGAAGATCTGCTTCGTCATGGAACTGGCCGGCCTGAAGGGCCGCGAAGCCTTAAAGCCGTACGAGGTGGAAAGCCTGATCATCTACGAAGGAAAATAAATGATCACAGCGCTGTCAAATCCGAAAGTGAAGGACGTGGCCGCACTGGAGAAAAAGGCCGCTCTTCGGAAGGAGAAGGGCCTTTTTGTTGCGGAGGGACGGCGCTTTGCCGCCGAGATCCCCCCGGAACGGGTAGCGGCGGCCTACGCGACGCCGGATTTCGCCGAAAGCCCGGAAGGGCGGGAGCTCTGCCTGCGCCTGAAGCCGGAGCTCGTGAGCCCCGGGGTCATGGAGAAGATGTCGGATACGAAAACGCCGCAGGGGATCCTGGCCCTCGTGCGCATGGCGCCGTCGTCCCTGTCCGATTTCGGGCCCGGCCCGGTCCTGATCCTGGAAGACCTGCAGGATCCGGGCAACATCGGGACGCTTTTCCGCACGGCGGAGGCGGCCGGCGCGGGCGGGATCATCTTAAGCGAGGGCTGCGCGGATCCCTACAGCCCGAAGGTCCTGCGCGCCACCATGGGCGCCGTCTTCCGCATGCCCTTCGTGATCAGCGGGGACCTGAAGGAAACGGCCAGGCAGCTGAAGGCGGACGGCTTTGCGGTCTATGCGGCGCACCTGAAAGGCGGGGACCTTTACGCGGAGGCGGCCTTCCCGGAAAAATGCGCCTTTCTGCTGGGCAACGAGGGAAACGGCTTAAGCGATGCGGTCAGCGCGCTTGCGGACCGCCTCATCCGCATCCCCATGGAGGGCAGGACGGAGTCCCTGAACGTGGCCGTGGCCGGCGCCCTGCTGCTGTACGAGGCCAGAAGGCAGAAAACAGCGGCCAAAAGGTGAACATCGGTAAAGAAAAGCCCGCCATCCCGAAAAAACTTTGAATAATTCACTTTATTCCCCGAAATTTCCTCTTGAACCGGACGGATTTTTCCGCTATAATTATCCGCGGAAATGAGGAAAGAAGAAACTCTGAAAGAACGAAACTCAAATCATCACCATAAAAAGGAGAACAAAATGAAAGACCTCTATGTAGTGAATTGCTGCCGTACCGCCGTTGGTTCCTTTGGCGGTTCCCTGAAAGACGTCCATGCTGCCGATATGGGCGCCATCGTCATCAAGGAAGCCTTAAAGCGCGCGAACGTCGCCCCTGAAAACGTGGACGAAGTCATGTTCGGCTGCATCCTGACGGCAGGCCTGGGCCAGAACGTAGCCCGTCAGGCCAGCGTGAAGGCCGGTATCCCCTTCAATGTTCCCGCTTATACCGTCGGTATGGTCTGCGGCTCCGGCATGAAGTCCGTCATTGAAGGCGCCCGTTCCATCTTAGCCGGCGATGCCAACGTCGTTGTCTGCGGCGGCACCGAAAACATGTCCATGGCTCCTTACGCCTCCTTCGACGCCCGCTGGGGCGCCCGCATGGGTGATAAGAAGTTAGTCGACACCATGATCAAGGACGGCCTGTGGGATGCGTTCAACAACTACCACATGGGCACCACCGCCGAGAACATCTGCGACGTCTGGGGCATCACCCGTGAAGAGCTGGATGCGTTCGGCGTAGCCTCTCAGCAGAAGACCGAAGCTGCCCAGAACAGCGGCCGTTTCGACGATGAGATCGTTCCCGTTCCCGTAAAGGTCAAGAAGCAGATCGTTGATTTCAAGCGCGACGAGTTCCCTCGCGCCGGCACCACCATGGAAGGCCTTGCCAAGCTGCGCGGCGCTTTCCCGGCCGGCCCGGAAGGCGTGGAAGATCAGATCGTTCATACCTTTGAACCCACCGAGATCCATGAAGCCGATACCCGCAAGCACGTTCAGCGCGTGACCGCCGGGCAGGCCTCCGGCATCAACGACGGCGCGGCTGCCATCGTGCTGGCTTCCGGCGAAGCCGTTGAGAAGCTCGGCTTAAAGCCTATGGCCAAGCTCGTCGGCTGGGGCCAGGGCGGTGTCGATCCGAAGATCATGGGCGTGGGCCCGGTGCCTGCTTCCCGCAACGCCTTAAAGAAGGCCGGTCTGACCATCGACGACATGGATCTGATCGAAGCCAACGAAGCGTTCGCGGCTCAGTCCATCGCGGTTGCCCGTGAGCTGCACTTCGACATGAGCAAGGTCAACGTGAACGGCGGCGCGCTTGCCATCGGTCACCCCGTCGGAGCTTCCGGCGCCCGCATCATCGTCACCCTGCTGCACGAAATGATGAAGCGCCCCGAAGCCAAGAAGGGTCTTGCCACGCTGTGCATCGGCGGCGGCCAGGGCGTTGCCACCGTGTTCGAGAAGTGCTGATAGCCTGAAGCAAAACCTCAAAAAGAAGAGGGGAGGACGCAAGGTCCTCCCCTTTTTCGTGCCGCTCCTCCACGAGCTCGCGGATATCGTGGATGCCGTATAGTTCCATCAGGGCCAGCAGCGTGTCCGCCTGAGGGAATCCGCGGCCGCGTTCGTACTTGTAAACGGCCTGAACGGAACCCAGATACAGATGCTCGCTGACGTCTCTGACCGAAAGCCCGCTCGCCTCGCGGAGGCGTCTTAAGTTTCGGCCGATCAGCTTTAGATCGTACTCTCTCCGATAATTCATGTGACAAGCTCCTTCCTGCGGGCATAAAAAACCCGCCTTTGGGTGCACTCTGCCTGCTGGCAGAGAATTCCGGCGGTCATCACTTGAAGCTCCGGACGGAGCGCGTTTATAAATGACATATTTTCCGGAAAAAGTCAAGCACTTTCTTGGTCCGCCTCCGACTGAACTTTCCGTTCAATGACAAATCCTTTCAAAAAGCGTATTAATATATGCGGGACAAAACGTCCCGGAAAGGAGTTTTGCATGCCGAAAAACGACTCGGAGCGAAACGGCAGGAACCTTGACAATATCATATTCCGCAAGAGCAATATCCTGATGGTCGGCCCTTCGGGCTGCGGCAAGACGCTGCTGGCGGAGACGCTGGCGGGGCTCCTAAAGCTCCCGATGGTCACCGTGGACGCCACCTCGCTTACGGAGAGCGGCTACAGCGGCAACTGCGTGGAGACGATCCTGACCAGGCTGTACCAGCAGGCGGGCGAGCGGAAAGCCCTCGCCGAGCGGGGCATCATCTTCGTGGATGAGATCGACAAGCTGGCCTGCCGCGGGCTGAACCAGCAGCGGGAAGCCTACTGCCGCGGGGTGCAGCAGGGTCTGCTCAAGATCATCGAGGGCGGGAAGATCAGCGCGCCTGTCTCGCTGGAGAGCAAGAACCGACGGACCGTCATCGATACGAAAAACATCCTCTTCATCTGCGGCGGAGCCTTCGCGGGCCTCGACGAGCTGGAGGAGGAAGAAGAGGGCTTCTATGAGCCGCCCCGCCGCATCGGCTTTACGGCGGAGATTGACGCCCCGCCCGCCCGCAGGACGGAAGCCGTACACTCCCGCAGCCGCCTGTCGCCCGATATCCTCGTCCGCTACGGCCTGACGCAGGAATTCGTCGGCCGTCTGCCCGTCCTCATCCGCCTGGACCCGCTCGGCGTGGAGGACATGGTCCGCATCATCAGCCAGACGGACAGCTGCCTGGTGAAGGAGTACCAGCAGCTTTTGGCCAGGGACGGCGTAAAGCTCAGGTTTTCGCCCGCGGCTTTACGGGCCATGGCAGAGCAGGCCCTTAAGCGGAACGTCGGGGCCCGCGGGCTCAGGGCCATGATGGAGGAACTCCTCACGGACATCATGTTCGAAGCCCCCGACGGGGACCGGAAAGGAAAAAAATATACGGTCAGGGAGATCCCCTGACCGTATCCGGCCCTGAGGCGCCGGGGCGGAGAGAACTATCGTCTGACCCCGATCGCCCTCAGGGCGGGCTTTAAGGCATGGTACAGGATCGGAGCAACTATCACCGCGAACAGCGCGTTGATCAGCGACGGGATGAACTTGCTCCACATGGTGACGCCCACGGCGTCCAGCGGGAAGCCGTAAACGATGCGCTGATATACGTAGGTCTTCAGCATGTACAGAAAAACATACGTGACCGCGCCGATGGCGGAAGCGATGACGGTGCGATGCAGATTCAGGCGCGTGTCCTCCCGGCGGGGCATCAGCTGTGCGCAGACCCAGGCCATCGCAAATTTGCTTACGAAGGTGATCAGGACGTTCGCCAGATCGTAGCTGCCGGGATAGACGTCGTAGAACGCGGAGCCGATCCCGGCCGCGAGACCGCCGGGCACCGGGCCCAGGAGCATGCCGGAGAGCAGGCAGAAGGCGTTCGCAAAGTGGACCTTGGAGCCCAGGAAGGGGATGCGCACCATCGTGACGACGTAGACCAGCGCGGCCATGACGCCGATGAAGCAGATGGTCCGGATATCCCATTTCATGTCGTTCTGTTTATTCATAAGCGGCCCCTCTTTCCGCGGATGTTTTTCTTCGTTTCCTATCATATCACAGATTGATGCTATAAAAATAGCCAGAATCGATATTTTTAATAAGACCAGATGGCGCATTTCTTCTCCTTCGCAGAGAGAGCGAGCCGGCATCTTCCCTCGGATAATGATTGCAAAGACGGGAAAAATATAGTATAATACCCCCAAAGGAGGTGTCAGGATGTACATTTACGTATGGCTTGCTGTATTTGTGCTGAGCATTCTTGTGGAAGTGGCTACGGCCGGTCTGGCATCCATCTGGTTTGCCGGCGGCGCTTTCGTCGCTTTCCTTCTGGCGCTTTTGGACGTGAGCCCGGTCTGGCAGGTCGTCGCCTTCGTGGTGATCTCCCTGCTGCTGCTGGTATTTACACGGCCTCTGGCCCGGAAATATATCAACAGGAAAGCGGAGAAGACCAACGTGCTGGACAGCATCATCGGCCGCACGGCGATCGTGACGGAAGAGATCAACAACATACTGGCCACGGGCAAGGTGACCGTGGACGGCATGCCCTGGACGGCCCGCAGCGCAGTGGCAGAGGAAGTGATCCCCGTGGGGACGGAAGTGACGGTGGTGAGTCTCACCGGCGTAAAATGCATAGTAAGACGATAGGAGTTCTATTTTAGGAGGTTGAATTTATGAAGCAATTATTCGTTCTGGCCGATGTCGGCGACCTGATGGGACCGCTTGCCATCATCATTCTGGTGGCGATCCTGCTGCTCATCATCATTTCCTGCATCAAGATCGTGCCGCAGGCCACGGCTTTCGTCGTGGAACGCCTGGGCGCCTATATCGGCACCTGGGGCGTGGGTCTGCATTTCCTGACTCCCTTCGTGGATAAGGTGGCCCGCCGCGTGAACTTAAAGGAGCAGGTCATCGACTTCAAGCCGCAGCCGGTCATCACGAAGGATAACGTCACCATGCAGATCGATACGGTCGTGTTCTTCCAGATCACGGACCCGAAGCTGTACGCCTACGGCGTGGAAAACCCGCTGATGGCTATCGAAAACCTGACGGCGACGACCCTGCGTAACATCATCGGCGAACTCGAACTCGACCAGACCTTAACGTCCCGCGAGATCATCAACACCAAGATGCGCACGCAGCTGGACGTGGCAACCGACCCCTGGGGCATCAAGGTCAACCGCGTTGAGTTAAAGAACATCATCCCGCCGCGCGAGATCCAGGATTCCATGGAGAAGCAGATGAAGGCGGAGCGCGAACGCCGTGAGAAGATCCTGCAGGCCGAAGGTGAAAAGAAGTCCACCATCCTGGTCGCCGAAGGTAACAAGGAAAAGGCGATCCTGGACGCCGAAGCCGAAAAGCAGGCCGCGATCCTTCGGGCGGAAGCCAAGAAGGAAGCCATGGTCCGCGAGGCCGAAGGCCAGGCGACCGCGATCCTGAAGGTCCAGCAGGCGCAGGCGGAGAGCATCCGTCTGATCAAGGAAGCCGGCGCGGACAGCGCGGTGCTGCAGATCAAGAGTCTGGAAGCCTTCACCAAGGCGGCCGACGGCAAGGCCACGAAGATCATCATCCCGTCCGAGATCCAGGGACTGGCCGGCGCGCTGAGCGCTTTGAAGGAAACCGTTAAGGAATAAAAACAAAACTGCCCTCCTCCGCCCCTGCGCGGGGGAGGGCATATATAAGGATCCGAAAATGAAATATATCTTAGCCCTGGATCAGGGAACCACTTCGAGCCGTGCCATCCTTTTCGATCGGCACGGCGAAATCTGTGCCATGGCGCAGGAGGAATTTCAGCAGTTTTATCCGAATCCCGGCTGGGTCGAGCACGACGCCCGGGACATCTGGCGCGGCCAGCTCAAAGTCGCCCGCCAGGCCATGGAAAAGCTGGGCATCACGGCGGCCGACGTCGCCGCCATCGGCGTGACCAACCAGCGGGAGACCACGGTCGTCTGGGATAAGGAGACCGGCCAGCCCATCTATCACGCCATCGTCTGGCAGTGCCGCCGCACGGCGTCCATGATCGACGAGATCGTAAAGCAGGGCTGGACGGCGAAGATCAAGGCCCGGACCGGCCTGATCCCGGACGCCTACTTCTCCGGCTCCAAGATCGCCTGGATCCTGAACAACGTGGAAGGCGCGCGGCAGAAAGCGGAAGAGGGCAGGCTCCTCTTCGGCACCATCGACACCTGGCTGATCTGGAACTTAACGCAGGGCAAGGCGCACGTCACGGACGTGACCAACGCTTCCCGCACCATGCTTTTCGATATCCGCAAGATGTGCTGGGATCCGGAGCTTCTGGAGCTCTTCAACATCCCGGCTTCCATGCTGCCGGAGGTCAAACCCTCCAGCTGCATCTACGGGACCACCGCCCCCTACTGGTTCGGCGGGGAGATCCCCGTGGCCGGCGCGGCGGGCGACCAGCAGGCGGCCCTGTTCGGCCAGTGCTGCTTCAACGCGGGCGAGGTCAAGAGCACCTACGGCACCGGCGGCTTCATGCTGATGAACACCGGCAAAAAGGCCGTTGCCTCGAAGAGCGGGCTGCTGACCACCATCGCGGTGGGCATCGGCGACCAGGTCGAGTATGCGCTGGAGGGCAGCGTCTTCGTGAGCGGCGCGGTCGTGCAGTGGCTGCGCGACGAGCTTCGGATCCTGGACGCGAGCCCGGACTCCGAATACTTCGCCACGAAGGTGGAGGACGCCGGCGGCGTCTACATGGTCCCGGCTTTTACCGGCATCGGCGCGCCGTACTGGAACCAGTATTCCCGCGGCATGATCGTGGGCCTGACGCGCAGCACTACCAAGGCGCAGCTGATCCGCGCGGCGCTGGAAGCGATCGCCTACCAGACGGCCGATGTCTGCGAGGCTATGGAAAAGGACTCCGGCATCAACCTAAAGAGCATCCAGGTGGACGGCGGTGCCTCCAAAAACAACTTCCTGATGCAGTTCCAGAGCGACGTCCTCGGCGCGGTGGTCTGCCGCCCGAAGTGCGTGGAAACGACCGCCCTTGGCGCGGCCTTCCTGGCCGGCCTGGCCGTCGGCTTCTGGAAGGACAAAGAGGAGATCAAGAGCTTCTGGAACGTGGATTCGCTGTTTAGGCCGACCATCCCCGAGAAGAAGCGCCAGGCTATGCTGGACGGCTGGCACCTGGCCGTGGACTGCGCCCTCCGCTGGGGCGACGGCATGAAGAAAATGCAGTAAAAACACAGGGCCGCACGTCCGCGTGCGCCCGTCAGAAAAGAGAGGAAACCAATGGAAACCAGACCTTACGTCCCCTGGGAATTAATGAACAGCTTCATGATCGACGTCTTCAAATGCTACGGCGTGCCCGAAGAAGACGCGAAGATCTGCGCCGACGTCCTGCTTGAATCCGACCGGCGCGGCATCGAAAGCCACGGCTGCAACCGCTTCAAGCCCATCTATCTGGACCGCATCGACAACGGCACCCTGCTGCCCGTCACGAAGATCGATATCGTGAAGGAAACGCCGACGACCGTCGTCATGGACGCCAACGACGGCATGGGCATGGTGGCCAGCTGGCACATGATGAACAAGCTGATCGAGAAAGCGAAGCTCTACGGCATGGCCGGCGGCACCATCTACAACTCGACCCACTACGGCATTGCCGGATACTGGACCACGATGGCGGAAAAGGCCGGCATGATCGGCATTTCCGGCACCAACGCGCGCCCGTCCGTGGCGCCGACCTGGGGCATTGAGCCTATGATGGGCACCAACCCCATGACCTTCACCATTCCGACGGATGAAGAGTTCCCCTTCAACTTCGACTGCGCCACCTCCACCGTGCAGAACGGCAAGATCGAGTATTACGCGCGCAGCGGCAAGGAAACGCCGGCAGGCCTCGTGGTCACGCAGGACGGCGGCACCATGACGGATTCCGCGCAGATCCTGAAGGATATGCGGGCCGGCAAGTGCGCGCTGCTGCCGCTGGGCGGTCTGGGCGAAGCGACCGGCGGCTACAAGGGCTACGGCTTCACCGCCATCGTGGAGATCCTCTCCGCAGCGCTGGCGGGCGGCCCCTTCATGAAGGAGCTCTCCGGCAAGAATCCGGACGGCACGAACCGCATGTACCATCTGGGACACTTCTTCTTCGTCATCAACCCCGAATTTTTCATGGGGCTGGAGACCTTCAAAAAGACGGCCGGCGACATCTGCCGCGCACTGCGCGCCAGCGAGAAGGCGCCGGGCGCCGAGCGCATCTACACGGCAGGAGAGAAGGAATGGCTGGCCTGGCAGGACCGCAAGGACAAGGGCGTGCCCGTGGGCGAGTCCATCCAGAAGGAGCTGACAGGCCTTCGCGACAGATTTGATCTGCCGTACAAGTTCCCGTTTGAATAAAGCCTTTTAAGGAGAATAGTATGGATTACGCAAAAGAATCCCTCCGCCTGCACGGCGAATGGAAAGGAAAAATCGAAGTCGTCGCTACCGTCCCCGTTGAAACGAAGGACGATCTGTCCCTGGCTTATACCCCCGGCGTGGCGCAGCCCTGCCTGGAGATCCAGAAGGATAT
>JAEEGF011797758.1_pt1 | contig 34199 bp, 24 predicted proteins | sample 9134171 | NCBI WGS metagenome assembly JAEEGF01 (sample SAMN16246542, study PRJNA631951) | gut metagenome | biome: gut microbiome; feature: rumen; material: AP-attached | host: Bos | place: Iran: Karaj | collected 2018-10
TTCACGCCCTTTAATATCTCCTTGCCTTCGACCGAGGCATGTAAATCCTTTATTACTAACATTTCTTCTATGTAAATGCACAATGCATCATGCACAATGCACAATTATTTTTCATCATTCTTTTAAATCAACCCACTGAGCCCTCGAGCGAGACGCTGAGGAGTTTCTGTGCCTCGACGGCAAACTCCATGGGGAGCTTGGCCATCACTTCCTTGGCATAACCATTAACAATGAGTCCAACAGCATCCTCGGTGCTGATGCCGCGCTGGTTGCAGTAGAAAATTTGGTCCTCGTTAATCTTGCTGGTGGTTGCCTCGTGCTCAACGATGCTCGAGTCGTTGCCCACCTCAATAACAGGGAAGGTGTGGGCACCACTAGTGTCACTCAACAGCAACGAGTCGCACTGGGTGTAGTTGCGACAGCCCGTGGCATTGGGAGCGACACGCACAAGGCCACGATAGCTGTTCTCGCTGTGTCCGGCGCTGATGCCCTTGCTCACGATGGTGCTTCGGCTATTCTTGCCCAAGTGAATCATCTTGGTACCCGTGTCGGCCATCTGGTAGTTGCGCGTCAGCGCCACGCTATAGAACTCACCCACCGAGCCCTCGCCCTTGAGGATGCAGCTGGGGTACTTCCAAGTGATGGCACTACCCGTCTCAACCTGTGTCCACGATAGCTTGCTATGGTCGCCACGGCACAGGCCGCGCTTGGTAACAAGGTTGTAGATGCCGCCCTTGCCGTTCTTGTCGCCGGGATACCAGTTCTGCACAGTGCTGTACTTCACCTCGGCGCGGTCCTCGACGATAATCTCGACGATGGCGGCATGCAGCTGGTTCTCGTCACGCATGGGAGCAGTACAGCCCTCTAAATAAGAAACATAGGCATCGTCATCGGCCACGATGAGCGTGCGCTCAAACTGACCCGTCTGTGCAGCATTGATGCGGAAGTAGCTCGACAACTCCATCGGACAACGCACACCCTTGGGAATGTAGACAAACGAGCCATCGCTGAACACGGCGCTGTTGAGTGCGGCATAGAAGTTGTCGGTGTAAGGTACCACATGGCCCAAGTACTTGCGCACCAAGTCGGGGTAATCGCGCACTGCCTCGCTGATTGAGCAGAAGATGATGCCCAACTCGGCCAGGCGCTCGCTGTAGGTAGTGCGCACACTCACGCTGTCGACGATGGCATCGACCGCCATGCCGCTCAGCGCCATACGCTCCTCGAGGGGGATGCCCAGCTTGTCGAATGTGCGCTGCAGCTCGGGGTCAATCTCACCAGGTTTCTCGGTCTTCTGCTTCGGAGCAGCATAGTAACTGATGTCCTGATAGTCAATCTCGGGCAGATTGACGTGGCCCCACGTGGGTTGCTTGAGGGTGCGCCAGTGGGCAAACGCCTTCAGGCGGAACTCCAGTAGCCACTCGGGTTCATGCTTGAGTGCCGAAATTTGTCGCACGATGTCCTCGTTAAGACCCTTAGGAATCACAGCGGTCTCAATATCAGTCACAAAGCCGTACTTATATTCCTCGTTAGCTGCTTCGTGGAGTATCTCGTTGGGTTTTTGGTTTTTATTGTTGTCTATTTCTTTCATTGTCGTTTGCATTGTGCATTCTGTAGAGCAGCAGCGAATCACTGGGCATATGGTCGGCACCGAGGATGCGGGGCATCAAGTCGAGTGTGAACTCATAGGGCTTGTTGCCGAGCATATGACGGGTACCGAAAGTCGACGCATCTGGGTTATAGGCGTAGAGCAGGTTCAGCACAATGCTCAGCGCCATGAGCCACTTGAACATGAACAGTGCCGCACCGCCCACACGATCCAGGCAACCCAGATTGGCGGCCTTGATAACCTTGCGGGTGATGTAGCTCACCACACGCAACGTCAAGGTCACCAGCAGGAAGAAGATGGCAAGCACCACCGCCTTGACGGTGATGCTGGCCAGCGGCCAGTTAGCGGCATCGGGGTTGATGGCGAGGAAGAGACGGGTAATCTCATCACCGAAGAACAGACATACGGCAATGCCAACCGCCCAACTCACCAGCGAGGCAGTCTGTCGAACCAATCCCTTGCGCCACCCAATCACAAGTGCGCCCAGCAAGATTAGCAATAAGATGCAGTCAATCAAGGTCATGCTAATGTCGCTAGCTAAACGAACTGCAAAGGTAGTGCAAGTTGAGAGAAATACAAAATAAAAACTTGTGTTTTTCTTTTTATTTCCGACACGAAACCTACCTTCGCCGTAGGCAACGGTAATATTTTTAATTGAGATTGTGCAACCTTTAGCTCACCAAAGTGTTCGCTTGCACGTCGGCGCGTTCCTTGGAGTAATACCCAAATGTTCACCACATGGTATAGCACCATGTGGTGAACATTCTGACAGGTCATTTACGGCGCAGCACGATGCGCTGGTCATAAGCTTTCTTGACGGCAGACTTGAGCGAGCGCAGGGTGGCATATTCGCTAGCAGGATAGCGACCATTGCGCATCAGGTGCCGTGTGATGATGGTGACCATATCGCCGCTGACCTCAAAGGTCTGCGATAACTCGCCCAGTGGTGTCACCTCACTCACAGCCTTTGGCAAGGCTTCAACCTCGTAACCCTGAGGGATGGCCACTACGACAGTATCTATATCGAGGTAACCATAGTCAATGTCCACCGACTGCACACGCTGTTGCAGAGCCCGTGGCACGGTCAAAGTGTGAAAGAAATCTGCCGGGACAAACATGCGCGCACCTGTGATATTGGCCATCTTGCGGTTCTCGAGCTGCATGGTCACATCGATGTGAGGCGTGGCATAGCTGGACTTGTGCTCAGTGAAGATAAAATCTTTGAGCGTTACAGTCGACAGGTTGATGCCCTTGAGCATGGCATCGCGGCGTTGCTGTTCGGCGCGCATGGTCAGCGGCATCAAATCATCATATTGCCGCCGCTCATACCGCATGCTGATGTTGATGGATGCGCTACCGTCGGGTTGCAACGTAACATGAGCTGTGTTGACCGATAAGTTCTGTTCGGGTGCATAGTCGGGGAGCTTGACTAGATGTCCGCCAGCATCATCACAAAGCAATGCGTCATTGCCAGCAATGCCGTCGTGAACATGACCCAGCGGAACATGCGCAGCTGACGTGCATTCCAACCATAAGGTGTCACCAGGCAGTGGCACCTGCGCAATGGCGTGATTAAACTGGCTGCAAGGGAAATTGGTCACCAGCCGTGGACGGTTGTTATAGATGGTCACATAATTGGCTGGCACTCCCACCTCATGCAGCATGGCGCATAGGTAATTTGACAGTCCCTTGCAGTCGCCAAACCCCGTGCGGCACACATCGCTGGCTGCAAATGGTTGCCATCCGCCGATTCCCAGCTGGATGCTCACATAACGCGTTGTCTCGGCCAAATAGCGATAGATGACCTCGACCTTGCTGCGGTCGCTCGAGCAGGTGTCGGTCATGGCATGCAGTTGCGCCCTGAAATCATCGGCCAGTTCCTGACGCCCGTCGCGCAGACGTTGGCACCACTGTCCGAAACTCTGCCACGACGACATGTCGCCAGGCACGCCATGAAACTCAAACTTGCTAGGCGCCCACAGAATCCGTGGAAGGATTTCGCGGGCGGGTGGAGAATAGGGCTCACTGTCGATGGCGGGCAAGTTGTCCATGTGCGCCTCATAGCGCACTCGGCCATCGCTCAAAGTGCTCTGAGATACTGTGGCACTGGTGTTTAGACACAAGTAGCGACACGACATCTCGGCGGGCGCGGTGAGCAGATAACTAGCGTGTTCCACCCGGGTGTTATAGGCTTCGACAGGTGCGAATGTGGGGAAACCAAAACAACCGTTGTTGGCCTCCTTGGTCCATTTAAACTCGATAGTGACAGGATAGCTGGGCGGTGTATAGTCGAGCGTGAACGTATAGTAGTCATCAGCAAAATTCGTCAGGTTCAGGTCGCTGCGATTGAGGTCGCCTTTCTTAAACTTACGCACCTCTTTCCCTTTGGCATCGGTCACCACACAGGAGAAGTCGGTAAGTTTCTCCCATTTGCTGCAAGCTGTGCCCCAGTCGGCAAAATCGCGGGCGCGTTCGTTGTCCAGTCGGTACATTCGATGATAGGTTGTGCGCATGTGCCGCATGTCACGGCAGTCAATCTCAGTGGTCGACTGCAACACTACTGCATCGACTGTCTGTGCTGCGACCTGCATGGTGCAGACTAGCGAACAGAGTATTACTACCAGTTTTTTCATTGAGCTTTCTTGATAACGATGACATCTTGCAGGCGCTTGTACACCTCATCTAAGAAATTCTTAACCACGGCATACTCATTGGGCGAGAAGAAGATTTTACTCACTTGCAGTTGACACCGCGATGACAATACACCATCGGCACATGCCGAGGCAATCAGACAGCTGAGTGCACCATCCTCGCTCTTCACCGACAGGGGTTGCGGCAGTTCCTCAACGACATAACCGTCGGGTAAGGTCACCTGCGTGTTCAGTGATTCGGTCGAGACATACGGGAACTCGACAGGCAATATGCGTTTCTCCTCGGTCAGCGGATTCTCGGTCAACACGTTCAGCACCCACGGGTTGAGATAGATCATGTCGCCCGACGCATCATACTGCTTGCTAACATGCATTTTTCGGCTCACATTCAGTCCCAAGCCGTGATGACCCGTCAGCTCCATCGACTCGATTTCGCAGTTCAATTCTTGGGCCAGTTCGGAGACATAGGTGGCGCTATCGGTGGCCAAGCGGAAATCATGGCGCAAGTAGGCCGCCTCCGACCCTGTCATGCGCGACTGCACATCTGCCGTCATAGAGCCATCGGGCTGCAGTTGCGCGACGACCACACTCTGCGTCTTGGCTTCCGACAAACCCGTCAGGTCAACCCATTCGCCAGGTCGGTCTTTGCCCACGACACGCGCGCGGTCGACCAGCAGGCGGTCGGGCAAGATATCAAGCCACCCGTCCTCAACCGAACCGTCAAGGAAGGAATAGGAGTCGCCCAACTTGAGGGCCACGACAAAGGTGTTGAGCTCCTTGGAACTGGCTCGTGTCACCGTCAGGAACCCCCGGTCGCGTGAGCGCATCACAACTGGATAGGCCTCGATTCCCGCATCGCGCAGCATGTTGATGAGGATAAAGTTAATGCTCGCGTTGCTGCCAGTGCGCTCCTTGAGCACCTTACTGGCACTCTCACCATAGAGGGTATATTTCTCGTTCCACTTGACATGCTCCTTGAGCAGCCGATAGATGGCCATGGCGCGTTCTTTGACATCGGCAATGTCGGCCACACCAGCTGCTTGCATCTCGTCCTTGAGTGGGTTCTTTCCCAACCGTCCTCCGAACTCCTCATTGTCAAGCAGACGCTGGTCGACATCTTCCCAGCTGGCGCTATAGTTCTTGTACCATTGCCCAGGTATTTCGACACTGCGCAGTTCCATGGTCACCCGCTGCCCATAGGACCGCGGTGCATAAAGCATCTTGCGCTCACGCAACGCCGGCAGTTCATGGCCCACATAGCGGTAGTGCTGCCCCTGGCAGTGGAGCACGCCCCCGCCCGACGACAGGGTCATCGCAGTTGCCTCAATCACGTGCTCCAAGCGATAACTGCCACGCTCGTCGACATTGAATCGGAAATACTCGGGTACCGTAATTTCGAAACTTGTATAGTAGACTGGAATGTTGCTCTGCGCCTCCCAGTCATCGACATGCGTGAAAAAGTCGCTGGTCACCTCATACTCCACCTCGATGACGGTACCCACGGTCACCTGTGGCACCGTAAACTTGGTCAAGCGCACCCGTTTGTTCACATCTTCGTGGTTGACAAGGGAGCCCTCCATCTTGGTCTTGACCAATTTGCCATCCGCCCAATTATATGCGGTGGCCTTGAGCTTAGTCAGCTCCTCACATTGTCCTAATCGATGACCATTATAGTCATACGAAATCAACCCGTTAGCCACATTTTTCCCTACATCTTTGAGCACTTTGAACCGCTCTTTGACGATGCGATAAGCTTTGAAACTGCCAGCCACCAGGTCATAACGAATCTCGGTCTGGCTGCACAACACCACCGCCTCGGCATCGGGGTCGGGAGCATAGCTGGTCATGGTCAGCTCTGCCTCAGTGGGCTTGCCCCACTTCAAGTTGGGTTCCAACGTCTGTGCCTGCAGCACTCCAGCCAGGCACATCATCATCGTGATGATTAACAGTTTATTTCTCATAAGCCAAGGTTTTGATTACACACTACTGTATGCAAATATCGTCAAAATTTTTGAAATATGCAAGAGTTCTGGAGCACTATCGTGACAAAAGAACCGTCCCCCTGTCACATCGGATTCAGTTTGCCCAGTGCCCAGATGGTGCCGCCCGTATTGAGTGTGATGGATGTCAGGTGGCCGTTCATGCGTGAGTGATTCTCGGTGCAAATATACTTATTATTTTTTTGAACAGTTTCAACTCTGATTATTTTTCATTTCAAGTATTTCTCGTCACAATATGGAAGAATAGCATCAATTGCCCATGGTTCTCCGTTTTCCCGCTTCTGCTTGCGATACGCCTTCATTAGCGCCTTCCACATTTTCTTGTCAATAACAGGTTTCAGCTTATAGCCATTCTCGATATATTCGTTAAAGATTTCTCCATCTCTGGCAAACGAAAATTCCCGAATCTGGACATGGCTTAAGTCTTTGGCCATGAAGATTGTGTCATGCTCATTCAGGATTGGAAAGACAACAGCTTTGCTTTCAAAGTAACCGATCCTAAAAGGCAGTTTTGCTGCTTCATTGCAAGCTATCATATTTGGTCGAGTGGTACTTGCAAGTTTGACCACACAATAAGTGGTTTCACCCTCCAGTTGCTTGACACGATACTTGTCAACAAACGCAAAATCAATAATTTCCGAGGGCTTGTTTTCAACAATAATTGTATCAGGTCCTAAAAAAGCCAACTGAATGTTGCGCTCATACGCATCAGCAAATACATATCGGTATGGGCTACAGCCATAGGTCATATAAAACATGGATTGCTTCTCCATAGCCTGATGGATAGTTGCACTCCACTCACGAGAACTCATCTGTATTGTCGTGCAGATGATGAGTGTCAGTATCAAATATCTTATTCTTACATCCATGATTTGACTTTTTTATGTTCACGATTTATGGCGTCCCAATCATACTTGCTCTTAACCCAACGACACTCAGAGGTTGCTGATGCATCGAAAGTGATATATGATACCCAAAGCCTCTTCTGGTCAGGACTCACATAGATAGTATCGCCCCGCTGAAGTAGCGGAAAAACCGAATGGGTCGTTGTGAGCTGCGAAGTGCGATAGGGCAGCCTGAAAACACTTCTCAACGGAATGTCCTTGCGCGATGATGAGACAAGTGAGTCAATCACAATCGCAGAATGACTAACCATAGACACTTGATATATATCTTGGAAATGTGATGGGATTACATTTTCTATCGTCAACATATTCGGCTGGATAAATTCCACAGTGAGCGTTCTGTTGTCATCGGCAAAATGATAGGAATAAGGCAGAAAACTTCTGACCAACAAGAATGAGTCCACGTTGACACTACAAAGCTCTTGCTGATGCAATATAAACGTCTCATCACCAACAAAAATGGTGTCAAGCGAAGCCGAAAGTGACAATCGGATGCCTTCACGAAATAAGTTCTCTACAGGAGCATCTGTTAGAGCCTTGTCAACAACAATCTGGCGCAAGGATTCATTATGATAGGGATAATGGTATGAAAACCTTTGAACGACAGAATCATCACCCTCGCGTATTTCTAGAATGTTGGAGTTCAAAAAACGCAGTTGGCGGCCACCAACATTCTCATTGAACACTCCGCAAGGATAGCCGTTGTAAATCAGGTGCTGATATCGTTGCTTGACAAAACTTGGACAACCTAGGTCTAACGAGAGACATTCAAATGCAAGAGCTAGTAGAACTAATGATATGATAAAACAACTTCTCATTAGTATCTTAAATTAAGATTATTAGAATTATACCAGTTAGTGTGACAGAGGGACGGTTCTTTTGTCACATAGAACACCTTAAAAGAGCCGGTCCCCATGGCACAAAGACTATTTCTGAACTACTGAGCTGTAGGTTAGTTTATGATAACTTTGGTTGTCTCAGTGCCTGTCTCATCAGACAGTCGAACAAGGTATACACCAGGGGAGAGAAAGGAAGTAGAAATTTGGACAGTGCCATCGGTCACGACGCGGTTGGTCACGACCCGTCCAACCATATCGATGATTGTGAGGATGCCTTCATGGGGTATGGCTATGTTTAAGGATGATTCGGCCACCACCACTTGAAGCGGTGTCTTTGAGTAGCCTATTTCCTCCATTTTAGCAAGAATGTTAAAGTCATCAAAATTCGCGCCCTTGTAGAGCATATTCCCTTTCAGGTCTGTAACTTTGATTAGCCCCATCGGCATTGGGCAATAGCAAACGGGTCTAGCCATAATAGGAGAAAACAAGTAACCAGTATATTGACCATCAACGCCGATTCCCTCTACATAATCCCCGTCGCAGCTCACGGATGTGAAATGATACTTGTTTACAGACACACCATTTAAGAGTACATCTTCGGTTTTTTCTATCTGGAATTCTTCGTAAGGATACTTTTCGTTGAGCTTTTGCGCGAAACCTTCTGCATCGTTGAAGTCATAGACTATTGATTCGCTAATGGTCTCAAAAAATGGGCCAGGAACCTTTCCCATGTCAACACACAAATTGTCGGAGGCACCATTGAGCAAAGCCATGTCGGGTTCTGTAAACAAGATTTGCTTGTTTGCCTCGCGGGCAAAGCAAATGGGTTTGACGCCGTCAGGAAGTTGCTGCTCTTTATAGAAAAAGCATTTCTTGTATTGCACTCCATTTAATAGAGTATCACCACGGAATTGCACCTTATAATCTTCAGCAAATGATTCGTAATTGTAATCGTCAAACAGGAAATATTCATAATGCCACACAACCCCTTCGCGCACTAACGGCTGGTAGTCAGCTTCCTGTGCCTGCGCAGCGATGTTACCCAGCAGCGTCAATAGAATGATTGTAAATATCTTTTTCATCGTTTTTATAATTATAAGGTTAAACATGTCGTAAATTTATAGATTTTTGTTCAATCTGCAATGAAGAACGCCCATTTTTAACCTTTATTAATACTACTGAGCGCATTATCCTATGCCCAGCATGACGCAAAGCGCAAAAAATCTTTCTCGTAGGCGAGAGGATTGGTGGGGCAGGATTCTGATTGCAAAGATACTCTGGTTGATTGTTAAAATCCAAATTTCTTACCGTATCAAGCGAACACAACAAGTAGCTTATTAATAGCGAGTTACAAAAATCGCGAGGTTATCAAAATGTTAAAAATGACCTTCCCCAGGCACTATCGTGCCCGAAAAAGGCCATTTTTTATCTGAAAAGGGCACTTTCTAACGTGAATTCGATGTGTTTTATTTTGTATTGCGCTCGACTTGCACTACGTTGCCTACGGTGAAAGTAGGCGGCGCCTCGGCAATAAAAATAAAAAATTTCGTGTTTTATTTTGTATTGCGCTCGACTTGCACTACCTTTGCAAGATGTTTTGTGGAACTACAACCACCAAGTGACAGATGGTTCCACACCCTCACGAATTGAGTACTGAAAGATGGCAGAAGAATTTGACATACGAAGTGAGCGGTTGCGTTCGGATCAGGACTTTGAGCGCGCCCTCAGGCCCATGCGGTTTGGCGACTTTGCCGGTCAAGACAAGATCATCGACAACCTGCGGGTGTTTGTCCAGGCGGCTCATCAACGTGGCGAGGCGCTGGATCATATCCTGTTCCACGGCCCTCCGGGCCTGGGCAAGACGACGTTGAGCAATATCATCGCCAATGAGTTGGGCGTGGGGTTCAAGGTCACCAGCGGCCCAGTGCTCGACAAGCCTGGCGACCTGGCGGGCCTGCTCACCTCGCTCGACGAGAACGATGTACTCTTTATCGACGAGATCCACCGCCTGAGCCCCATTGTCGAGGAGTATCTCTACTCGGCGATGGAAGATTACCGCATCGACATCATGATTGACAAGGGCCCAGGAGCGCGGTCGGTGCAGCTGACGCTGGCGCCGTTCACCTTGATTGGCGCCACCACGCGCAGCGGCCTGCTCACCTCGCCGTTGCGTGCCCGCTTTGGCATCAACTGTCACTTGGAATATTACGGTCACGAGGTGCTCGAAGGCATTGTCAAGCGCTCGGCACGACTGCTGCAGGTGCCCATCACCGACGAGGCAGCCCTCGAGATTGCCATGCGCAGCCGTGGCACGCCACGCATCGCCAACTCGCTGTTGCGCCGTGTGCGCGACTTCGCCCAGGTAAAAGGTAGCGGCAAAATTGACACCGACATCGCCCGCTACGCCCTCGAGGCGCTGAACATTGACAAGTATGGCCTGGACGAGATCGACAACAAGATCTTGACCACCATCATCGACAAGTTTGGTGGCGGCCCCGTGGGCATCACCACCATCGCCACAGCGCTGAGCGAGGATCCCGGCACCGTCGAGGAAGTCTACGAGCCCTACCTCATCAAGGAAGGTTTCATCAAGCGCACCCCCCGTGGCCGTGAAGTGACCCAGCTGGCCTACACCCACCTGGGCCGCACCCCCCTGAGCCAAACAGGTAGTTTGTTTTAATTATTTTTCTAGAGGCTCTAGATTTTCTAGATTCTCTAGCAACACTAAAAAAACATGGCCAATCTAAAATCACTCGCGAAAGACACCGCAATATATGGGTTGAGCAGCATCGTCGGACGTTTCCTCAACTACCTGCTCGTGCCGCTCTACACCGCCAAGATGTCGGCTGCCAGCGGCGACTATGGCATCGTCACCAATGCCTACGCCTACACGGCATTGTTACTTGCCTTGCTCACCTACGGCATGGAAACCACCTTCTTCTACTATGCTAACAAGAAGGACGAGAACCCCGACCGCGTCTACAGCACCACACTCATCACCGTGGGGTTCACCTCGCTGGTGTTCGTGTCGCTGGTGGTGAGCTGCATAGGCTGGATAGCGCCCTGGATGGGCATGGCCTATGTCCAGCACCCGAGTTATATCATCACTATGGCCATCGTGGTTGCGCTCGACGCATTCCAGGCCATCATCTTCGCCTACCTGCGTTACAAGAAGCTGCCCCTCAAGTTCGCTACCCTCAAGTTGTTGTTCATCTTCCTGAACATTAGTCTGAACCTACTTTACTTCGTGGCTCTTCCTGCACTATACCAGCGCTGGCCCGATGCCGTGGGCACCATTTACAGCCCCACCATTGGCGTAGGCTATGTGTTCTACCTCAACCTGGCGTGCACCCTGTTCATCATGGTGTGCATGTACAAGGAGCTCACCGCCGTGCCGTGGCGCTGGGACTGGTCGCTGCTGCGCCGCATGCTGCACTACAGTTGGCCCATCCTCATCTTGAGCGTGGCAGGTGTCATCAACCAGAGCGCGTCACAAATTGTCTTCCCTAAATTCTATCCTGGCACTGACGGCGCGGCCCAGTTGGGCATCTACGGTGCCGCCATCAAGATAGCGATGATCATGGCGCTCATCACCCAGGCTTTCCGCTATGCCTACGAGCCGTTTGTGTTCGGCAACAGCCGCAACACCGAGGATGTCGAGAAGCAAAAGCAGATGCAGGCCGACGCGATGAAGTACTTCCTCATCTTCACCCTAATCGCCTACCTGGCCGTGCTGGCGGGCATAGACGTGCTCAAGCACATCATCGCACCCGACTACTGGGAGGGACTTCGCGTGGTGCCCATCGTCATGGCTGCCGAAATTATGATGGGCATCTACTTTAACCTTTCGTTCTGGTACAAGCTCACCGACAAGACGTTGTGGGGAGCCATTTTCTCGGGTATCGGCTGTCTGATGCTGCTGCTGGTCAATTGGCTGTTTATCCCGCAATACAGCTATATGGCATGTGCCTGGGCAGGTGTTGCTGCCTATGGCTCGGCGATGTTGCTAAGCTACTTTGTGGGCCAGCATTACTATCCCGTCAAGTTCCCGCTGCGCGACATGGCGCTCTACGCGGTGCTTGCTGCAGTGCTCAGCGCCGCTGCACTCATGGTAAAGATTGACAACGAATGGCTCGGCACCGCCTACCGCACGGTGTTGTTGCTGCTCTTCTGCGGCGTGGTGTTCAAGCGCGAGCACATGGAGCGCCTTCTTGTCAAGGTGCCCGTCATCGGCCGCTACTTCCAGCGATAGGGCTTCACAGCAATCAGGCGTTCAGGCGCGCCAAGAATTTCTCGCGGTCAACGACAAAGCGCAGGTGGGTGCCCTCGCCAATAAGGGTGTCGCCAGCATAAGCCGCCACGGCAAACTCTATCTTGCGGCCGTCGACACGAGTGACCTCGGCCAGCGCTGTGACGCGTTCACCCACAGGAGTGGGGCGAACATGCGATGCGTCAATGTGCCCACCCACTGTCGTGCAACCTTCGGGCAGCTCAGGCGCCACAGCGAGCATGGCGGCATTTTCCATCAATGCCAACATGGCGGGCGTCGCCAGCACTGCCATATCGCCCGAACCCATTGCAACTGCGGTCACCGACTCGTCGACAGTGAGCGCACTGAGGTGTCTCATTCCTACTTCAATCATATTTTCTTCCTGTTTTTTCGGCAAAATTACACAACTTCAATCAAATGACAAAACATAAAAAGTCGTAAAAGAGCCGTTTTTTGGGCAGGTGGAGTCGGTTGTTTACAATAATTGTAGTATCTTTGTCGGCCTAACCGAAGCAAGTAATTCATGCACCGACATATACATTTACTGATTATCATCCTATTTTTTGCCATGGCTTGTGCCATTGGCAAGCCTGCTTATGCCGTTGCCGCTGCATCTGTGCCCAGCCTGCAAGCTACACCTGATGACGACGACAAGGACAAAGAAAAGGATCAAGAAAAAGAAAAGGCCGAGGAACCTCGCGAGACACGCCACTACGACGGCATTGACATCAGTGACCACCAGAAGCGAATCGACTGGACCGAAGTTGCCAAGGACAAGAACATCAAGTATGTCTATATCAAGGCCACCGAGGGTGCTACCTATGTGAGCAACCTGTACCGATACAACTTGGAGAATGCACACAAGCATGGCATCAAGGTGGGCAGCTACCACTTCTTGCGCACCGGCAGCCGCATCCGCGACCAGTTTGCCAACTTTACCCGTGTCGTGAAGAAAAACGAGCAAGACTTATTGCCAGTCATCGATGTGGAGGTGCGCCAAGGATGGACCAACCAGCAGTTGCGCGACTCGGTAAAGCTGTTTGCCGACCTCGTCGAGGAGCACTATGGTTGCCGACCGCTCATCTATACCAGCAGTTCGTTCTACGACAACATCCTGGGACGATCATTTAACATCTATCCCCTGTTTATCGCCCGATACAGTACCAGCCAGCCCACACTCAAGAGCGGCAATGACTGGGTGATGTGGCAGTTCAGCGAGCGAGGCCGCATCCGTGGCATTAGCACCAATGTTGACTTGAGTTGCTTTAACAAAGGCCGCTCATTGAACGACATCATGATTCGCAGTCAACGCATTGGGCAGAAGAAGCGCACCAACACCGACCTGGTCGAGAACCAGGAGAAGCCGACCGGCGTGAAGGTGAAGGAGGCTCCAACCATGTCCAAGCAGCAAGAAAAAGAGCTGAAAAAGAAGCAGGAAAAGGAGCAAAAGGCTCGCGAGCGCGCTCAGAAGCTAGCACAAGAAGAGGCTAAGAAGAAAGCCGAGCAAGAGCGCAAGCAAAAGGAAAAAGAGCAAAAGCAAAAGGAGAAAGAAAGAAAACTAAAGGCCGAGCAGAACGCCAAGGAACTGGAGCTGCAGAAGCGAGCCGCCGAGCAGAAGGCTGAACAAGAGAAGAGAACTGAGCAGCAAAAGAAAGCTGAACAGCAGAAGCAGCAAGAGCGCAAGGAACGCGCCCAGAGAGCTCAGCAACAACAGAAGCAGCAGCAGTCTGAGCAGCAAAAGAAAAGACAGGAGCAGCAAGAAAAACTCAAGCAACAGAAGGCACAAAGCCAGTCACAGAACCTGCCCACGCGCACACGCGCCAACGCTCACACTTCACAGCAAAAGGACAAGAAAACCAACAAGAGTTCGGTCGATAACGATTAATTAATGCATCATGCATATCTCATAATGCATGATACTGTGTGGCTGTTATCCCTCCCAGTTTATGGAAAAGATTGAATTGAACAATACCTTGCCGGCGGTGTTCGCAGGGCGTGAACCGGTGCCCAGCGATGTGTGGCAGTGCGACCTGGCGATGGAGCGAGGCAAGCACTATCTCATTGTGGCCGAGAGCGGCACGGGTAAGTCTTCGTTGTGCGCCTACCTCTATGGATACCGCGTGGATTACACGGGGACGATGCGGTTTGACGGGCGCGACATCCGCATGCTCACCGTGCCCGAGTGGTGCGATGTGCGTCAACGACACATCGCCTACTTGCCGCAAGAATTGCGACTGTTCCCCGAACTCACTGCGCTGGAAAACATCCAGCTGAAAAACCGCCTCACAGGACACAAAACCGAGCGAGAGGTGCGCGACTGGTTTGACATGCTGGGAATCCCCGACAAAATCGATAGTCCCGTCGCCAAACTCTCCATAGGCCAGCAACAGCGCGTGGCAATCATCCGCACACTGTGCCAGCCAGCCGAATTCATCCTGCTCGATGAGCCCGTGAGTCACCTCGACGACACCAACAACCACATCGTGGCTCAACTTGTCCTGGACGAGGCCAACCGTCAGGGCGCCAGTGTCATCGCAACAAGCGTAGGCAACCACCTGCGCATTAATGAGTTTATAGTTAAGAGTTTATAGTTATGTTGTGGAGGCTACTTCGCACGCACATTAGTGCGTCACAACTGATAGGGTTTTCGCTCGCCAATCTGGTGGGACTCACCATCGTCATCCTGGCGGTGCAGTTCTACCGCGACGTGAAGCCCGTGTTTGAGGACGAGGACTCCTTCATCCGTAAGGACTACCTGGTCATCACTCGCAACGTCACCAGTGCTGGCGCATTGATGGGCGGCACCAGCGAGTTCAGCGACCAAGACATCGCCGACATCGAGGCCCAGCCTTGGTGCCGTGCCGTAGGGCGCTTTACCAGCAGCGAGTTTTCAATTAATGCCACATTGGGCCTGGGCAACAGCGGCCGCGCCATGCGCACCCAATTTTTCTTTGAGTCGATTCCCAGCGACTTTATCGACGTGGCCGATGCCGAGTGGTCGTTCGACCCGTCGCACCCCGAGGTGCCCGTCATCGTCTCGCGTGACTATCTGTCGCTCTACAACTTCGGTTTCGCCGCCACCCAGGGACTGCCGCGCATCAGCGAGAGCCAGGTGGGCATGATACCGCTGATGTTTACCTTCTCGGGCCATGGGCTCAACGAGGTGATGCCAGGCCGCATCGTCGGCTTCAGCAACCGCCTGAACACAGTCATCGTGCCCGACGAGTTTATGCACTGGGCCAACGACCGCTATGGCGAGGGCAATATTACCCGCCCACTGCGCCTCATTATCGAAGTGAACAGCCCTGGCGATGTCGCCATCGAGCAGTACATGGCCGATCACCACTATGACGTGGCAGGCGACAAGATGAACTCCAGCAAGGCTAACTACTTCCTCACTGTCATTGTGAGCATTGTCATTGCAGTGGGCATTGTCATCAGTCTATTATCGTTCTTTGTGTTGATGTTGAGCATCTACCTGCTGCTACAGAAGAACACCCGCAAACTGCAAGACCTGCTTCTACTGGGTTACTCGCCCAACCAGGTTGCACGACCCTACATGCTTCTCGTGCTCACCATCAATGCCGCAGTGCTGATTCTCGCCATTGTGCTTATGCTCATGGCGCGCTTGTGGTACCTGCCCATGCTACACGCCTTTGGAGTCGCTGGAGCCAGTGTTCTGCCCGCCATTCTCGTGGGCCTGCTCATCATGGCACTCATCACAGCCGGCAATCTCCTAGCCATCCGCAGCAAGGTCGCTGCCCTGTGGCTACAGTAAGAGGGCGCGCTTTCGCGAGCATTCAGGGGTCAGGGGGCTCGCGCGAGCTGTCAGGAGTAAGGGGGAAATAATGGGTCACTTGCAAATTAGTGGGGGACATGAAGACAAGTCGTAGACTTGGATATGTGCGAAACACATTGTGCCGCACACCGCGGAGCGGTGGGTGGCACTGTGTGATTTGTGACTGTATCTAATGTTGCACGTCGTAGATGTGCTGTAGTCAATCTAGCTATCTATGTGAGCATATAATCTCCCCATTTGACACCATTACGCTCAGTGATTCGCTTTAGCTCGTCCTCAAACCCCACCCGCTGATGATGCTCCCGTTGCCCCATAATATAGGAGATAACGGCATCTTTGTGCGAGACAGAGATTGAAAATGCTGCATACTCCTTCCCCCAACCAACAAATTCAGGAAACAGGCCACACTGTTTCGCCCAATCGCTGCTTGAGCGCTTTATGTCCCACATCAAGTGTGAAAGAGTGATGGTCGGAGACAAGTCAACCAACATGTGGATATGGTTCTCAATCCCACCAATGCGGTAAAGAACACAGTCATTGCGCTTTATAATGCTTGTGATAAAACGGTACATGTCCTCGCAATGCTCAGCTGTTATGGTCATCTGCCTGTTTTTGGTATTGATGACAATGTGATGAAGCGAAACTACTTTACTCATATTTGAAGAGGTATTTTGCGCAAAAATAGCGAATATTTGCTTATCTTGCAACTACCACTGCACATCTTCGACGTGCAGCCATGATAATACTGCAAAACACACAGTGCGCCCCAACTCTTCGAGTTGGAACGCACAATGTGTTTCGCACACCCTCAAGTCTACGACTTGTCAAATAGCACGCTTGTTTTCCTCTTCAAAAAATGCCCCGGCGTTCACCCACTAATTTGCGACTGATTCCGAATTGTTGGGAAATATTTTTATCCTGACGGTTGCAAATTACAACAAAAATGATTAACTTTGCAGCAAAATTAACAACAAAACCACAAAAACAATGAAAAAATTCTACCTCAAAACAATGGCTCTGGTGGCTTGCTTGCTCCTGGGGCTGAGCGCCACGGCGCAAGTGCAAGGTGACCTCACTGGCGACGGCAACGTAGATATCGCTGACGTCAATGCCGTCATCAACATGATGCTGGGCAAGACCGCGCAGACTGCCGCCGGTGATGTCACGGGCGACAACAACGTCGACATCGCTGACGTGAATGCCGTGATCAACATCATGCTCGGAAAAACAAATCAAGAAATGCAAACCTTCACCGTCAATGGCGTGTCGTTCAAGATGGTGGCGGTCGAGGGCGGCACCTTCACCATGGGTGCCACCGAAGAGCAAGGAAGCGATGCCTATAGTAATGAGAAACCGGTACACCAAGTGACACTGAGTAGTTACAGCATCGGCCAGACCGAGGTCACGCAGGAGTTGTGGCTAGCGGTGATGGGCACTAATCCTAGCTACTTCCAAGCCTCTACCGACCCGAATTATGGCGCCAACTTACAGCGACCAGTGGAGCAGGTGAGCTGGAATGACTGCCATACGTTCATCACCAAGCTGAATGAACTGACAGGAAAGACCTTCCGTCTGCCCACCGAGGCAGAGTGGGAGTTCGCCGCCCGTGGTGGCAACAAGAGCCAAGGTTACAAGTACGCTGGCAGTAATAATGTCGGTGACGTGGCCTGGTATATTGCTAACATTCCTTCGCAAACAAGCGGCGACAGTGGTTACGGAACCCAGACGATTGCGACCAAAGCGCCCAACGAGTTGGGGCTGTACGATATGAGCGGCAACGTGTGGGAGTGGTGTCAAGACTGGTACGACTTCTACAGCAGCGATGCACAGACCAACCCCACCGGTCCATCAATAGGTGCTACTGTTGTATTCCGTGGAGGTAGCTGGCAACATAGTTTTCTAAGTTGCCGTGTGTCTATGCGCAACCACTGCGGAGAGATGGTTACGGATAACTATATCGGTTTCCGCCTCGCCCTTTAGAATGGCACAAATTAGACCCTGAGAATTTGTTCTGAAAGGTTAATTATTTGTTAAAATACCATTTCGGTTTGCATATTACCCTTTTTGGGTATTATCTTTGCATCGCCAATCGTGGCCGTGAGGCCTGGTTGGCGATGCAAAGTTATATATAGCTACAAGCCATAATATCTTAACTCTTAACTACTATGGATTACACAAATGTTACTTCGGGTCAAGCGCGGCAGGCAAATTGCCAAGCGCGCGACATGGAGCTGGTAAAGCTCTACAACGAGACGCTGAAACTGATGGTCGACCGCGGCGTGAAGGCACCCAGGCGACAAGCACTCCACTTTGTCCTGAACAATGGGCACCCGCGCTACTATGTGAGCTACAAACGCGCCTACGAGGTGGTATGCCAACTCTTGCGACATGGTAAAACGCCCAAAACCAACTCGATGCAAGTGCTGATGTGGCAGGAAATTGCTGATCGCGTCAAATCACTACGCCAAGGTAGCAAGATGTCAATAGCCTGTGCGGTAGAGTTTGTGCTGGAGCACTGCCGCGCCACACGCTACTACATCACCGAGGATTATGCCGACTCCATCATCGACCGCGCCCGCAAGGAATACCGCCGCCGCAAGCTGAAGGCTTAACTTTTAGGGAACTCTTAACTCTTAACTAATAAACCGCCATGAAAACCACACTGAAAATTAACCTGGATGCTATACTTGAACGCATCTATGCCGAGAGCGCATGGCGCGCGGCGCACCGCAATGATGTCTACACCCTCACCCCCGACAACGAGCGAATGCTAACGGTCAAGGTCGGGACGGCGCTCAACGAACTACTCGCACGCATGTCGGGATATGTCACCGAATGGAACTACAACCCCAACTTGCTTGAAGACAACATTTGGCTCACGCTGCAAACCGATGCGCCAGTCGATGAGCCAACACTGAAAGGTGCCATTGCCGAAGCACTGGCATTCAACACGCTGCTACAGTTCTACGGCGAACAAGACACCTACTATGGCACAGCCTGGCGCAAACATCGCGCCCATGTGATGCTGTTGCTGTGTTACCCCAGTGCCTAGACTGCCGATTCCATCCAAAACAAGGGAAAAATATACCTGTTGTCCCCTCGCCGTCCCCCCAAGCCCCCCCTAAAGGGGGGGGACAACAGGTATATCACATCCATAAATGGGAGAAACAAAAAACTGCCTGGCTGGCAAGCCAGGCAGCATAAGGCTAATAGCTAAATGCTAATAGCTAATCTTTATTTGCCGAGCATCTTGTTGATGATGAGGTTGACGTCGGTGATGTCAATCTTACTATCATTGTTAATGTCGCAGATTGCCTTGTAAGGCAGCTTGCCAAGCATCATGTTGATGGCCGCATTGACGTCGGTAATGTCGACTCTGCCGTTACCATCGTAGTCACCAGGCAGACCACCAGTTTGCTTCGGCCAAAGGTTGGTGTAGACCTCGCTCTTGCCACTGGCCTCGGTGCTCGAAAGTTTCAGGAAGGCGCTACCAATAGCCGTGCTGTAATCCGACGTGGGCTTGACAAAACGCAGGTTGCTGGGTGTACGATACTCCCAGTAGTAACCCACACCTCCGGTCTGGTCATAGACATTAACTGAGGCTGTAGGTGCTGCAACCAGATAATTGGTCGCAGGTGCCGACACGCTGCTGGTGGGCCGTTTGATACGATATTCCTGGTTTGCGGTCAAGCCAGTCAGAAGCATACCTGTGTACTCCGGTGCCTGGGTGACTTTGGTCATCGTCACTTCCTTGCCGATGTTGCTCTTGTCATAGCCGCTGGCAATGTAGGCATTGATATTGCTGCCTGACAAATTGGTGGGCAGCACCGAGCTGAACATCTGTGTCGCGGCGTAGGGCTTGATCCAGACGGCCAGCTTGTTGCCGTAGCTCGTGCCCCACTTTTTAGCCTCGGTCAGATAGGAGTTAGCCCTCGAGTTGGGCACCCACACGGTGCCGATGCTCGAGCTCCACACGGTCGTGCCCATGGTGGGCATGTTCATTTCGGGGAAGTAGATGGAGGTCAACGTCGATGCGCACAGTGCCCAATCGTCCAATTTCGTCACCGATGTCGGTACCTTGACCTCACCCGTGATCTTGCTGTCGTAGAACGCGTCATGGCCGATGAAGGTCAGCCCATTGGGCAGTACAAGGTTGTTCACCTTATACTCACTACTGCGGAATGCGCTTTGTCCAATGCGGGTCACCGCGGCGGGGATGTTACCACCTGTATACTTGCTGCCATAGAGGAGCGAGTCGCCAATCTCAGTGATGAGGTAACTGCGGTGGTCAGTGCTCACCGTTACGTCCGTTTCGGATAGATCGAAGGCATAGTTAACGACGCCTGTGGCATTCTGGATGTTGGGATGGTAGACATACTTGGCCTTACCATTGTAGGTTGTGCCGTCGTATGTGGTCGACGATGTGCTCAGGATGGTCAGGAAGTAACGACTGGTATAATCGTTATTATATGCGAAGTCGTAGGCACCAGCGGTGATGTAGCTGGAGCGCGAGCTGAGCGCCGAGTTGTTCTTGTAATGCTGCACATATCCCACCGGCACGCGGATGCTGCACGAGCTGGGCACTGTACCCAGATCCCAACCAGTGTAGGTATACCAGTTTTTTCCCTCAAAATTCAGAATCAACTCGGACAAAGTGGTAGTGTTCTTGCAGAAAGTGCCGTAAATGGTACTGATAGAACTAGGAACGATGAGACGGCTGTATTTGCCGTATGCAAACGCATAAGACTCCAGCTGTTTGATACCATAAGGCAGAGCAACTGTACCTGTCAGGCCGGCGCCATCAAAAGCATACGACTGGATAACCTTCAGCGTGTGAGTGAAGGGATAACTGGTGATGGGCTGGTTCTGGAAAGCACTATAGCCGATGGTGTCGACATTGACGCAGCCGGTGACGGTGAAACTGGAAGTGTGGTTGTTGAAGGCATCCTCGCCAATCATGGTCACAGCATAACTCTTGCCATTAATGCTTATCGATGCCGGGATGTCGAATGTAGTAGAGTTGTTTTCGCCTGTACCTTCTCCACATACCAACTTGACTCGTCCGTCATAGTAGGTTCCGTTAACGTTAGTTCTCGCTGTGCTGGTGACAGTGTAAGGCATATTTGACACAACGGCATCGCAAGCCTGCTTGCTGTTGTTGTTGTAGTTGGTAAATCCTGTCCATCCCGCACTCTTGTATGCGTCGATTTTGCCATAGGGAACATAGAGGTTGGCATTGGAGAGGGTGATGCCGAACATGGCATCGGGATAGCACGTTGGCGGTGTGGGCATATTCATATAGAGGTAGATGTTGTTCTTGGTATGCCATAACGCGTCTTCGGCAAACGAGGTCACCGAACTTGGGATATACAACCAATCCATATTCGGGGTGTATGCGAAAGCACAGCTATAAATGGTTTTCACGCCATAGGGTATCCTGACTGTCGACATGGCACAATTGCGGAAAGCATAATAACCAATGCCGGTAATCGTGGACTTGTAGCTGATCGAAGTCTTTCCCTCGGGTACGCGGAGCAGGTTTGTTCCATCTTTGGTGTACAGGCAGCCGTCATAACTGGAAAAAACCACGCATCCCGACGCGACATTAATGGCGGTCAGCGACGTGGCGCCGAAGAAGGCAGCGTACTGCGCACCTACCCTGTAGCTAGTGATGGTGCCAGGTAGATTAACTGTCTTCAGGGTGGTTTGATCGCTGAAAGCATTATGGCCCAAAGAAGTAACCTTGAAGGTGATACTCTGCCCAGATGGTTTGAACGTTCCACCATCCATAGCGGTATAGACGGTGCCGTTGCTGGTATTGGAACCATTCTTGTTAAAGCCCGTGAGCGTAATAGTGCGCGTAGTGCTATAAGGATTGCTATCACTGCTTCCCACGGTGTAGTAACCGCCATCAGCCATATACCAGTCATAAGCCTCGATGCTATTGGTCACTGTGGCAAATCTGCTCCACCCACTACTTGCCTTGTAATCGCTGGCTGAGGGCTGCGAATCATGGGAAATGTAGAGCGTCATGCCCGAGTTGTTGGGGAATGTGGTCGAACTGACGCCACCCTCGGGAAAATTGAAACCTGGATAATAGACCCACTTGAGCGCGGTGCAACCATTGAAAGCATCAGCACCAAGCCTATAGATAGAGCTAGGCAAACGCAGCCAGCGAAGACCGGTACATCCCCTGAAAGCATCGGTGTCGATGATGCGCATGCTCCACTGGATGGTGACATTGTCGATGTTGGTCTTGTTTTGAAACGCAGTGCTGGAGATGCCCCATACACGATAGGTGGTACCATTATAGGTCACCGTAGCGGGAATGGTCAAACTCAAACTTGACACGTTCTCTCCCGAAGTGGTTAGACCCTTCACATAGACAGCATCATTTGCGCTATTGGTTTCATACTTCAGATACCCTGACGTGAAAGTCAAGGCATCGACGCCAAAGGCCATCACAGTCATGATGAAAGCCAAAAGTAGTTTGTTGAAGTTTTTCATATTAGTAAAGTTTAAATTTTTATTTGAATGCAAAGGTATTAAGAAAATTTAAATTAAAACCAAATAAAGTGTTAAATTATGTAGATTTACAAGATTTATCTCAATTATCCTCGCAAAAACACTCAAATCAATACGGATGAAAGGCTATCGACAATAAAAATGAACAGCAATCGTTTTTAATTGGGTAAAGCAATTGATTTGCACCACTGTTGAAGCATGAAACAGATTTTGACACTGCTGATGGCACTAGTGGTAATCACTACCATGGCCACGACGATTGAGAATAAGTATTTCGCACTCACCACACCCGACGACAGCTGGGCCGTGAGCGACGACGGCGGCGCATGGAGCCGCATGGGAGCGCGCGCAATGATTTCGCGAAGCGATCTGCACCGTGTCGCACTCGACCTGGCACGCATCGACTACCTGGAGGTGCCGTTCACGCCCGAGAGCTACCTGCGGTCACAGGTCCTCGAGCGTAAGGACATCTTCTGCAAAGGCGCCGACTCGATCGGTGCCATTGCCGACACGACGTTGCTGGGCCGCCCAGCCAAACGAGTGCACTTCACCAAACAAGCCAACGGCCACGCCTATCAGTGTACAGCCACGGCAATGACGGTGGGATTCGGCACACTGTTCGTTATCCAAGGCCGTCAGCAGGGACAGCCCAACGTGATAGGCCGGGTGGTGAGTGCGCTGCAGTTCCGTTGCGACACCACTACACTACACGGCACCGCCCAACTAGTGGTGGCAGCACAACATGTGCTCAAGCGCCACACATTGGTGTCACGAGGTATCGATGAGATGAAAGCCGTGTCGATGCCCGATAGCGCCACAGTACAGATGACGGTAGTTGCGCCTTACCTCACACGCGACGCAGTAGATGTCCCCCGCTTTGTGCAGGCCAAGCGCGCTGAATGGATGAAGGCGCAAACCGAGGGCACCCTCACCGACCTGCTACTTGCAACGGCAATGCGTGAGCGCAAGCAACTGCGCTACCTCTTTGTCGACGACAAAAACAAAGAAATCGGCACCCTACTCATCCTCCCCGAAGAGTACGAGATGTTCAGGAAATAAGACCGCTATCGCTGGTTGGGTGATGTATCCTATCCTTTAACGGTGGATGGTGACCTGGGTGGCGCCGAAGCCGTACTCCTTGAAGCTGGCGTCCTGTACCTCGCAGGTGGGGTAATGGCGCTTGAGTTCCTCGAGGATGGCGCGGCGCAGAACGCCCTCGCCCTTGCCATGAATGAACACGATGCGCTGGCCCAGGTGGTTCTGGTGCGCCCGCATCACCTCGTTGAATTTGTCAATCTGATAGTTGAGTATGTCGCTGTGGCTCAGTCCCGTGAGGTTATCGAGCAGTTCGGCGATGTGCAAGTCTTGCACAATGATCTCGTCGCGCCGTGTCTGTTGTGGCTTGCTGCCGGGCTTCTTCCGCTCGGGATGACGCTCGTTCTTCTTGGCGCGCATCGCATGTTCTAGTTCGCTGCTGTCTATAACCAGCTGTCGTGCGGGCAGGTCGTTACGCACGATGTCAATGGCCAGCACGGGTGTGTCAAAGTACTCGTTGGTGTGAAAACAATGCAGCTTGAAGAACTTGGTCACGTCCAGGCGTTGGTCGACCAGTACGGGGTTTTTCAGCGCGAAGTGGCGGTCTTGCTTGAACGCTATCAGTTGAACGGCGATGTGCGTCATTTGGTTCAAGTCGTTATGCCCAAACTCGTCGAGTTGCAGCTGAAAGTTCGGCTCTATGATACCGTGCGATCGAGTGGACCATGTGGTGTCGTCACCGCGTGTCATGTAGGTGAAATAGAGGAAATAATTGCTGTCGTTGACCAGTATGGGGAAAAATGTGGTGGTGTTGAGGTGTTTCACCTCGCGCGGCTCATAGGCCAACTGGACATTGAGTTTCTCACCTTCGGGGGTCTCAAACACTGGCTCGGGCTTGTGTTCGGGCTCAGGCTTAGGTGCTGGCACGTCGGGTTCCACCAGGCGCGTCTTCACTTCCAGCGGTCGCTCGTAACTCTTCTTGGTGTCGACCACCACCAGCTGGGTTGCCGGGGTAGGACGCTCAAAGCCGTCCTCGTCCTCGACATATACCGTCTTTCCCTCGATGCGGGTCACACGACCGCCACCCACATCATTCAAAAACCGCACAAAATCTCCTATTCTCATAATTAAAACTGCGAATTCCGCGAATCTGATATTCTAAAATCATCAAAATCTAGATCTGAAATACTTGCCCAAAGTTCCAACGATGTTTTTGAACTAGCTGGCAGCGATTCAGCAAGTCCCCCTTTAGGGGGATTTAGGGGGCTGTTTCCTTATCCTTTTTCATCAACCGCATCACACGCGGAGCGAGGGCGATAATGGTGGGCATGGTGCACAATGCCATGAAAGCAAAGGCAATATCCATGATGCTTACCATAGTTTTGAGCGGCATCACAGCAGCCACCACGAGCATTACTAGATAATAATAGTTATACCACTTCACTCCCTTGTTGCCAAAGAGGAAATTGGTGCACTTCTGGCCATAATAGGAATAAGAGAACATTGTCGAGAAGGCAAAGCAAAACACGATGGCCATGAGCAGATAATGTCCGATGCCTGGCAGTAACTGTCCCCAAGCCCCCAGCGCCACATAGAGTCCCTTGGGATCCTCAAGACCCACATAGTTCCCTGCCAAGAGGATGGGGATGGCAGTGAGTGTACAAACAATGCCCGAATCGATGGCCGGTCCCAGCATGGCTATGTGTCCCTCGCGGATGGGGTCGGTGTTCTGACTGGCTCCGTGCATCATCGAGGCTGTACCCACGCCTGCCTCGTTGACCATCGCCGCGCGGCGAGCGCCCGTCAGTGCCACGAAGAAGAATGCACCGGCACCTGCTTGGAAAGTAAATGCCTGCTCAAAAATTTGCTTGAAGATGTGAGGCACTTGCCCAATGTTCAGCACCGTGATGATGAGCACAAATACCAAGTATGCTACTACCATGATGGGCACAAGGCGCGATGCCCACTTGGCAATGCGGCCAATGCCACCCATGATGACAGCCCCCACAACCAGCGCCATCACCACGCCCATGCCGAAGCGCAACCAGGCGGTGTTTTCAATGCCCATCGGTGTGGTGAACACCGTCGTCACCGACTCGACCAGCTGATTGGCCTGCATGAAGCACAGTGTGCCCACTAGACCAAAGATGGAGAACGCCACTGCCAGCCAGCGCCACTGCTTGCCCAAGCCTTGCGTGATGATATACATCGGACCGCCTTGCGGGTTGCCCTGCTCGTCATGGCCCTTGTACATGATGCTCAACGCACCCTCAAAAAACTTGGTCGTCATACCCAGCAAAGCGCTGACCCACATCCAGAAGATCACGCCTGGTCCACCCACCGATAGGGCGATGGCAACACCGGCGATATTGCCCATGCCCACTGTGGCTGCTATAGCACTAAGTAATGCCTGCACAGAGCTGATCTGGCCAGTCTTCTTGCCACTGTCACTGGCTTGCTTGTCGCGCAGCGCGCGCAAGCCTTGTGGCAAGTGACGAATGGATATGCCTCGCGAGAGGACGAACAAGATGAGCCCACCGCCGATAAGCAGCAGAAACTCGGGGTAACCGCAGATGGCATCACTCACATCTGCAATCCATTGGCTGATTGCTTCCATATTATAATGTATATTACAAGGCCTTATCCCTATTTACGTATTCTTTGGTTTTGATAGTCGTTATATTTGTTGCCGCTGTAGGAATTGTTCTGGAATCCGCGCGAGTTGAACTCGTCTTCTTCTTCCTCCTCGTCCTCATCGTTTTGCCCGCGTTTCTTGCGGTTCCCTTGGTCAAGTTTGTTCTTGTTCTGCTCGGGTTTATTGCGTTTGATGGCCTCAGGTTTCTGCATGTCGAGCGCAGTCTGATAGATGTTCCATTGCTGGTCCACGTCCCAGTTGCGTCGCAGCTTGAGCGGTTGTGGATAGTAGTAAACTTCCTCTGGTTGCAGGTGCTGCAGGTAGTTGCCAGTGTCCCATCGGCCATTGCCGTTGCGGTCCAGCACCACACGGGCATAGTAGGTGGCAGGAGGCACATTCCGGAACTCCACTTTGCCGTCCACGACAGTAGCGGTGCGCTTGACGACGTCGCTGCCATCAAGCAGTTGGACAAACGCATGGTCAGTCACATTGAGGTGCAACAGCAGGTTGGAGTATTCCTCCAGTGCCCGCACCTTCACATCAACCTTCAGGGAATCGTTGTGCATGCCATAGATGTCGGTCACAGCTAGCGAGTCGACGGTAAAGCGATAGGCGCTGTCGGGCATCAATAGCATGGGCAATTGATAGGTCATGCCATCAACTGAGGCGCACAATTCGGGGATATTGTGGATGGGTATCCACACCGAGTCGCGTTTGATAGCAAGATGTATCCTCGATGGGTCAACCGATGCCAACGGGACGGGCGTGGTGAATGCGAGGGTATCATACACCTCAATGGTACCATTTTTTTGCGGGGTGAGTTTTATGGTGGGCAAGGGCTTGGGGCGACGTGCAGTAGCCAATTCCTCGCGCTCATCATCGTTGAGCTTACCTTGCGACTCTTTCTCTTCGAGATTACGAAGCCGTTTTGCTTGCTCTTCCTGTTCCTTTTTCAACTCACGCTCGATCTTGAGTTCTTCGCCCGACTTGCGGTGCCAGAAGTTGATGGTGTCGGTCTGCCACGACAAGGCATCGGTTGAGTCGGTGCGCAGGTAAGTCAGTGCTACCTTAATCGAGTCGCTCTTGATCAGCGCCGAGTCGGTAATCCAGTAGAATAGCGAGTCGTTACGTGGTGACCCTTGCAATGCATACCATTTCTGGGCATGCGTGGTGGGTTGGATAATCTCCAGCTTGGGCAACTCGGGACTGGTGGTGGACAAGAGCACATACAGCTTGTTTAGTGTAGGACGCTCAGTCTTCTTGAGATAGAGTGATTTGTAGTCCTCGTTCATCATGCACAAGAGCACGTCATTGGGCAGGTAGGCCGTGTGCGTGGCAGTCATCACCGAGTCAACGCGGTGGTCAAAGGTAAAGATAGTGTCGGTCGATGTATATTGGCTCACACTGGGTTCTATGATGTGGTCATAGAAAGCGTAATCCTCGGTGCGCACCATGTGGTAGTCGCCGTCCATGTCGTTGAGGGAAAACACGCGGTAACGGCCCGGCTTGAGCCCCATCAACGTGAACTCACCGCGGCTATTGGTGCGAGTGACGCGCTCCATGGGCAAGCGTGTGAAGGCAGTGTCATCAAGACACTGACTATAGGCACCCACCAGGATGTGCTGCATAGGTTCAAGGTCGCGTGCCCGCAAGACGATGCCCGAAATGCGCATCGTGTCAATATCATCGCCAGTCGAAAACGAGAAGGCGTAACCGTCCAGCGGGTTTCCCTCGTTGTTGTCCTCGATACTGTTCGAGAAGTCGATGGTATAAGTAGTGTTAGGCTGCATCTCATCGCGAAACTCGACAACAACCTTCTTGCCCAGCGACTTAATGACGGGCTGGTCTTTCTGAACTGGCGACACCGAGACCTTCTTCATCTGGTCCTTGATATTGACAATCTCGTTAAAGGTAATTTCTACCTTGTTGCCCTTGAAATTGCAGGTACCGGCTGGCGGCGAAGACTTGACCACGTGCGGAGGGGTGTAGTCACGCGGGCCACCCTCGGGCGTACCGATATTGGCACAGGCAGCAATCATCATTGCCACCACGGCGAGTAACAGGATATGTCGCAAACTCTTCATAAAGATAAGCGTCATTATTTCAGTTCATGCAACCGAGCGGGGTCGCCAACTATCCACAGGATGTCGCTTGCGCGGAACTCCAAATCAGGCGTGGGCGTGATGAAGTCTTCCTCGCCACGTTGCACTGCAACCAGTAGCGACTCGTAGTCCTCGTTGAGGCGGGCATACTTAAGAAGTTTGCCCACCAGAGGCGACTGCTCGCCGATAGCAAAATGGGTAAACTTGACATCTGTTGACCTGCGTTCGGGTGTGCTCGTGGCCTCGACCAACGGTAGCATCTGCTGGATTTGCTCGTCGGTGCCAATGATGCCCAGAATGTCGCCTGGGAAGATGCGCGTGTCACCTTTGGGCACTGGATGCAGCACGCCATTGCGCTGGATGTTGACCAAGTTAACACCGTAGCGTTGTCGCAAGTTAGCGTTCTTCAGGCGCTCGCCCACAAAGGGGCAGTCGTGTCCAACGGTCATATAGGCCAGATGCAGGTCGCTCACCAAGTTCATCGCCCGACCTGTGCGGCGGTTCTCTCGCACATTGACATTACCAATAAAGCGCTTCTCAACCTTCACTAGCTGCTTGCGCAGGATTGGAGCGAGCAACACAGCAATGGCCAGCACGATGACCAACGCAGCCAAGATGGCATAGTGGCTCTGGAAACTATAGGCGTAAAACACTGCCACAATGATGTTTAAACTTAGCAATAAGCTCAGCAACATCATCATCACAATGGGAACATAACTCACCTTGCCCGAGAGCTCGAACAACTTTTGGCGCTCGGTCACTCGGATATGAGGGCGTGCGATGGCGTAGACAAACGGCGATAATGCCGCCAAGGTAATAACCGTGCCACAAACGATGCCCCACTGCGTGCCTAGTGCATTGATGAGCAGCGGCTTGAGGTAGTTGTAACTAAGTAAAATCAACGCAAGGCACACCACGGTGTAGAGGAACAGCCGTAAGAAATAACGCGAGGCGATTGATTTCCAAATCAGCCGTGACTCGCTCATTTCGGTCTGGGTGGCATGGGCGCTGTAGCCTTCTAGTAGCCTATTCCACGAGGCTGGCAGCAAGCGTTCAAGCCAGGCATAACATTTGTCGGCGCTCTTGATAAAGAATGGTGTAGTAAAGGTCGTGATGACCGACACCGTTACGATGATGGGATAGATGCTTTTATCCAGCACACCCAGTGTCATTCCCAGTGAGGCGATGATAAACGAGAACTCACCAATCTGCGTCAGTGTGAAGCCCGACTGCACAGCCATCTTCAGTGGCTGTCCGGTAGCCAACATGCCCGTGGTGCCAAATATAATCATTCCCACGATGACCACTACACTAAGCAATGCGATGGTACCAGCATACTGGATGATAATGTCGGGATTGACCATCATGCCAACCGAGATGAAGAACACAGCACCAAACAGGTCTTTGACCGAAACAATCACACGCTCAATGCGCTCGGCCTCGACGGTCCCTGCCAGGATAGACCCCATCACAAATGCGCCCAATGCCATCGAGAACCCGCTCTTGACGGCTAGCACCGCCATCATGAAGCACAATCCCATGGCAATGATGAGCATCATCTCGTCACTGATGATGCGCCGAATCTTCTTGAACACCGTAGGCAGCAGGTAAATACCCACAATGAACCACGCCACCAGGAAGAACGACAGTTTGAGGATACTCATCAGCAATTCCTTGCCTTCAACAGTCTTGTTGATCGCCACTGATGACAGGATGACCATCATCACCACGGCAAACAGGTCCTCAACAACCAGCACAGCAAATGTCATGGGCACGAAACGCCGCTGGCGCATGTTCAGGTCGGTCAATGCCTTGAGAATAATGGTGGTCGATGACATCGAGATCATGCCGCCCATGAAGATGCTGTCGACCGTGGCAAAGCCCAGTCCCTTGCCCACAATAAAGCCCAGCCCCATCATGCCGGTGACGATAATCAGTGCGGTCACGATAGCAGAGCCGCCCACATTGAGCAATTTCTTGAAACTGAACTCCAGACCCAGTGAGAACAGCAGCACGATGATGCCTATCTGCGCCCAGAACTCGATGTTGTCTTCATTACCGATTGAAGGGAAGAACGCAAAGTGGGGGCTGGCAATGAAGCCGGCAACAATATAGCCTAGCACCACGGGTTGCTTCAATTTCTTGAACAACACGGTAGCAATGGCACCTAGCATCAAGATAAGCGCCAAGTCGGTGATTAGGCTTTCTATGTTCAATGTTCCCACTGTTCTGTAAATTGAGGATGGCAGCTACCCGGGCAGAATATGCCACCCCCCAACTATCAACTATTAACTCTAAACTATTAACTACAAACTCCCCATCACTCCCACTCGATGGTTGCGGGGGGCTTGGACGAGATGTCATAGCACACGCGGTTCACACCACGCACTTTGTTGATGATTTCGTTACTCACACGTGCCATGAAATCGTAGGGCAGGTGTGCCCAGTCGGCAGTCATCGCGTCAGTACTTGTGACGGCTCGCAGTGCCACAGGGTGTTCGTAGGTGCGTTCGTCGCCCATCACGCCCACACTGCGCACTGTGCTTAGCAACACGGCACCGGCTTGCCACACCTTGTCGTAGAGGCATTCGCCATCGTCACATATGTAGTTGAGCATTGACTCAATATAGATGTCATCGGCATCTTGAAGAATGCGAACACGTTCGCGGGTGATATCGCCCAGAATGCGCACAGCAAGACCAGGCCCAGGGAACGGATGACGCTTGATCAGACGGTCGGGCATGCCCAACTCGCGTCCCACGCGGCGCACCTCGTCCTTGAAAAGCCATTGAAGCGGCTCGCACAGTTTCAAGTGCATCTCTTTGGGCAAGCCCCCCACATTGTGGTGGCTCTTGATGGTCATGCCTGTGATCGACAGGCTCTCGATGCGGTCAGGGTAGATGGTACCCTGGGCTAGCCAGCGGGCATCAGTAATCTTGTGCGCCTCGGCGTTAAATACCTCGACAAAGTCACGGCCTATAATCTTGCGCTTTTGTTCGGGATCGGTCACCCCTGCCAGGTCGGCAAAGAATTTTTCGCTAGCATCCACACCAATCACATTCAGCCCCAGTCCCTGATAGGCATCCATGACTTTCTGGAACTCATTTTTGCGCAGCATACCATGGTCCACAAAGATGCAAGTCAATCGGTCACCAATGGCACGGTTGAGCAGCACGGCGCATACGCTCGAATCCACACCCCCGCTCAGGCCCAGGATGACACGGTCGTTACCCAACTGTTCCTTGAGTTGAGCCACAGTGCTCTCGACAAACGAGGAGGGACTCCATTGCTGCTGGCTGCCACAGATGTCGATGACGAAGTTCTTGAGCAGTTGTTTGCCTTGTAGCGTGTGGTAGACCTCGGGGTGAAACTGGACTGCCCACAATGGAACGCTGTCGCTGGCATAGGCGGCATACTGCACATCGCTGGTCGAGGCGATGGTGTGGCAATTCTCGGGCAGTGCGGTGATGGTGTCACCATGGCTCATCCACACCTGTGAGTCGAGGTCAAAACCGCGGAACAAGGGGTTCTGGGTGTCGACCATTGCAAGGTGGGCGCGACCATATTCACGGCTGTCGGCTGGCTCGACACGGCCACCGCCTGTGTGAGCGATATATTGTGCACCATAGCAGATGCCCAGCACGGGAACGCGCCCCACAAACTGGCTCAGATCGACCTGAAACGCCTTGGGATCATGAACCGAGAACGGCGATCCGCTCAGAATAACGCCAATCACGCTGGGGTCAGCGACGGGAAATTTATTGTAGGGGAGTATCTCACAGAAGGTGTCGAGTTCGCGCACCCGGCGCCCGATGAGTTGAGTGGTCTGAGACCCGAAATCTAGAATGATAATCTTTTGTTGCATGCTGCAAAGTCAGGGTTTAGGTTTCAGCTTGCAAAGGTACTATTTTTAATTGAGATTTAAGTTTTGAGTTTTGAGTTTTTTTTCTCGCCGCACCGTTTAAATGAGAACTTCTATGAATTCTTGATTTAAAAAGGTCCTTATATCTAAAAAATGTTGTAATTTTGCACCGATAAAATTGACCAGAATAAAAACCAAACATAAAACTTGACAAAATGACTAGAGACGAATTTATGGCCGATATCCGGGCTGGCATACCCGATGTGCTGCCCGAGCCGATGCCATACGACACCGAGATCAACCATGCGCCCAAGCGCAAGGACATCCTTACCCCAGAACAGAAACGTCTGGCATTACGCAATGCGTTGCGCTACTTCCCCGCCAAGCACCACGCAACCCTGTTGCCCGAGTTTGCCGAGGAGCTTCGACGCTATGGCCGCATCTACATGTACCGTCTGCGTCCGCGCTATGAGATGAAGGCGCGTCCCATCGACGACTATCCCCACAACAGCCGCCAGGCTGCAGCCATCATGATGATGATCCAGAACAACCTGGACAAGGCAGTGGCACAACACCCCCACGAACTGATTACCTACGGTGGCAACGGCGCCGTGTTCCAGAACTGGGCACAGTACCGCCTGGTGATGAAATACCTGAGCGAGATGACCGACGAGCAGACACTAGTCATGTACAGCGGTCACCCGCTGGGACTCTTCCCCTCGCACAAGGATGCACCCCGCGTGGTGGTCACCAACGGTATGGTCATCCCCAACTACAGCAAGCCCGATGACTGGGAACGCATGAACGCCCTGGGCGTGAGCCAGTATGGCCAGATGACTGCCGGCAGCTACATGTACATCGGCCCGCAGGGCATCGTCCACGGCACTACTATCACCGTGCTCAATGCCGCCCGTAAGGTCATGGGCGACGAGCGCGAGAAGCGCATCCCGCTGTTTGTCACAGCCGGACTGGGTGGCATGAGTGGCGCACAGCCCAAGGCTGGCAACATTGCCGGTGTGGTGAGCGTCACCGCCGAGATTAACCCGCTGGCTGCACGCAAGCGCTATGACCAAGGCTGGGTGGACGAACTTCACGAGAACCTTGACGAACTCATCCCCGCCATCCGCAAGGCCGTGGCCGAGCGCCGCGTGGTGTCGATGGCCTATGTGGGCAACATCGTCGACCTGTGGGAGCGCCTCGCCGATGAGGACATCCATGTGGACTTGGGCAGCGACCAAACCTCGCTGCACAACCCCTATGCCGGTGGATACTATCCCGTGGGCTACAGCCTCGAGGAGTCTAAGGTGATGATGGCCGAGCAGCCCGAGCAGTTCAAGGAGGCGGTGTTTGCCTCGCTGCGACGCCAAGTGGCAGCCATCAACCGCCTTACTGCCAAGGGTATGTACTTCTTTGACTACGGCAATGCCTTCATGCTCATGGCAAGCCGCGCTGGTGCCGACATCATGAAGGACGAGACCCATTTCCGCTATCCGAGTTATGTGCAGGACATCATGGGCCCGATGTTCTTCGACTATGGCTTTGGCCCCTTCCGCTGGGTGTGCACGTCGTGCGACCCGCACGACCTGGAGGTGAGCGACCGCCTTGCCGCCGAGGTGCTCGACGACATGTTGCAGCACGCTCCCGACGACATCAAGGGGCAGTTGGCCGACAACCTGCACTGGATTCGCGAGGCTGGCAAGAACCACCTGGTGGTGGGTTCGCAAGCCCGTATCCTCTATGCCGACAGCGAAGGCCGCACCCGCATCGCATTGGCGTTCAACGACGCCATTCGCCGCGGCGAGATTTCGCGTCCCATCGTGTTGGGCCGTGACCACCACGATGTCAGCGGTACCGACTCGCCGTTCCGCGAGACCAGCAACATCTACGACGGCAGCCAGTTCTGCGCCGATATGGCCGTGCAGAATGTCATCGGCGACTCGTTCCGTGGCGCTACCTGGGTGAGTATC
>JAEEGF010333682.1_pt1 | contig 34182 bp, 21 predicted proteins | sample 9134171 | NCBI WGS metagenome assembly JAEEGF01 (sample SAMN16246542, study PRJNA631951) | gut metagenome | biome: gut microbiome; feature: rumen; material: AP-attached | host: Bos | place: Iran: Karaj | collected 2018-10
CTTCCAAGGAGAACCATCTTGAAGATGGCCTCTATCTCTATCTGCTTGTAATCTGCGGCGTAGAAGGTCTCAAGGCCATGGTCTGAGAGCTTGCAGCCCATGGAGGCGAAGAAGTCGTGCCTGCGCTGCAGGGCCTCGATTAGGTCAGTGTAAGAGTCGATCATGATGTCGGCAGCCTCGCCAAGTTTAATCAGGTACTCCTTGTATGACTTGGGATCCTCGATTGCCATGGCCTTGTCCGGACGCCATGCGGGGATGACCTTGGTGCCGAAGGGTTTCTCGAGGATCATCTTGTGGTAGCGGAGGTCGTCGGCGGGATCGTCCGTGGTGCATACTACCTCAACTCCGAACTTGCGGATGAGGGCCTGTCCGCGGAACTCTTCCGTAGCAAGCTTTGCGTTGCACTCGTCAAAGATTTCACGTGCGGTCTTGGGAGAGAGGAGCTTGTCGATGCCGAAGACACGGCTGAGCTCAAGGTGGGTCCAGTGGTAGAGGGGGTTCCTCATGGTGTAGGGAACGGTCTCGGCCCACTTCTGGAAGGTCTCCCAGGAGTTGTACTTGCCGCCGGTAAGGTAGTCCTCGGAAACGCCGTTTGCACGCATTGCACGCCACTTGTAGTGGTCTCCGTAATGGCCGTCAACCAGCCAGAGCTGGGTGATGTCACGGAACTGGATGTTCTCTGCAATCTGCTGGGGAACCAGGTGGCAGTGGTAGTCGATGATGGGCATGTTCTCTGCATGCTCGTGATACAGTTTGCGTGCAGTCTTGGTCTGCAGCATGAAATCTTTGTCGATGAATGCCATAATATTTTATTTTACATAATTTGCTTGTTTTGATAAAGGTTGGTTTTTGTGGCGCCAACCATTATCACTATTTCTTCCCCTCAATCACTCTAGTGGCCCATTCCACGATAAAGGTTGGCCGGTTAAAATCCAACCTTTATCAAAAGCCCGGACCGATTGGAAGGGAGCCGGGCGGTCAGGCCCGGGTCCCTTGAAAAAGATTAGTTGGAGTGGAACTCAATCTTATAGATGCGGATGCCAGAGGTGCCATACACCTTTACGTCACCTGCCTCAATATCAAATTCACATTCAACCTGGGTAGTGGACGTGAGGGCCACACCCTTCTGCTCGTCGCCATCGCCGACCTTCACGGCAACCATACGGCTGCTGGGATCCTCACTCTTAGTGTTGGATGCCCAGACCGTAAGCGTTCCGGCCACTCCGACGCTGAAACTGAAGACGCGGTCATTATCCGCCACCTTGGACGCTCCACCAGTCTGGATATAACCGGCTTCGTTCCATTTACTCTTCTGAACAGTATTGAACGTAAGATTGTCAAGGGTAACACTCCAGTTTGTCTGATCGCTGTTATTGGCCGCAGATGCCTGGCTACCTAACGCAGACTGCCATTCCGTACTGGAGAAGTCCCAGACATGGTCTTCCTTGGGAGAAGTAACAGTCCCCGTCGTTTCCTGGTAATTGAACTGAATCTTGTAGATACGGATACCGGATGTGCCGTATATCTTCACATCTCCGGCAGCGATATCGAATTCACATTCAACCTGAGTAGTGGATGTGAGGGCCACACCCTTCTGCTCGTCGCCATCGCCAACCTTCACGGCAACCATACGGCTGCTGGGATCCTCACTCTTGGTGTTGGAGGCCCAAACCTTGAGTGTTCCTGCCGCTGGTGCGGTGAAACTGAAGACGCGGTCATTATCCGCCACCTTGGACGCTCCACCGGTCTGGATATAACCGGCTGCATTCCATTTACTCTTCTGAACAGTATTGAACGTAAGATCGTCAAGGGTAACACTCCAGTTTGTCTGATCGCTGTTATTGGCCGCAGACGCCTGGCTACTTAACGCAGATTGCCATTCGGCACTGGAGAAGTCCCATGTGAGAGTTACTTCCCCGCCGGAAGGAGGAACAACCTTGTTAATCTTAAAGGTAGCTTCAGCCACGGCGGATTCCACATACTTTGTTGAAGTGGCAACCGGACGAGCCTTTACGGTTATGGTGTACTCTCCTGCCGTGAGGACGGCGACATCTGCAGCAGGGATTGTGAAACCGGGCTCAGCAAGGATAGTCTCAGCTCCCTGGTATGTAAGGACATAATCCTCCGCATTCTCAACGGAAGGCCAGGAAACAACAATGTCTTCTGAGGTACCCTCGTCAAGTTTTGTAGGAGTAATGGTTATCTTGGGCGTAGCAAGAGTTTCAACGGTCACATCTGGGACAAGGCTCTTTGTCCAGATGATCTTCTTGAGGGTAAGTGCCTGATTTGCAAGAACATAAATGCTATTCTCACCTACAAGGTCACCAAGGTTGATTGTATGTTCTTCACCGTCGGCAAGGACAACATAACGGTCTCCACCGGCAAGGACCTGAAGGGTGCCGATTCCGCTCTCGCTGGTGCCCAGCACCTTCACAGAGCCGTAACCGGAGGTAAGGACCTCAACTGCGGAATAGGTAGGGACACCGTCCGGGCTCACTGAAGCGCCGGCATTGAAGTCGATACCCTTGGACATAACCACGTTTGCAGGGACTGAGGCCGTAGCATAGATACGGGCATTGCCGATGATAGTGTTTGCAGTAAGTTCCTCTGTGTCATAGATGGTCTTTTCAGTGAAATCCCAAGTGTACTCGTCGGGGGCGACGGTGAGCTCGGTTTCACGAATGACCTCAGGCATTACGGCATCCCACCAGCGGGGATCGCCGGCCTTGAGGGTCTTGATCTTTTCTCCGTTAGCACCCGCAAGGTACATCTTTCCGGCAATGGAGTTCACGCAAGGGTCTGCATCCAGGATTTCGCCGTCCGTAAGGGCAAGAGTCTCGAAGGTAACGTCCCCATGCGTGTCGTTTTCTGCAGCAACGGCATTGGACACGAAGAAGGCTGCACCAAGATTATAGTAGATGTTACCTTCTGATACCACACGGTAAGAGTCAGTGGAGTTACGGTTCAGGCGCACGAAGCACTTGGAGGCGTCGGACTGGTCTTCGCCGTCGCTGATTTCATTCAGGAACACATTCTTGACGGCTTTGACACTCTTTGCTCCGGTCACGACACGCACGGCAAAGATACCGGCATTGTTGCTGGAACTATTAGTAGCTGTGACCAGATTGAAGGTGCAGTTTTCTGCAAGAACGCTCTCTGCCTTTGCACTGTCAGAAATACGGAAGAACGTACGTGCACAGGCATAGAACGTGGAATTCCTGACAATGAATTCACCGTTGACACCGTTACGGACATCAATGAAATCACCGCCCTGGGTTCCATCGGCATTTATGTCATGGACATAGCAGCCTTCAACGAGGAAAGATTCCACATTGGCCGCTGATGCGCCGCCTGCAACTGAATATATAGCTTTGGTGTAACCGGTGATTTCGCTGTTCACAAGTTCAATCTTTGCCATGTCGGCAGAAAGGTTCTCCACGGTTGCTCCAACGCCGTTTCCATCAAGCACCAAGTCTTCCACATGGAATACTGTAGCGCCGGCGGCCAGATTGAAGTCCACGGTCTTCAGAACCGGCTTTTTGCCATCTTCAGTGGGAACGCCATAGAGGTAAACGTCGCCAACAACGGTGACAAGTTTTTGTGCGGGGTCCGGATATGCATCTGCAAAATCCAGTTCGGTGTCCGAATACTCAACCTTTACCTTGATTTCTCCGGCCTGGTTGTGGATGGCGGCATAAAGCTCTGCCGCTGAGGCAACTGTGTTCACTCCTTCCAGATTGGGACGGGTGAATGCCGTCACGCTGCCGCGCTCCCCGGCCTTTCCAAAGAGGAGAGTGAAACGATATTCGCGGGCCGTTTCAAGACCGGTGATGGTCTTGGAGCAGGCCGCGATATCATCGGCAGTGATGTCAACTCTGGTGGCTTCAGCGCCTCCAACGACAAGTTCCACACGCACGGAGGTGAGGTCTGCCTTGTCGGCAGCGTTGTCCCATGCAATCGTGACGCTATTCGTGGTTCTTGCTGTAACCGTAGGATTAAGGGAGTTACGCACTGCCTTTGTGGAGAAGGTCTTCTCGAGATATGTCCAGTTGGACGGCTCAAGCGTGGTACTGGTACCACGGACACGGGCATAGAAACTCTTGTCCACTGTAAGGGCATACACTGTATAAGGGACCTCGTCGGCACCAAGGATATAAGTTTCACCTACTTTGTTGCCGGTGTTGGCGGTGGAAACCTCGTCAGAGTCGTCGGTCTGTTCGTAGACCTCCAGCTCATAACCATCGGCATTCTTGATTTTCTGCCATGAGAAGATAACATCGGTACCTGTGGATGCAACCACTTCGGAGTCGAATTTCAAAGGTGTGAGAACCCTGGTGTACTCAATCTCATCGACGAGTTCCTCACGCTGGGCACATGAAGCCAGGACAGCGCCTGCACCCAGGATGAATAATAAGGATTTATATATTTTTTTCATAGTCCTTTTCTGTTATATAGGAAACTATCAATATCCATAGTCGTTCTTGAGGGCACCCTGCATAGCGCTCATGGTGAGGTTATACATGGGCCATACGGAACGCGGCCAGGGATCATCGAAGCTGTTGCGGTACAGCCAGTCGTATGAATACTTGCCGGTAGTAGAATTACGGAAAGCCTCTGAAGAGATGTAACGTTCCTGTACATTCCAGCCGTTGGGCTCGATTGCGGTGTAATCGGAAGGAGTCCTGCCAATTTCATTATCGTCAAGGCCGAAGAAAACTATGCGCTGGTTGGCCTTGTCTTCTTTCCAATAAAGCGGATATGTCTTGAAATCACGCCCGTCGGTGTTGCGGTCTGTGGCATATGCAGCGTATGCAGCATAATCTCCTGTCATATTGGCAAGAGCCTTCAGGTCTGCGCATTCCTCGTCAAGGGCATCCTTGAGGAGTCCCCAGCGGATAAGGTCCTGCTTGCGGAGGAATTCACCAGCGAATTCAAGGGCACGCTCATTGAATATGGCGCCAAGGATGGTTGTCTTGTCCTTGTGGTCTGCAATCATGCCGGAACCATCCTTGGCTGCACTGCCAAGGGTAAGTGCGCCGGCTGCAGTATACTTGGTGGCAGTTTTGCCGGCCATTGCACGGTCACGAACTTCACCGAGCCATGCCTGGGCGGTTGTGAGATCCTGCTCGTAGGCGGCGAGTTCGGCACCCATGAGAAGAATATCGGAGTAACGCATGACGATGGGCTTGATGCCGTCGTCATTACCGCCATTGTAAGGATTGTTTATCATCCATTCATAGCGATATTTACCCCAGAACCAGTAATTCACGGCTCCACGGAGTTCCCATCCCTGGGTTTCACCGTTCCAGCGCATGTTCACAACTGTAAGGTCACGACGGGTATCATTCTTGTCATACTTGAACCAGAGGTTGGCTGTAGGAAGAGTGCTGCCGCCACGGGAGCTGTTGTTCGTAATCCAGGGGCCGCCGTTGGTATGAGGATAGGCGTGGGTGTAGTTCCAACGGCCGCGTCCATCGCTGAAGGGTATGACCCAGAGGACCTCAGGGACACCGGAAAGATGCTCGGAATTGTTGAACTTCTTCCAGAGACCGGTGTAATCACTGGCAAGAGATGCAGTACCGGACTCATGCACATCCTTAAGATGCTGGAGAGCCTTTGGATACAGTACAGAAGCACTGAGTTCAGGGTCTGTCGTAAGGCGGAGTGAGCCAAGGTCACCGGTACCAACCTCATCGGGGCGCCATGCCCAACCTGCTGCCGAAAGGGCTATGCGGGCATAAAGACCTTTGGCAAACGCCTTGTTCATGCGGTCTGCCCGCTGGGTCTGACGGGCCTCGCCCGGCCAGTACAGGTAGTTGGCGGCTTCATCAAGATCGGCAAGGATGACCTTGTAGATTTCATCGCGCTCGGTCTTGTTGAGATATATGGTTTCAGAGGATACAGGTTCTGTGCGGAGCGGGACTTCTCCCCACATCTTTATGAGTTCGAAATAGAAGAAAGCCCTGTAGGTGAGAGCTTCACCCAGCAGATAAGCCATGTCCTTGTCATTCTCCACGTTTCCGTACGTGCGGAGACCGCGGATACAGAGGTTGGCCCTCTCAATACCGGCTACAATTTCATTGTATGCGTTGGTGGCAGTATTGTTCTGGGTATCGTTTATCGTAGCATTGTATTCTGCCATCCTGATGCGGTCATCAGCTGCATCCAGACCGCTGTCTTCAATACCTGAAGAATTGGAGCTGTAAGTCTCTATATCAGTGTTGGTTCCATAGAACGCATGAATACGGCCACGGTAGGAATTGGTGTGTCCGCAGACTTCCCCTATACCGAAGATATTGTATTCTGCCAGTGTATAATTGGAGAAGACGACATCATCTGCATATGAAGACTGGGAAGGAGAATCAATAGCGGAATCGAGCATTGAGCAGGACATTGCCACAAGAATTCCGGCGAGGATGGAAATATATTTTTTCATAGTCTTTTCCTCCTGAATTAGAATGATACATTTACGCCAAAGACCCAGCTGCGGCTCTTGGGATAAGCAGAGTAGTCCACGTTGGGGGTAAGAGGTGTGGCAGTACGGGTGTCAACCTCCGGGTCATAGCCGGTATAGTTGGTAAGAACGAACAGGTTGCCGCCTGTAACATAGAGACGCACTTTCTGAAGATGCAGCTTGCGCGTTGTATTCTCGGGAATAGTGTATCCCAGTGTGAGAGTGGCAAGGCGCAGATAAGATGCATCTTCCAGGGCATACGACTGGCAGATTCGCCTTGTGTTGTAAGGAGCCCACATGGTCTTGCCTGCATTGAGTGCGGCCAAGGCTGAAGGATCGGTGATGAATTCGCCGGTATTCCAGTCAACATTGGTCCAACGGTTGTCAGGAGAAGATGTGTTTACCACATTCTGGCCATATACGCCGCGGATTGTTGAAAAGTCAACCTTGTTGGCGTTGTAGACCTTGTTGCCCACGCTGTAGGTAAAGTTTGCCGACAGGTCAAAGCTTCCAAGGTATGCCGATGCGGAGAAACCGCCGATAAACAGTGGCTGCACGTTGCCAAGGAGGGAAATATCGTCATTGGTAATCTGGCCGTCTGGAGATCCGTCTTCAGAGCCGGCCACATCCTTGAGCTTCATGGAACCGGGCCTTGCAGCATAACCGGTTACGCCTGATGCGTCAGGAATACCGGGGAGAAGCGTCCAGGTTCCGGTTGCGGCATCGTAGGTGAAGTCTTCCACAGTATACATACCATCATTCATGAAGCCGTAGACATCACCAAGGGGCCTGCCCTCAGTAACCTTGAAGTCATATCCGATTTCCGATGAGAACATTCCTGCATTTGCAGTAATCTCGTCAAGACCGCCGAGGCTCTCAACCCTGTTCTTGTTGAAAGAAATGTTGGCATCCAGATTCAAACCGTAATTGCGATGCTGGACAGGAGCACCTCCAAGGGTGAGTTCAAAACCGCGGTTGCTGATTTCACCAAGGTTGCGGTACTGGTACTCATAACCCGAACCATTTACGGGGAAACGGATAAGGAGGTCCTTGGTGTTGGAACGATAAAGTTCCGCGCTGCCGTAGATACGGCTGCGGTACATGCTCCAGTCAAGACCCAGGTTATGGGAATACGTTGTCTCCCACTTGAGGTCCTTGTTGGGCATGTCGGTACTGCCGCCCCACCATACACTGCCCTGGCTTATCCAGGAAGTGGAGTGTGCGCCATATTCCATGAGAATCTTGCCTGCAGGGATATTGTTGTTACCCGCAGTACCGAAGCTGTAACGGAGCTTGAGGTTGTCCAGCCAGTTCTTGGCATTCTCCATATATTCTTCATCGGAAATGCGCCATGATGCCGCAAATGAAGGGAAATAGCCCCAGCGGTTGCCGGCTGCGAACTTGGAGGAACCATCGGCACGCATTGTGGCGGAGAGCTGGTAACGGCCCATGTAAGTATAGCCTACGCGGGCGAAGAAAGACAGGATTTTGTCATCGTTGGCGTATCCGTTCCCGATGCTGTGCGGAGCCTCACCGGATGCCATGAAGCGCCAGGCCATGTCAGAGTTAAAGAAGTCTGGCAGACCGTCCAGCACTGCATCAAAGGTATTGGACTTGGTGAGAATGTACTCGATACCGACAAGGGCGTCAAGTGCATGCTCCTTGGGCAGAATGTCCTTGAAATTGTAGCTGAGAGTGTTGGTGCTGCGGAGTTTGCGGCGTGTCTGGTCCTTGTACTCTGTTGCAGGGTTCACATTGTAACCGGCAAGCGTGTTGTTGCGCACATAGTAGGAGGTGAGGCCGTAGAAGCGATCGTCGATGCGGCGATACTCGTCAAGACCACCTTCAAGACGCAACTTAAGGTTGTCCACGATGGTCCACTGGAAAGCACCGTTGGCCGTCCACTGGGTACGGTTCTGACGGGAATCATTATCGGCAATTGCCGTCAAAGGATTCACTGAAGAGTTGTAATCTTCCTCAACGTCAGTGTCACTCATGACAGACTCTGCGGGGATGGGAGAGTAGACGATTGAATTCTTCAAACGCGACTGGGAGGTTGAACCCCTGTCGTTGATTGCATTGGCGCCTGCTCCGGAAACCTTGGTATTTGCATAACGGACATTCACATCGAAGAGGATACTCTTGCTGGGGGTGAACTGTCCCTTGAAGTTGAGGTTGTTACGGGAGAAATCGGAACCTACCATGATTGCGGTCTCATCGAAATGGGCATAACCAAGGGTCCATTTGAACTTGTCGGAACCTCCTGAAACGGAGAGGTTTGCGGAATTGGTTGTGCCAGTCCTGCCGAATACCTGAGCCACCCAGTCATTGCCCTTGACATTTTTGTAAAGGTCGATATCGGAGAAAGCTCCGTAACGGGACTCATAATTGGAAAGCTGGTCACGGAACAAGGCATACTCATATTGAGTACGGACAAAGTCGTAAGGGCTCTGGGAGATAAAAGCATTCTTGTTTGCCATGTTCTTCACGCCGGTATAAGCGTTAAAGTTCACGGAAATCTTGCCTTCCTTACCGCTCTTGGTGGTAACAATCACAACACCGTTTGCACCACGTGAACCATAGATGGCGGTGGAGAAGGCATCCTTCAGAACGTCGATTGACTGGATGTCGGATGCGGGAATATCGGAGATGGATTCCATGGGGAAACCGTCCACGATGTAAAGGGGAGAACTGTCCTGGGTGATGGAACCGGAACCACGGACGCGGATTTTGATGTCGGCATCAGGGTCACCTTCGGTTGTGGTGACCTGAACACCGGCCATCTTACCGGCCATTGCCTCAGTTACGGACGCAACCGGAACCTGATTCAGGGCTTCCGAATTGACGGATGCCACGGAACCAACGACGTCACGGCGGCTCACGGTTGCATAACCGACTACAACCACCTCGTCAAGGAAGGTTTGGTCTGCTTTCAGAACAACATCAATCCTTGTACGTCCTTCGATAGGAATCACCTGATCAGCAAGGCCGATGAAGGAGAATACAAGGCTTTTTGCATCTTTCGGGACAGTGATAACATAATCTCCGTCAATCCCGGTGATGGTACCAAGAGTTGTCCCCTCAACCACCACGCCGGCACCGATAAGAGGTTCACCCTCTTCGTCTGTAACAACACCTGAAACGGTTGTCTGTGCCGATAGAGACCATGCCATGCCCATGGAAAGCAGCAAAAGCATTAGTTTCTTTGCTAAATTGTGCATAAAAGTTAGTTTTGGTTATAAAATTAGAGTTTTGTATATGTTCCGTTTCCGTTTTGAGCCTTGACGATATCCTTCACAATATAATGCAGATACATTTCAAGGTTTGTGTAACGGCCGTTTTTGTCAAGCCAGATTTTTGAAGCATCAGACCCCTTTGTCTTATCCAGACCAAACTGGTCTTCGAACCAGTTGGGCATGCCGTCGGAGTCCGAGTCGCGGATGTTCTCGTCGTCCTGGGAAAAAGTATATTCAGGTCATCCACCCACTTCTGCAGGTGTGTTGATGATTCTTCCGGTATTATTAATGAAACCATTCACCGCCCTTTCGTCTACGCTATCACGATGGAGACGGTCTCCAGCCCAATTCAGTACCGCATCTTTCCCATCCTCGGAAGAATGTGTGGTTGTATATGCTGCCATTTGTCCAAGGCCTTTCACTGTATGCGCTGAAACGGTCAGATTAGGACTGCCGCCATTATGACAATAAACGCCTAAGGAATTGTCTAAGGTTATATCTGTATAGGAGGAATGATAATTCCCGGCCAGGAAAAGAACCGGATACTCATAATGAACTGTAACCTTTTCTCCCGTCTTTTTTCCGTCCGAGTCCCTTACTTCGCGAGTATAGTCCCTATAAGCATCCACAAAATAATGCCTTCCTTTTGAATCAGGGCCCGCTTTATAGTAGCAGTTCACAAAATTGAAATGGCCATCTTCTCCGCCGTATGAAGAATTGTCGCCCCAGTTGTAAATGACAAGATTCCTCAAATCCACGTTCCCCCGCTTGGACAAATCGAAATTGTATGTATATTTCCCCTTGTCAGGATAAATCTCGGGATGGTCAATACGAGGATTGCGACTGTGGTGGTTAGCAAGCATGTTGTGGTGGAAGCTGGCATCCTTACCGCCCCATATTCCGCCATAACCATGAGATCCTTTGGAGTGAGCGCTGTCGTTCATACTCTCGGTAAGTATGCACCACTGTAGCGTGAAGTACTCGTTAGCGTAGAAAGAGGCACATTCGTCAATTGACCAACTCATAGAGCAGTGGTCGATTATTATATTAGAATGATAGCGTCCCCATATGCAGTCTTCGCCATCACCAGCTTTAGGTCCCTCATCTCCCAAACGGAAATGAAGGTAACGAATAATCACATTGTCAGCATTTACATTCACAGTATAATTCTTGATGCATATTCCGTCACCAGGAGCGGTCTGTCCGGCAATGGTTACATCTCCGTTTTTGATCTGAAGCTGACTTTGGAGTTCAATGACGCCGGCTACGTCAAAAACGATGGTGCGGGGGCCACTCTGGTTCACGGCCCAGCGGAGTGAACCTTCACCGCTGTCATTCAGGTTGGTTACATGCAGAACTGCGCCTCCGCGGCCGCCGGTGGTGTACATCCCGCCGCCTTCAGCGCCGGGGAAGGCCCGTGCCTCCCCGTCTTCTTCCACAGAAGGAATCAGGAACTGGTCATATACCGCCTGTGATACTGGCGTATCGTCGCCATTGTCATCGCCATTGTCATCGCCGTTGTCATCGCCGTTATCGTCTCCACTGTTGTTTCCTCCGGGAACCGCAGTGACGGGAGATGACCATGAAGATACACTTTCACCCGCAACGGCCCTTACCTGGAATGAATAACTCACGCCTTTGGTAAGGCCATCGACAATGGCATTGGTATTGACGGTGGTTGAAGACTTCACTTGAGCCGTTCCCGTAAATAACTGCCACTCATAGTTTTTGGCGCCGTTTACAGCATCCCATTTAAAAATCAGGGAATGGTCTGTCTGACGGTTCAAGCTCACATTCTGCGGTGCCGACAGGGTAACGGACACGTCTGTGCCCCCCTTCTCCACGCCGCTTCCTCCGCAGCAGGACACTGCGAGTGCTGCAATAATTATATTAAGGTATTGTTTCATATTCTCTCAAACTCAAGAGCCGCCCAGATGAGGGGGCCGATTCCCTTGGGGTCGTTGGAGCGGACGGGTTCGGAGATATAGTAATCGTAGTCCCCCGCCCTGTTCTGCTTGCCGCCAAGCCCTGCTACCTCGCAGCAGGATTCAAGGTCTATGAGACCGTCTGAATTGCGGCGCACAAAGGTGTCCAGAAGCTCATTGTAACGGGTTACGGCATCTTCCTGGGTGAAGCCTTCAAGGACGCCCAGGCGCGTTCCCTTCAGGAGAGCGTAGGTGAACATGGCGCTGCATGTGGCCTCAAGGTAGTTACCTTCCTCGTAGGGGCGGTCAAGCACCTGGTACCACATGCCCGTCTGGGCATCGGCATAAAGCGGAAGGGGGTCGAATACGCGGTTCAGGATGCGGACAAGCTCGTCGTGCTCCTCGCCGGAGGGCATGATCTCTATCACGTCCACAAGTGCCATTGCATACCAGCCCATGGCGCGGCCCCAGGCGTGGGCGCTCTGGCCGGTAACCTCATCGGACCAGAACATCTCTCGGGAGGAGTCCCAGGCATGGCGCAGAAGACCGGTCTCGGTGTCGAAGGTGGCGTCGAAGACAAGGCCGAACTGGTAAGCGATATCGGCAAAGTTCTCAGCCCTTTCCAGGGAGTCCGTCACGTAGCGGACGGTGTACTCTGCGTAGAAGGGCTCGGCCATGTAAAGGCCGTCCAGCCACATCTGGTCAGGGTAAACCTTCTTGTGCCAGAAGCCGCCTTCCGGAGTACGGGGCTGCTCCCAGAGCTGGGCGTAGAGCGTGTCCATGGCAGCGCGGTACTTCTCTTTTCCGGTGATGTCGTACAGCTGGAAAAGGGTGCGTCCGGGGCAGATATGGTCCAGGGAGAAGTTCTCCTTCCTGTACTTGAAGATATTGCCGGTGCTGTCGATGATGGCATCGTACCAGGCATCTACGTAGTCCAGGGTCTCTTCCGGAGCCGCATCCAGCATGGCCTTGAGTTCAAGGCCGGTGGTGTAGTTCCATTTGAGCTTGCCTTCCTGGCCGTCTATGTAGCTAGCCTCGGGGTTACGGGCCATCTCGCTGCGGACAACTTCCAGGGACAGCGGAGCCTTGGCCGTACATGCGGTCAAGGCAAGCATGAGTATGATTGCGCTCTTTCTCATTTGTTGTTGTATGGATCCCATTTGATTCCGTCTTCCTTCTGGTACATGACCTTTTCGAAGGTATAGTTCTTTGCCTTGATCTTGTGAGCCCACTTCACACGGGGTCCGCGGGCGCCGGGGCCGTAGTTTCCGGACTCTCCGTAAAAGGAGTTCTTCTTTGTGTCCGGCTTTCCTTCTTTCTCCCAGTCGTGCCAGCCCTCGGGAACGATGTGACCATCCAGGAAGCAGTCGATGAAGACCGTCTTGGCGTAGGCGCCCCAGGGACGTCCAAGGTATACCTTGTCTATTCCGGGATCGGCTGTGAGCTTGCAGTTATGGAAAACGTAGCCGTACTTCTGGCCCTTCAGGGTAGAGGCGGCGGTTACATAGGAGTTCTTCTTGGAATGGATGTGGCAGCCCTCGAAGTAGCATATGCTGGGGCCGAAGATGAAGTCCGTGGTGCCCTCTATGTAGCAGTCCTTGTAGTAGTTACGCTTGATGCCTCCTTCCTTGCCGAACCTTCCGTAGGTGTACAGGGTGTCCTGGTTGCCTATGAAGCGGCAGCGGTTGAAGAAGAGGAAGTCACCGTCCGTGAACACTGCAACGGCCTGGGCAATCTCCTTGCCCTCTCCGGAGGAGTTCTCGAAGGTGATGTCCTCGAAGGTGACATAGCTGGAGTGGATGTAGACCGATGCGCTTCCGCTTGTTCCCACGGCGAAGTCCCTGCCGGGCCAGGTGGCCTTAGCGTACTTGTCATAGGTTATCACGGTGCCGCGGGCGTCCTCACCTTTAATATAAAGGCGGAACTTGCTGTGAGGGATGATTACCTGCTCCTTGTAGGTTCCCTTGCGCACCAGGATGCGGGTAATCTCCGCGTGGCTGTAGTCCGGGCAGGCGTTTATGGCTTCCTGCACGGTCTTGAAGTCACCGTGGCCGTCGGCGGAAACCACAAAGTGGTAGTACTGGAGATGCTTTGCAATCTCCGGGAGCTGCTGCCTTATCCTGTCGCATACCATCTCGGTGACCTTGCGGGCACCGGCGGGCACCAGGTGGGTGTTGTCGTTCTTGCCGGTAGAGATCATGAAGTAGGCCTTGGAGGCTTCGTCGCCAAGGGATTCTATCCAGTCAAGGGTGGGGGTGGTCATGTCCAGGCAGGTGACGCCCTTCTCCGCGGCCACCGCCTGCATGGCTGCAGGATAGTCAGTGTGGCAGTTCCTGTCCAGTTTGCCTTCCTTGAACCAGCGGCGGGCGATGGGTGTCAGGAGCACGGGGGTGCCGCCTTTTTCACGCACGCCGTCGATGAATACGCGGAGGTTGTCCTGATAGGCACCCCATGCGGGTGCATAACGGGCGGGATCGTCCTCCTTGGCGTCGTTGTGGCCGAACTGGATGAAGACGTAGTCACCAGGCCTGACGGCGCCGTATACCTTGTCCCAGAGACCCAGGTCCCTGAAACTCTTGGTGCTGCGGCCGTTCTGGGCGTAATTGATTACTTTTACATCGCTGTCCAGGTAGTTCTGGAACATCATGCCCCAACCGCGCTCCTCGCCGGCCTTGGGGAGGTCCTTCTCTGCCATGGTGCTGTCCCCCATCAGGTGGATGGTGAACATGGCGGCAGCTATGATGGAAAGGATCATATCTTTTCTCCGTTTATGGTTACATCGTCAAATGTGACGTTCTCTGCATTGTGCATCTCCAGGCCTTTCTTTGCAGTGAAGGTGCAGTCCTTAAAGGAGACGTTCTTAAGCGGGAGCTCAGGTAGGCCGTTGATGTAGATGGCCTGCTTTGCGCCGGAGCACACTATGCCGCTGAAGCTCATGTCGCGGAATTCAGGGGTGGTCTCGTCCACGGGAGGGAGGTCCGGCTGCGTTTCACCGGCATCGGCCCTTTCCGTAGAGGCTACGCCCGCGTAGTAAAGGTTAAAGGTAACAGCCTCTGCAACAATATCTTTCATATAGATATCCTCGCAGACGATGTTCCTTACAAGACCGCCGCGGCCGCGGGTGCTCTTGAAGCGGAGCCCAACGTCCGTTCCCATGAATCGGCAGCCCTTTACAAGGATGTTCTCTACTCCCCCGCTCATCTCCGAGCCAATCACAAAGCCGCCGTGACCGTGGTACACGGTGCAGTCCAGGATTGTGAGGTTGCGGCACTTGCGTGCGTGACGGCGGCCGTCGGCGTCCTTGCCGGACTTGATGCAGATGGCGTCGTCCCCTACGTCAAAGCTGGAACCGGTGAGAAGGACGTTCTCGCAGGCCTCGATGTCAATGCCGTCACCGTTGGTGGAGTAGTGGGGATTGCGGACCGTGATGCTTTCTATGGTTACATCCCTGCACCACAGCGGGTGGATGTTCCAGCAGGCTGAATTCTGGAAGGTGGCTTCGCTCAGAAGTACCCTCTCGCAGTTTTTGAGGGACACCATCACCGGGCGGAGGAAGGTCTTGATTTCATCTTCCGGGAGGCTCTGGTCCTGGTAATTGAGGCTGCCTGCGGTGAGGCGGGCGCGCTTGTAGCCCTCGTCCGGATACCAGACGGAACCGTCGTCGGAGAGGACGCCGTGGCCCTTGGTCATGGCTTTCCAGGTATCGTCCCCCACCTTTCTGCGCTTGAGCTCGCGCCAGGCGGCGCCGTTGCCGTCGATGATGCCCTTGCCGGTGATGGCGATATCGGTTTCACCGTCGGCATAAAGGGGTGAGAGGCAGCGTCTTACATCCAGGCCCTCGAAGTTGGTGTCGATGATGGGATAAAGGTCCTGGTTGGTGGAGAACACTATGATGGCGTTGTCCTCAAGATGCAGCTCGGAATGGCTCTTGAGGCCGATGGGGCCGCTGAGCCAGATGCCGTCCGGGACCACCAGGCAGCCGCCGCCCTTGTCGGAGAGGGCCTGCATGGCCTTGGCAAAGGCCTGGGTGTTGTCCGTTACACCGTCACCTACGGCACCGAAGTCCGTGAGGGTTACGGTGTAGGAAGGAATCCTGGGAAGAGGAATATCCTGCTTTTTCCCGCAGGATAATGCGGCTATGCAGGCTGCCAGGATGGCAAGGGGCTTAAGTAGTCTCATCGGTGATTATTTACTGAACCATTCAAGAGATTTGCGGCAAAGATCGGAAATGGCTTTCCAGTCTCCTGCGGCAACTACTTCCTTGGGGAAGAGCTTGGAGCCCATGCCCACGGCGGTAACGCCGCTCTTTGCCCATGCCTTGAGGTTGTTTTCCTCGGGTTCTACAGCGCCTGTGCACATCACAAGGGCCCAAGGAAGGGGTGCAAGGATATTCTTCACGAAGGCGGGACCGCCAACGGTGCCTGCAGGGAATACCTTTACAAGGTCACAGCCGCGCTCCTGGGCGTGGACAATCTCCGTAACGGTACCGCAGCCGGGGCTGTAAGGGATGCCGCGGCGGTTGGCGATGGTGATGACCTCGTCCACGCAGCAGGGAGATACCAGGAAATCGGCACCCAGCTGGAGGTAGAGGGCGGCGGTGGGGGCATCCAGGATGGTGCCTGCGCCAAGAGCCATCTCGGGGCATTCTGCACGCACGAAGGCGATGAGCTCCTTGAAGACAATGTGGGCGCCGTCGCCGCGGTTTGTGAACTCGAAGGCGCGGATGCCGCCGTCGTAGCAGGCCTTCACAACCTTCTTGGTGAGCTCTACATCCTTGTTGTAGAACACGGGAACGATACCGGTATTCCTTATAATATTAATGGTATCTATTTTATTGAACTTTGACATATCTGGAAAGGCTTAACGTGATACTCTGCCGGAACCGCCGCCCTTTACAAGGGCTTCCACTTCTTCTACGGTGACACGGTTGTAGTCGCCAAGGATGGTGTGCTTGAGGGCCGATGCGGCTGCTGCAAACTCAATGGCTTCCTGGTCCGTAGGATAGGAAATGAGGCCGTAGAGGAGGCCGCCCATGAAGGAATCGCCACCGCCTACGCGGTCTACGATGTGGGTGATGTCATACCTGCGGCTCTGCCAGAGGGTCTTGCCGTCGTAGAGAATGCCGCCCCAGGTATTGTGGTTGGCATTGATGGAACCGCGGAGGGTTACGGCAACCTTCTTGCATCGGGGGAACTTTGCCATGAGCTGGCGGCAAACGCTGATGAAGCTGGCCTGGTCAATCTCGCCGCCGGTCTTCTCTGCGTCGAAGCCCTCGGGCTTGATGCCGAACTCCTTCTCAGCGTCTTCCTCGTTGCCAAGGATGAGGTCGCAGCCTTCCACCAGGGCGGGCATGACCTCGGAAGCGCTCTTGCCGTACTTCCAGAGTTTCTTGCGGTAGTTGAGGTCGCAGGAGACCTTTACGCCCATCTCGTTTGCAACCTTGATGGCCTCGAGGCAGGCATCGGCAGCGCCCTGTGAGAGGGCGGGAGTGATGCCGGTCCAGTGGAACCAGTCGGCGCCTTCCAGTACTTTGTGCCAGTCTACCATTCCGGGCTTGATCTCTGCGATAGCGGAGTTGGCCCTGTCGTAAACAACCTTGGAGCCGCGTGCGACGGCGCCGGTCTCAAGATAGTAGATGCCTACGCGGTCTCCGCCCCAGACAACGCCGTCAAGGTCCACACCGAAGCCCCTGAGCTCCGCTGCGCACATAGCTGCGATGTCGTTCTTGGGAAGGCGGGTCACGAAGTGTGCGTCTACGCCGTAGTTTGCGAGGGATACGGCCACGTTGGCTTCACCGCCGCCAAAATTGATGTCAAACTGACGGGCCTGGGAGAAACGCTGGTATCCCGGAGTGGAGAGGCGAAGCATCACTTCGCCGAAGGTAACTACTTTTGCCATTATTTAATACGTTTAGATGATTGTCTTATATGAAGTTCCATTGGAATGACCTCCGTATTGGTGCGGCCTTCCAGGAAAGCGTTGGCCGCGGCCTGCCCCATCTCGAACGGGTGCTGACCCAGGGTGCTCATGGAAGGGATCATAAGGGAGGTGAAGGACTCGTTGGAAGTTCCCACCAGGCCGAATTCCTCCGGAATGCGTATCCCCTTCTCCCTCAAGGCGTCAACGGCGCCAAGGGCGGAATACGCACCAGCGCAGTAAAGGGCGTCACAACCGGCCTCAATAGCCTTTAAACAAGCTTCACGGCCGGTTTCACGGACAATTGAGTTCTCAAATACTATGGATGAATCAAAGGGAATTCCGGCACTCTCAAGAGCAAGACGGTATCCGGCAAGGCGCTCTACGAAAGCCTGGGAACTCATGTACCCGGCGATGGTTCCAACGCGTTTATAGCCCTGGCTAATTAAATGTTTGGTTGCGGTAAATGCACCTTCGCAATTGGCACCCAAAATCTTAGCTCCAGGAAGGTCTGGGAAAACGCGGTCGAACTGGACCAGCTGAATGTCTGTACCGATAATTTCCCTTACATGGGAACTGTCCCTGGATTCTATTGCATGGGAAAGGAAAATAGCTGCCACACGGTAGTTCCTGAGGGCCTTCAGAGCCTTGATCTCCGCATCGCGGCTTTCCATTGTCTGGCATATGATAACATTGAATCCGGCTTCATTCAGGACACTCTCCGCACCACCAATGACTCTGGAGAAAAACTCACGGTGAATCCTTGGAACAATTATTCCAACCATGTTGGAGCGTCCTTTACGGAGATTAGAAGCAACGACGTTGCGCTCATAGCCCATTTCAGCTGCCTTTTTCTCAATAGCAAGACGAGTGGATTCTTTCACACGGGAACTTCCCGCAAGAGCGCGGGACACTGTAGAAGGGGTTACTCCCAACGATGCAGCGATGTCGGTAATTGTTACCATTACGTGGTTGTTCACTATATAGTGACAGCAAAGATACAAACGTTTGCACAAAAATCCAAACGTTTGCAAAGAAATATTTCGACTATTTTTGAAAATTAATGTATACGGGCCGTCCAACCGCCGCCAGATGCCATATGAACAGTAACGATAGAATTCTCAGGCACCGTATCAAAACGATGAACATAATCCTTACCTGCCTTATTGGCATTAGGACCGTCTTCAAAAATCTCCATAGACTTGGACCAAAGACCAAACTCATGAAGATTAAGCTCTATCGTACGTTCTTCCCAGTTATTGAGAACACCGATATACCAATCTGTGCCGCTCCGGCGCAAAACTGCAACATATTCACCTATCTTTCCAGCAAGAGGGAATGTGGAATCCCACACTGTGGGTATTTCAGAAATGAAACATAGGGATTCAGGCTCAGACATATAATTAGACGGGGAATCACACAGCATGGTAAGGGGTGCAAAGAACACAGTATACTCTGCAAGCTGATGGCATCTTGTACCCTGGCTCATGGGCTGGGAATACACGGGACGATAACTTCCCTTTGCAGCATTGTTCATAGCCCCCTGGGTATAATCCATAGGTCCGGCAACATTACGGATAAAAGGTATTGTTACGTCATAGGTAACCTGGTCAACAGACTCAGGTGCCCACTTCATATTTTCAAGACCGTAAACGCCTTCAAAATTAATAACATTAGGATATGTTCTCTGAAGGCCGGCTGGCTTGAAAGCACCATGAAAATCAATAAGAAGGCCATATTTAGCAGTCATCTGAGCAGCCTTGGTATAGAATTCCACCATAGGTTGATCGTCACGGTTCATAAAGTCAACTTTGAAACCTTTAATGCCTATTGAAGCATACTCCAGACAGGCCTTTTCCATGTCTTTTTCAAAGGCTTTATAACCAGCCCAGAGGATAAGGGAAACACATCTGGAATCGGCATATTTCGCAAGCATTTCCAGGTCTATTTCAGGGACTACCTGGAAAAGGTCGGCCTGAAGATTTACAGCCCAGCCTTCGTCAAGAATAACATACTCGATACCGTGCCTTGAAGCGAAGTCAATATAGTACTTATATGTTTCATTATTGATACCTGCCTTGAAAGGAACATTGTAGATATTCCAGTCATTCCACCAGTCCCATGCCACCTTTCCGGGACGTACCCATGAGTAGTCATCGTCGGGCTCTTCAGCAAGAAGCCAGGGCATATCAGAGGAAAGAAGATCCTTATCGTCAGAGGCAACAAGGACTATCCTCCAGGGAAGAGGCTCAGCCTTGTCAAACTTTGCTATATAGTCTTCCCTCTCGGTAACAAGCATCTCGAGCATGTTGTGCCCTCCCTGAACAAGAGTCTTGGGATAAGGGGCAAATACACCTTTTAAAATATTATCTTCACCGGTAAGATACATGCCAGGATAATTGTAAAGGCCGGATTCGGTAATAAGAACCTTCTTGCCGGAAGATTCAGCAGCCACAGGAAGGAAAGCCAAGAGACCATTCTTCCAGGCTGATACAGGCGATTCTGTATACTGACTCTCAAAAGAAGACGAGAACTGGTTGTCCGGCGTTGAATTCACATAGGGAATCCAGGCACGGCAATTGCCGGAAGGGAAAACAAACTGAGCGGTCTCCTGCTTGATAGAGAAGGCCCCCTTAACCTTAGGAACAATGCGGTAAGCAGCGCCCTCGTCATATGCACGGAACTCCAGGTCAAAACCCTTGAAAGAAAGAGTCAGAGCATTATAACGGTCAGGGACTAGACAGCTTTTATAGACAGATGCAGGAACATTTTTACTAACCGACAGGCGTTTCGTTTTTGATACCTTGGAAGCTTTCCCAAAGACAGTGCCATCAGAAAGCTCAAGGCCTATCTGTGAAGGCAAAATAACTGTATCAGAGGCACTACTGACGCCCCAGGTAATCTTTTCCCCAACCTCAACACTTACGGAAATGATACCTTCGGGGGAATTCAAAACATAAGACTTGGGCTTTGAGAAAGCCACAGCACTCAAGACCAGAAGGCAAACAGCAACTGCAATTCTTTTCATATTCTTTACTTTCCTTTTCTCAGACGGCCAATGGCATGCTCAAGGCTCTCTGAAGGTTCAATGATGTTATAGTCATTCCAGAAATCGGGGTCCAGGAATTCCGAAGCTTTGTCTACAAGGAATTCCGAACTGCGGAAACGGTCTTTACGCGGTATGGGCTGGGCTTCCGGCAGGACATCGGTAACTACAAGCTCGTTTACGGTTGTATACCGGGTACGGAACAGGCGCTTTTTCCAGTCACAGGTAAAACGCATGGTAGAACGGAAATATTCCAGACGTGTTTTCCCGTCGTCAAGGCGATAATTGATCACTATGGTTGCCTCTTCAGGCGAAAAACGCAATCCTGAAGGCTTTTTAACAAGGAGCATCCTTGTGGCCTTTGCCTTGTTGCTCACATCAAGTGATGCTTCCACACGTGTAAAGGTAAGGAGTTCCCTGTCTATATATAAGGTACAGGCATACAGCGCATAATCCGCAGTTGCAGCCGGAATCATGGATATCACAAACTGAAGGCGGTCGCCTATGTAAGCCGGCGCTTCCATCTTGAAGATATACCTGGGCATGTCGTCCGCATTGAAGACTATATCCCCGTTCTTGACGATATCGTGGGTTATCGCCTGAGTGGGACCGCCCATCATCCTTATGCTCAGGGTATCCCTGGCCCGCTGGCTAACCAGCACACGGCTTTTCTCCAGAGCTGCGGCATCGGCACCGACATGGCCGTAATACTTGCCTTTGAAGAGCTTGGATACGGACTCGGCCACATATATGTAACGGTTTTGCTTACGGACAGTTTCCCTGTAGAAGCACCTGAGGAGTTCCGGATGGGTGCAGTAAGTGTCCCAGACCCTGCCAAGGGCCGCTTCAACAATTGCTTTAGGATCACCTGAAACTATGGACGATTCTTCCAGTAGCAGGTTTTCCCTGCCAAGCTTCACATCCATGGACTCCTCGGCCTTGAGCCTCCGGGACCTGTACCCAAGGAAGGAGAACTCTACCAGTTCTATTTCCCTGTCACTTTTGAGGACGAAATAGCCGTCCGCATTTGTCACTGTGGCCTGGTGCCTGCCGGGTATGGAAACGTGGACAGATTCCAGCGGACGCCCGCTCTGGCTGTCCGTAACAGTGCCGCTGACGGTGAAAGACAACCTGCCGTAAGAATCCTGTCCCAGGGCCATCCCCGCAGACATGATAAACACCGCTATGACAGTCAGTATTTTACGCATACCTTTACAAAAATAGCGAATACTTGGGAATTATTTGTAAACAAATCGTTTTTTTTCTAACTTTAGGTCCGGAAAAACCAACTAAACATTTTATATCATGCGTAAAGTTTATGTACTTATGGCAGCCGTTGCCATCCTTGTGGTAGGTTGCAAATCCAACAACAGCAAGAAAGCCGCAGCTGAAGCTGCAAAGGCAGAAGAAGTAGCTGCCCAGAAGGCCAAGGCCCTTGAAGAGGCCATCGACGCCATCGAGGCAGAGGAAGAGGTCAACGTCCGCGAGGCCGTCGAGAAACTCTCCGCCATCGACGCAGAAGGCGCAGTGGAATCCCTTGCAGAGACCCTGGAGAAAAACCCGGACTACGCTGTTCCTTTCGCAGCCGTTGAGACAAAACCCGCATTCGCAGGTGGCGACGCCAGCGAGTTCTCAAAATGGGTAGGTTCCCAGATTGTCTATCCTCAGGATGCAATCGACCAGAAACTTGAAGGAAGAGTTATCCTTCAGTTCACAGTGAACAAGGAAGGCGAAGTCAAGGATGTGAAGGTTCTCCGCGGTGTAAACGAGCTCCTGGATGCAGAAGCCGTCCGCGTAGTCTCCTCCTCACCCAAGTGGGAAAGCGGTGCCCAGAACGGCATTCCCGTGGCCGTCAAGTACACCTTCCCCGTGGTTTTCAAGCTCCAGTAATACTCTGCTTGCATACACAATAAAGCTAGGCAGTAAAGCCTGGCTTTTATTGTGTATCAGGGCTTTTTTTCCAGCCCCATCATTCCATGTCTATGAAAAGGACTCTATATTTTCTAACTGGCCTTGCGTTCATTGCCGTCCTGCAAAGCTGCTCCGGTGGCAAGAAAACGCTGGACCTCAAGTCCGAGGAAGACCTCCACGGGCTCACAATCGCCACATCGGCCGGAAACTATTATGACGACAAGTACTCCAGTTACCAGGACATCACCCTTTTTCGGGTGAATTTTGATGCGGATGGCATCCAGGCTGTACGTCATGGAATTGCAGATGTCTTTGTGAGTGACGAGGTTGCCATTACCCCCGAGGCCCGGGAAAAGCTCAATATGCGGCTGGCTTTCCGTGGCGAAGAAAACTTTGACGTGGCGTTTGCCATCAGGAAAGGCAACGACGCCCTCAGGGAGGAACTGAACACTTTCATCTCCACTTTCAAGGCCGATGGCACCATCGACGCCATCATCTCCCACTGGACCAGCGGAACCCCTGAGCCCGAAATGCCTGCACCCGGCACGGTCACCCGCCATGATGAACCCGTGAGGTGCGTCACAGCCGTCAATCTTGAGCCCACCTGCTTTCTGGGAGAAGGAGGAGAGTGGATGGGCATGGATGCCGATATCCTGAAGCGCTTTGCCATTTGGAGCGGCCGCTCTTTCCAGATGCAGTTCTTAGAACTTGGATCGGCCATCATAGCCCTCAACACCGGCCAATGCGACATCGTGAGCGCCTGCCTGTTTGTAACTGAGGAGCGCAAGAAGTCCGTGGATTTCACCGTTCCTTACTACCAGTGCCATCCCGGTTATTTTGTATATAACGGGGAAGGATCCTCAAATATCGGCCTTGGAGAGCGCCTGAAGATGAATCTTGTAAAAGAAGGCAGGTGGAGACTCATCGTAAACGGACTGCTGGAAACCCTGAAGATCACCCTCTTCGCAATCCTTTTCGGGACGCTCCTCGGCGCCGGGATTTGCGCGATGCTCCGAAGCCGCCGGAAATGGGTGCAGAAGACAGCAAATCTTTATGGAGCCTTCATCCAGGGCATCCCTACGCTGGTTCTGCTTCTCATCATGTTCTACGTCATCCTTGCGAATGCGGGCCTTGACGGATCGGTAGTGGCTATTATCACATTTGCCCTGTGCTTTGCATGGTCTTCCGGGAACATCTTTAACTCTTCCATTTCCTCAGTCCCCAAGGGGCAGACGGAGGCCGGCCTGAGCCTTGGCTTTACGCCCCTCAGGACATTTACGGGAATCGTCTTCCCGCAAGCCCTGAAGAAAGGTCTTCCGCTCTTTGCCGGAGAATGCGTGGCACTCCTAAAGAGCACCTCAATAGTTGGTTACATAGCCATCCAGGACCTCACACGCGCCAGCGACCTTATCCGCAGCCGCACCTTCGACGCCCTGATTCCGCTGCTGGTGATTACCGTCCTTTACTTTGTCCTTGCCTGGCTCATCCGGGTAGTGTTGAACCTTTTCCTGAAGAAGAAGTAATATGATTAGCATCAAGCATTTAAGTAAGACTTTCAAGAATCCCGACGGTTCTGTCATCACCGTCCTGAAGGATGTTAACTGCGAGATCCGGAAGGGAGAGGTTATCAGTATCATAGGTCCTTCCGGGACAGGGAAAAGCACGCTCCTTCGGGCCATCAACATGCTTGAGCCACCCACATCCGGAGAAATCTGGGTAGACGGCGAGAACATAATGGCCAAGGGGTATCGGCTGGATAAGATGCGCAAGAAAATGGGGATGGTCTTCCAGAGCTTCAACCTCTTTGAGCATATGACGGTGTTGGAGAACATTACCTATGCCCCCGTGCAACTGCTCAAATTATCGGAGGACAATGCCAGGGAAGAAGCCATGGAACTCCTCCGGAAAGTGGGCCTTGCCCAGAAGGCCGATGTTTACCCCGATTCCCTCTCCGGCGGACAGAAGCAGCGTGTGGCCATAGCCCGCGCGCTTGCAATGCACCCGGAAGTGATCCTTTTCGACGAGCCCACATCCGCCCTCGATCCCACGATGGTGGGAGAGGTCCTCAGCGTTATGCGGCAACTGGCAAAGGACGGAATGACTATGCTGATTGTTACCCACGAAATGCGTTTCGCCCGCGACGTGAGCACCCGCATCTTTTTTATGAACGAGGGCATCATCTACGAAGACGGCACCCCGGAGCAGGTCTTCGGGCATCCCGTGCACAGCGCCACCAAGGCGTTTGTGAACCGCATCCAGAAACTGGTCTATGAGATTGACGGTGAAGATTTCGACTATCTCCAGATTCGGACCGGCCTCAATCAGTTCTTCCTCAAGTACAACCTCTCCGGGAAGGCGGAGAATGCGTACTCCATTATCAAGGAGATGCTCTTTGAGCACCTTGGGAGCATCCGTCCCCTGACTTTCCGCATAACCTATACGGAACTCACCGGAGACACCGCCCTGGATTTCATGATGGAAGGATTATCGGAATCCCCCGTCAAGGATCCCTCCGCCCTGGAAGGTATCCGCAGCAAGGCCCAGGCTATCGTGGAAGAACCAACCGCCCGAGGCTTCAGGATCAAGGTCCTGATTTAAATTCGATTCCGGAATGGCTAATAATGATTAGGACCTCGTCCAAAACCCGGAGAAAAACAAAGAAGCACCGGCGAAAGCCAGTGCTTCTTTCTTGTAGCCCCACGAGGAATCGAACCTCGATTTAAAGTTTAGGAAACTTCCGTTCTATCCGTTGAACTATGAGGCCATCAAAAGAGAGCAATTACTCTGCGCTCTTTTCGATGATCTGACGACCGCGATAGTAGCCGCACTCAGGGCATACACGGTGATACATAACGGTGGCGCCGCAGTTGGGACATACGCTCAGAGTGGGAACCGGAGCGAAGTCGTGGGTACGCCTTTTGTCTCTTCTCTGCTTGGAGAGTTTGTGTTTCGGATGTGCCATTGTTTATAGTTTTTAATTGTTTATTTGCTGTCAAAAAGTCCTTTCAGAGCGGCGAACGGGCTGCTCGGGGCAGCCTCCTCGTCCACGCGCCCATCTTGACCCAGAAACCGGACCGTGTCCGGGTTGCATTCCCCTTCAGGATGAACCCTCTGCATGGGCAGTGCAAGACAAACGTAGTCGTACACCGCCTGGCTGAGGTCCCAGTCCTCTTTGACGAGTTCTGTCTGGAACTCCTCTGAAGGGTTCTCCTCTACGGGAACCTGGAGCGGCTCCAGGCAGCGGTCGCACGGCACGGTAACAGTTCCGCCGAGGTGAAGCTCTGCCTCTGCTTTTGCGCCGTCCTTGACCACCCTGATTTCCGCTTCAACGTCCGCGCTCAGGATTTCTGTGTTGTCAAACGCTTGAAAGAACTCTGTATCAGCACGAAAGCGGAACGTCCGCTCTCCTGCCGCCCAACCGCCTAAAGGAATGATGATACTTTTCATTGCCTCAAAAACAGATTAAGGGGTGCAAAGATACGAATAATTTTCGGAAAATCAATCTTCCGTAGCAGAATTTCTCTTTCTGTCAAGGGGGTCAAGCTGAATCTTGCGCATGCGCATGTGATTCGGGGTTATCTCCACGAGTTCATCGTCCTGGATATATTCCAGAGCCTCTTCAAGGGAGAACTTGACGGCCGGAGGGAGGATTACCTTCTCGTCCGACCCGGAGGCGCGGACATTGGTAAGCTTCTTGGTCTTGCAGATGTTGATGTTGAGGTCCCTGTCGCGGGTGTGCTCTCCAACCACCTGGCCGCCGTAGATTTCCTCTCCCGGTTCCACGAAGAAACGGCCGCGGTCCAGCAGCTTGTTCATGGAGTAGGCCACCGCCTCACCGGTCTCCAGGGACACCAGGGAGCCGTTTGTACGCATCTCTATGTCGCCTTTGTACGGCTGGTAATCTTTGTACCGATGCGCCACCACGGCCTCTCCCTGCGTTGCGGTGAGGAGGTTGGAGCGGAGGCCCATGAGACCGCGGGTCGGGATCTCGAACTCAAGGAGGGTACGGTCTCCGCGGGGCTCCATGCGCACCAGGGCGCCCTTGCGGCGGGTGGAAAGCTCGATAGCCGCGCCCACAAACTGCTCCGGAACCTCTATGGAAAGTTCCTCGATGGGTTCGCACCTCTGGCCGTTTATGGTCTTGTCCAGAACCTTGGGCTGGCCTACCTGGAGTTCGAAGCCCTCGCGGCGCATGGTCTCAATGAGCACCGAAAGGTGCAGGACGCCACGGCCGTAGACCACGAAACTGTCGGCATTGATGCCGGGCTTGACGCGGAGGGCGAGGTTCTTTTCCAGCTCCTTCTCAAGGCGGTCCTTGATGTGGCGGGAGGTCACGAACTTGCCGTCCTTGCCGAAGAAGGGGCTGTTGTTGATCATGAAGAGCATGCTCATGGTGGGCTCGTCCACGGCGATGGGAGGAAGGGCCTCCGGAGTCTCAAAATCGGCAATGGTGTCGCCGATTTCAAAGCCCTCGATGCCCACCACGGCGCAGATGTCGCCGCACTGGACCTGGTCCACATTGGCCTTGCCCAGGCCTTCGAAGACCATAAGCTGCTTGATCTTGCTCTTTTCGATTATATCGTACCTCTTGCAAAGGCTGACGGGCATGCCGGTCCTGAGCGTTCCGCGGGTAATGCGGCCCACGGCGATACGGCCCACGTACGGGCTGTACTCCAGGGACGATACCAGCATCTGAGGGGTTCCCTCCTTGATTTCCGGGGCGGGAATTTCCTCCAGGATGGTGTCCAGAAGGACGGTGATATCCTGCGTGGGCTGCTTCCAGTCCCTGGACATCCAGCCCTGCTTGGCGCTGCCGTAGACGGTCTTGAAGTCCAGCTGGTCATCGCTGGCGCCCAGGTTGAACATGAGCTCGAAGACCTCTTCCTGGACCTCGTCCGGACGGCAGTTGGGCTTGTCCACCTTGTTGATGACCACGATGGGTTTCTTTCCCATGTCGATAGCCTTGTTAAGGACAAAACGGGTCTGGGGCATGCAGCCCTCAAAGGCATCCACAAGAAGGAGGACGCCGTCCGCCATGTTCAGGACGCGCTCCACCTCTCCGCCGAAGTCGGAGTGGCCGGGGGTGTCGATGATGTTTATCTTGACGCCCTTATAGGTGACCGACACGTTCTTGGCAAGGATGGTGATGCCGCGCTCGCGTTCCAGGTCGTTGTTGTCCAGGATAAGGTTGCCAAGGTCTTCCGGCTTGCGGACAAGGTTTGCCTGGTAGATCATGCGGTCCACGAGGGTGGTCTTGCCGTGGTCCACGTGGGCGATGATGGCTATGTTGCGGATATCTTGCATATTATCTTCTCTTTAAAGCCCGCAAAGTTAATAAAAATCCGCAAAAAAGTGAAACGGATAATGTGCCTTCTGCACGGGTGGATGGCCGATTTCTGCCCTCTTCGCAAGGAAGTTTGATGCATTATGTGTTTCAAGAAGGCAAAAAAATCGGCCTCTGGCATGGCCTGAATGGGTTTTTTAACAAATAAACGTATCATTTTTCAAGTACACCGATAATTCTGCATAGCTTTGCCGCCAAGAAATACTTTTGAACCATGAAAAGACTTTGCATACTGACACTTGCGGTCCTTGCCTCATGCGGGAAGGACCTGCCCCAGGGGCCTGACCCCAGGGCGCCGTACGGGGAAATCGGCCACGGAATGATTGAACTGGGAGAGAAACTTGAGGACCCTTACGCAGTAGAGAACATTGAGAAGGCCCTGAGAAACCTCTACCCCGTGAAGTCGGAGCGCACGGACATCCACCCTACGGACCTGTACGTTAGGTTCCTGCCACGCACGGGAGAAGACCTGGACGCCCTCCGGGAAAGCGGCCTGTACCTGCTAGACCACCCCATGGACTACCGCATCGTCAAGGAAGGTGACTGGTACCGGGACCCGGAAGTGGAGGACGGCGCCATTACCTGGCAGTACGCCGTGGTGGACAGGAACTTCGCCTTCCCGGAGGGAATCGTCCATCAGGTGCTTCAGAAGTGCTACATCTCAGAGCACGACCCCGCCACCCGCGCTGCGGACGGGATAGACTGGGAGGCGGTGGAGAGGGAATCGTACCGGATTACCGGGAACGGGGACATGCTTCTGCCTCAGACAAAAGCGGAGCCTCAGGCACCCCAGGGGCGCATTACCATGACCGATCCCCTGTTCTGCGAAGGCAAGCCGGTAGGCGTGTCCGGAGTCATGGTGGCGTGCAATGTCTTTACAAAGATCTGCGTGACACATACAGACCGGGACGGTTATTACAGTATGGACAAAACCTTTACCTCGGACCCCCGCTACCGCCTTGTCTTCCAGAACAGCAAGGGCTTTTCCGTTGGCATAAACCTTATTCTTATTCCCGCCTCTGTCTCCACTCTGGGGCAGGGCGGTCCCGGAGGTATCGACTACAACATCACCGAGGCGGACGACGCCGCCCTCATGCGACGGACGGCCGTAAACAACGCCGCTTACGACTACTACTCCCGCTGCACACCCGCCGATCTGGGGATAACGCCCCCGCCCGGAGACATCAGGATATGGATAATTCCGTTCCTGGAGTGCTCTTCGGCCCCCATGTTGCACCATGGGGCGGGGCTGGACCACCGGCTCATCAAGGAGTATGCCCAGGAATTCGCCCCCGTGCTTGAGATGTTCCTGCCGGATATAACCATCGGCACAAAACTCAGCGGGAGTTTTGCAGACATATACGAGTTCACCGTCCACGAACTCTCCCACGCCAGCCACTTCACCAACGTCTGCAGCAGCGACACATCGTGGTGGACGGCATTCATAACCTACATCATCTCATCCTACATACGCGACCGCCACACTCCATACGGCCACGGGGACTCGGAAGGCGCAGGCCACTGCGCCGTGGGAGAGATGTGGGCTTTCTTCCTTGGCTCCAGCATATACAAAGACCGCTATGGCGGAGGCATGCCCCAGTACCCGGATTATATGTGGTTCCGCCCGGAAATACTTGGTTATCTGTACGAAAGGGGCACTTCACGCCAGGAGATATTTCGCGCCCTGAAGCCGGAAGTCAAGTCTGTGGACGGCCTTCAGAAAGCGCTCACGCAGATGTATCCCGAAAGGGAGGAACTCATTGCCGATACCTTTGCAAGATATGGCAGATAAAAGGCACCTGGTCCCGGTTATCATAATCACAGCCGTCTCTTTCTTTTCTTGCACACTTGTAAAAGAAAACCGGGACCAGTGCCCCTGCCTCCTTGACATACATCTTTCCGGAACCTTTGGCCAGCCGGCGGTGGTACTGGTGGAAGACCGTGACGGAGTGCAGTCTGTTCCGGTAGCGGGAGACACTCTTATCCATGTATCCGTTCCAAGGGGAGGAGTCACAGTCACGGCATGGAGCGGGGTTCTTTCCGGGCCTTCAGGGAGCATTTTCAGCATACTCCCCGGAAAGGAAGCCCCTCCCCTGTACCTTTGCAGGTGCCGGCTGGAGGCATCGGGAGACCTTGCCATAGTGCATGCCCGGCTGCAGAAACAGTTCTGCACGCTGCGGGTGTCCGTGGAGGGCCCTCCCGGGTGGGGAAAGCCTTTCGGCACGCGTATACGCGGGGGCGTCTGCGGAATGGGACTTGACGGAATGCCTGTAGAGGGAGAGTACTCCTTCGAGCCGGACAAGTCTTCGGGCGTGTGGACCGCACGCATCCCACGGCAGTTTGCAGACAGTCCGCTGCTTCTGGACATAGTGATGGAAGACTCCGCCGTACGTACGTTTTCCCTCGGCCCGTACCTTCACGAATCGGGCTTTGACTGGTCCCTGCCGGACCTCCCGGACCTGGACATCCTCCTTAGCGTTTCCGTCACTTCCCTCACCATCCGTCCTCCTTCATGGGAGCCCGACACCTTCATGTGGATAGATATCTGATTCCGGCGTCATTCCGGGCTTGACCGGAATCTTTTTTTTGCAGAAATAAAAAAAGGTTGTATATTTGCAGTCCCAAAAATCATGCGCGGATGGCGGAATTGGTAGACGCGCTACTCTCAGGAGGTAGTGTCCGAAAGGACGTGTCAGTTCGACTCTGATTTCGCGCACATTAAAGCGGCCCTTGTTCAAGGTGCCGCTTTTTTGCTACCCCCATCCACCAAAACCCCGTGTTTCCGTGGACAAACCCCGGTTTTAGCCAACTTATCCACCAAAAACGCCCATTTCCGTGGACAAACCACGGTTTTAGCCAACTTGTCCACCAAAACCCCGCATTTCCGTGGACAAACTCCGGTTTTGGCCAACTTATCCACCAAAACCCCGTGTTTCCGTGGACAAACCCCGGTTTTGCCCAACTTGTCCACCAAAAACGCCCATTTCCGTGGACAAACCCCGGTTTTGCCCAACTTGTCCACCAAAAACGCCCATTTCCGTGGACAAACTCCGGTTTTAGCCAACTTATCCACCAAAACCCAGTGTTTCCGTGGACGGGTTGGATTTGTAAAAGTGACGGTCATTGAGTATATTTGTTACCATGAACGCACTACTTGTAACCATACTCGCTGCGCTGATCCCATATGTGAATCCTTTTGTGGGAACGGACGCCCACGGCCACACCTTTCCCGGTGCCGTGTATCCCTTTGGCATGATTCAGCTGAGCCCGGACACCAGGCCCAATCCAGGGGACTGGGACGGCTGCAGCGGATATCACTACTCGGACAAGGTAATCTATGGCTTTTCCCATACCCATCTGAGCGGTACGGGTTGCGATGACTGGTGCGACATCCTGGTCACGCCCGGCGGTAAGCCGTCGTCGTTCTCCCATAACAGGGAAAAGGCCTCTCCGGGGTACTATGAGGTGTTTCTGGAAGATACCGGAGTGCTTGCAAAACTGGCGGCCGGGCAGCGAAGCGCCATACATGAGTACAGTTTCACTGATAGCCCCGCTAACCTTGTAATAGACCTAAAGCACAGAGACTATCTGGAGGACTCTGCAATACGGGTGGAGGGCAATGCATGCTTTGGTTACCGCATATCGTCCAGCTGGGCGCGCGGCCAGAGGGTGTACTTCTACATGGAGTTCTCAGAGGCCCCTGAAGCATGCGATGTGAACAGTCAGAAGACGTCCCTTTCTTTCAAAAGCAGCAAGGTTACAGTACGCTCGGCCATATCGTCTGTTTCCTGCGAGAACGCCCTCCGGAACCTCAGGGCAGACTTTGCTCCATCCCTAAAAGCCCTCAGAAAACGCACGGAGAAGGCCTGGGAAGCATATCTCGGAAAGGTGGAATGCCCCTACAAGGACGCGGAGCACCGCAAGCGTTTCTACACCGCCCTGTACCACACCGCCATCCATCCCACCCTCTATTCCGATGTGAACGGAGAGTACCGCGGCATGGACGGTAAGGTGCATAAGGCCGAGGGCTGGGACCGTTACACCGTATTCTCCCTTTGGGACACCTTCCGTGGCCTGCACCCGCTCCTCACGGAAATCGAGCCGGAGCGCACGGTAGACTTCATAAAGTCCATGCTCTCCATATACGACGAAGCCGGCAAACTCCCCGTCTGGGAGCTCTCCGGCTGGGAAACCAACTGCATGATAGGTTACAACAGCGCTCCCGTAATTGCCGATGCCATTCTCCGCGGCCTCAAAGGCTTCGACTACGAGAAAGCCTTCCGGGCCCTTGTAGCCAGCGCCCACAACCCCGCTTTCGGCCTGGACAGCTTCCGCCGGAACGGCCTTGTCCTTGCCGACGACGAGCACGAGTCCGTCTCCAAAACCCTTGAGTACGCATTTGACGACTGGTGCGTGGCCCAGGTAGCCCTGAAGCTCGGCCACATGAAGGAGTACAAGGAGTTCATGACCAGCTCCCAGTACTGGAAGAACGTGCTTGATCCGGAAACCAAGTTTATGCGCGCCCGCCTCAATGGCAGATGGTTCACGCCCTTCGACCCCCGTGAGGTCAACAACAACTACACGGAGGCCAACTCCTGGCAATACAGCTTCTTTGTGCCCCAGGACATCCCCGGGCTCATTGAAGCCCTTGGCGGCAAGGAAGCCTTCGAGGCCCGCCTGGACGCCCTTTTCGATGCCCCGGAGCAGACCACTGGCCGCACACAGGCCGATATCACCGGTCAGATTGGCCAGTACGCCCACGGCAACGAGCCCAGTCACCACATCGCGTACCTGTATGACGCCATCAGCAAGCCGGAAAAGCGTCAGGCGCGTGTGAATCAGATACTTGAAACTCTGTACACATCGGCCCCGGACGGCCTCTGCGGCAACGAGGACTGCGGCCAGATGAGCGCCTGGTACGTGCTTTCCTCCACAGGCAAGTACCCCGTGTGTCCCGTCTCCTCTTCCGTCATTCCCGGCTCCGACCGGGAATCTCCTATCGTCACCAACCCGGCCTTCGTAGTTCCCAACGATATCTTCACGGACTCCATAGAAGTTGCCATCCAGGGGGAAGGAACCATCTATTATACAGTAGCAGGCGGCGCACCGCAGCGCTACGACGGGCCGTTCACCGTTACCGAGCCCTGCGAACTCTCCGCGTGGGCGGAACGCAGCGGCAAGTCCAGCTTTGTAACCCGCTGCAAACTCCGCCAGGTACAGAAAGACCGCGCGATCCGGATTCTTTCCCGTTACAGCAGGCAGTATACTGCCGGCGGGGACCAGGGCCTCATTGACGGAGCCCGTGGCAGCACAAACTGGCGCACCGGCGGCTGGCAAGGCTATCAGGACACAGACTTCGAGGCGGTGCTTGACCTTCTTGAGGAGCGTGACATAACAGTAGTGGGCGCCGGATTCTGCCAGGATGCCCGTTCATGGATCTGGATGCCAAAGTATGTAGAGTTCTACGTGTCCCGGGATGGCGTATCATTTACGCCCGTCGGCCGCCTGGACACCTCCGTTGCAGAGGAAGACCTCGATGTCCAGACATGGGATGCCGAGCTCCCGGTCAGCTGCAGGGCCCGTTACGTGAAGGTGTTCGCCAGGAACATCGGCACCATCCCACAGTGGCATCCCGGCGCGGGAGCCCCCGGCTTCATCTTCACCGACGAACTCTGGGCGCAGTAGCCCCCTTCCATCCGGAAATTTGGCCGTTTTTCCGGACGGGGACACAGTTTTGGCCGTTCTGTCCGGAAATTTGGCCGTTTTTCCGGACGGGGATACAGTTTTGGCCCTTCCATCCGGGAATTTGGCTGTTTTTCCGGACGAGAGGGCCAAGACAAGGGTTCTGAAAGGGTCTAGAAGTATGCGACGGTCTTCTGCTCTACGGCAGAGAGGAGCTTGTTGGCCAGGGAGGAGACACCGAAGCGGAAGAACTTCTTGTCCATCCATTCTTTGCCCAGGATGGTGTTTACAATGCTGTAGTAGCATACGGCATCCATTGCGGAGGCAACTCCGCCTGCGGCCTTGAAACCTACCTTGATTCCAGTAGCCTCATGGTACTTCTTGATGCACTGGCACATCACGTATGCGGCAAGAGGGGTGGCGTTCACCTTAACCTTTCCGGTAGAGGTCTTGATGAAGTCTGCGCCGTTCTCCATTGCGAGGAAGGAGGCATCGGCAATGAGTTCTGGAGTCACGAGAAGGCCTGTCTCGATGATGACCTTGAGCACCACGGGGCGGCCAAGTTCAGCTGCCACTTTAGCTATGCACTCGCGGGCGGCAGCAAGCTCTGCACCGGCAGTCTCATAGTCCCCCGCCAGGAGAGCGTTAAGGGCAAGGACGATGTCAAT
>JAEEGF010666944.1_pt1 | contig 34172 bp, 27 predicted proteins | sample 9134171 | NCBI WGS metagenome assembly JAEEGF01 (sample SAMN16246542, study PRJNA631951) | gut metagenome | biome: gut microbiome; feature: rumen; material: AP-attached | host: Bos | place: Iran: Karaj | collected 2018-10
AGATACTTCCTGTACCTGAGTACCTTCTATTTCGCAATATACAAATACGTTGTTCATATCTCTTATCCAATAATCTTTTCTTCCAACAATTCTTTGATCATTCCCTCGATATCAGCATCCGAAGCCGTCAAAGTTTTCGACTCCTTAGCCTGGAACACGATGTTCTTGATAGCCTTCACCTTGGTGGGCGAACCGGCGAGACCGCACTGCTGTACGTCGCCATCGACATCGGCCACCGACCACTGGTTCAGCGTCAGGTAAGGCCTCTCTTCGTAAAGTTGATCGTAGGGCGTGCCTTCGGCAGGCCTTTCCATCGGACAAGTGGCGCGCTTGTACTTCATCACCAGCTTGGCGTTCTGAGGACGGCAGGGAGCAGCGCTTCCGTTCACCGTAATCACTACGGGCAGAGGAGCCTCCACGGTCTCTACACCACCGTCGATGACGCGCTTAATGGTAGCTTTTCCATCAGCAACACTCAGCACCTCCTCGGCGTAAGTCACCTGATTGAGACCTAACTTCTGAGCCACCTGAGGGCCTACCTGAGCGGTGTCACCATCGATAGCCTGACGGCCACCAATCACGATGTCAACGTCGCCAATCTTCTTGATGGCCGTAGCCAGCGCATAAGAAGTAGCGAGGGTGTCGGCACCGGCAAACAGACGGTCGGTCAGCAACCAACCCGTATCGGCACCACGATAAAGTCCCTGACGGATAATCTCACCTGCACGGGGAGGTCCCATCGTGAGGATTCCTACTGTTGAGCCAGGATTCTGCTCCTTCAAACGAAGAGCCTGTTCCAGGGCGTTCAAATCTTCGGGATTGAAGATGGCGGGCAGGGCGGCGCGGTTGACAGTGCCTTCGGCAGTCATGGCGTCCTTGCCCACATTTCTTGTGTCGGGTACTTGCTTGGCAAGTACTACAATTTTTAATGCCATATAATATAATAATGTGTAAAATTGATATCCTTCTGAAAATCGGGTGCAAAGGTACGCTTTTTTGCGCACACAGCAAAATAAAATGCACAAAAACAACCGTTTTGTGCACAGATTGGCCGATTTGTGCAATCGTTATTGCTCTGCCGTGTTGAAATATTGCTCCAGTTCCTGCGTGGCACTGCCATCTTGGTTGCCCAGGTCCTTGATTACCCGTCCTTTCTCCAACAACAGGATGCGGGTGGATATTTCTGACACGAAGCTCAGGTTGTGGCTGGAAATCACCACCGTTGTGCCCAACTGCTCTTTCATCTGACGTATCAGCCGTGCTACGGTAATCTGCGACGAGGGGTCGAGATAGTTGAACGGCTCGTCCAGTATCAGCAGCTTGGGATTGATGAGCATGGCACCGATGATGCCTATCTTCTGGCGGTTGCCCTCTGAGAACTCACGCAGGTATTTCTTCGTGCCGAGTATCTCGTTGTGCATCAGGCTCTGGTAATGCTCCAGCCGACTGTCGAGCGTAGCTTTGTCGATGCCGTAGACACGGGCGATGAAGGCGAAATACTCCTCCGGCGTATAGAAGTCGATAAGGAAACGACCGTCGATGAACGAACCTGTATGCTGCTTCCACTGGGCATCCTCGGCGACGAGGCGACCGTCGTTCTCAATCGTTCCCTCGGTAGCTTCTATGAGGTCCAGCATCAGTCGCATCAGCGTGGTCTTGCCGGCACCGTTGTTACCTACCAGTCCTACCAACTCGCCCGAGCCGATGGTCAGCTCAGGAATGTCAAGAACGGTATTCTTGCCGTACTTCTTGACGAGGTTTTGTATCTTAATCTCCATAATTCCTTAATTTCTATAACGTTCAAAGCAAGTATAGCGGCGACGCTCGTAGGCATCGGCAATCTTGTTGATGACTACCCAGTGGAGGGCAAAGCCGACAAGGCCGATACCCGCCAGCACCAGAGCACACATCATCGGCGACAACAGCCATGTGCAGACGCAGAAGATAGCGATGGGCACAAGGACTATGAGGCCGTAGACGTTGATGGCCAACGAAGCTCCCTGATAGTTAAAGAAAGCCGACTGGAACAGCTCTATGCGCGAAGAAATCAGCGCCGTAGGCATCAGCGTCAGGTTTGCAAAGCCCGCCGTGAACAGCCAGGCAGCACCCAACACCCAAGGCGACAGGTCGGACATCCACAACACAGGCACCACCAACAACGTGGCAACCGCATTGAGCGCGGCGTAGAACCAGAACTTATTGCGCAGTATCTCGCGGATGTCGAGAGGCTTCGACCACAGACCGTCAAAATAGTTGCCCTCAATGCCGAACACCCACTGGCCCAACATCATGGAAGGAGCGAAAATCTCGAACAACAGCATCGAGTAGAATACCACATTCAGCCCGTTCACCAACTGAGTGTAGGTATTGAAGACGAACACCAGCGGCAGAACGAGTACGGCCACACGAAGTCTCTTGGAGCGCAGCACGCTGATATACTCCATAGAGAACAGCGACGAAGCACCCAAGAACAGCCGTCCGGCCTTGGCCTGCGACTCATCGTAGCGGCGCAGGTCGCACAAATAATTGTAGAACACAGCTATTGCGCCGATGCACAGCAGGATGAATCCCACCAGATGAATCCCCCAAGGCATGATGATAGCTGCCAAGGCATACATCATGGCAACAATGAGCCAGATGACCATCGCCACCAGCACAGGCCACTTGTTGGTCCAACCCTTGGCCTTGCTCAGCGCCGTTCTGGCCACGCCACCCACCATCGAGACAGCCAGCAGCAGCAAAAACGAAGGCAGCACCAGCGTCCACGGCAGGAACAGCACACAAAACGGCAGCAACAGCATAGGCATCGCCCAGTTCCAGAAGCTGAAAAGGTTAGTCACCAGCAAGAACCTGTTCCAAACGCGCTCGCTGATAGGCTTGCTCTTCAGGTAGTGGTCCATCACCGTTTCATCGTGCTTCATCACCAGCTTGTTCAGGAAGTCGGGCAGGATGATAGCCACAGCTATGAAAGGCACAGCAACCTCTGCACCCTCCGTACTCCCCGTCTCCTCATAAACAGCATAGGTAATGATAATGCTGACAAACGTGAACAAGGCGAAGAAATAAGCCTCGCCCAAAAAACGTCCCCACTTGAAATCACGCCGCTTCTGATCGGCCCAAAGTTTCAATAATATTTTCATATCTGCTGCAAAGGTACGAATAAGTGTGCAAAATACAAAAAGAAAATGTCACTTTTTAGGCAGAAGCGGGCGATAATTCGTAAAATATTAGTAACTTTGCCGCCGAAACCCAAAAAAGAACCTAAAATGAAAGCAAAACTGATTGAGAGGAAATACCTTGTGACGTTCATACTCGTAACGACACTGTTTGCCTTGTGGGGCTTCGCCAACGACATCACGAACCCCATGGTGGCAGCATTCCAGACAGTGATGGAACTGACGGCTGCCAAGGCGTCGATGGTACAGTTCGCGTTCTATGGCGGCTATGCCACGATGGCCATTCCAGCTGCCCTGTTCATCCGCAAGTACAGCTACAAGAGTGGCATCCTGCTCGGACTGGCGCTCTATGCCATAGGTGCCTTCCTCTTCATTCCCGCCGCCGCACAGGAAAGTTTTACGTTCTTCTGCCTGTCGCTCTACATTCTCACGTTCGGTCTGGCGTTCTTGGAAACCACAGCCAACCCCTTCATCCTTTCATTGGGTGCCAAGGAGACCAGTACCCGCCGCCTGAACATGGCACAGGCTTTCAATCCTATGGGTTCGCTCTGTGGCATGAGCGTGGCTTCGCTCATCGTGCTGCCACAGCTTTGGAGCGACCGCCGCGATGCTGCCGGACAGATTATCTTCGGCACACTCTCGGAAGCTGAGAAGGCCGACATCCGCGTCCACGATCTGGCCGTCATCCGCGACCCCTACGTGGCCATCGGCTTAGTAGTGCTATTGATGTTCGTCGTCATTGCTCTGACCAAGATGCCGAAGGTGAGAGGAGAGCGAAGCGAAGACAAAGGTGACAGGACTGTTTGGCAGACGCTGAACAACCTGTGGCACAACACCATCTACCGCGAGGGCGTGATAGCACAGATGTTCTACGTGGCTGCACAAATCATGACTTGGACCTTCATCATTCAGTATGCCGACAACTTGGGCATCAACAAAGCAACGGCACAGACTTACAATATTGTGGCTATGTCGCTGTTCCTGACTAGCAGATTCATCTCCACGATGCTGATGAAGTACGTCAACAGCCGCCGACTGCTGGCCATCTTCGGCTGCGGAGCCGCCCTCTGTTCGTTTGGAGCCATCAGCATCGTAGGCATGGCCGGACTTTACTGTCTGATAGGCATCAGCTTCTTCATGTCGCTGATGTTCCCCACCATCTACGGCATTGCCCTCGAAGACGTGGACAACCAGGATGCCACCTTGGGTGCCGCCTTCCTGGTAATGGCTATCGTGGGCGGTGCACTGATGCCGCCGCTGCAGGGTTTGATTATCGACCAGCAGACCGTTTTCGGCCATCCTGCCGTCAACGCTTCGTTTATCCTGCCTTTCCTCTGTTTCCTCATCATCATCGGCTACGGATACAGATCATATATAAAGGTTAAAAAGTAAATAAGGTATATAGATAAAAAAGGCTGCCGCCCTCCCGCTTATGATATTGCAGGAATGGCGGCAGCCAATTCTTAGTATCTATCTACTTATTACTATTTCAGAACCTTACGTGCCTTTCCATTGCTGACCACGATGTTCAGACCACGCTGCAGCTGGTTGGTCCTCACACCACTGAGGGTGTAGATGCCATCGACAGCCTCCACAGCAGCGTTGGCCACCTTGATGCCTGAAGCAATCGGGCCGTCCCATCCAGTGTTATCGCCCTTGGCAGTAAGTGTCAGCGTCCAGCCACCTACCGAGTACCAAGCACCTGCGAATACCTTCGGAGTGCCAAGTGCCTCGCTGCCTGCAGCAGTACCGATGAGCAGTTCGTGGTTGGTGACCACGATGCCAGCCATCTCCTGATGCTGCCAGCCACGGCCGTTCGAACCGTTGGCATTGTAAATCTGGTCTTGCAACTCAGTATAGCTACCCGACTCGATGGCAACCTTAGCTTCTTCCCACATCGGGCCATACTTATCGGATGCCACGACGGTGGTATCCTCACCAGTTTCGGTGTAGGTCTGATAGTAGTTCAGAGGAATCTCCACCCACGTCTTTTCTTCAGCAGGAGCCGTGAAGACGTAAGCACCCTCAGCAGGAGTACGGGTATAGACGCCTACGGTATAGGTTCCGTTGGGCAGACCCGTGATGAGCTGCTGGGCGATGTAACCCTGCAGACCACCGCTGTTGTAAGAGTCGATGTAGCGCGTTGAACCGCCGTCGAACCACTGGCCGCTGGTCGTATTGGTGTTACCGTTACCCTTGTCGAATACCCATCCCGTCTCAGCCTCCAGGTTCGGATTCTGGATGAAGGCAGTATAGTCCGTAGCGTTAGGATTGTCGTAGATATTCTGCTTCTCGGTCAGAGCAGCAATCCCGTTCAGTTCCTCCACGAAGGCGTCAACAGTCACCTTGTCCTTCATTTCCGACAGCAGAGCAGCCTTCTGCTCGTTCATCACGGCCTCCAAAGAAGCCTTGCCGGTAGAAGTGGCTGCAGCAGCAATCTCGGCAGCGTTGTTATAGGCCGGAGTGTAGGTGTTCAGATAGTTCTTCAGCAGTTCAACCGTATCGTCGAAATAGACGTATGAAGCTGTGTCGCCAGCAGCCCATCCCATGACGTAGTCGTAGGCATACTGCACGATGTCCTCAGCAGCACCGTAGCCGTCGCCGCCGTTCTTCTTGAGCGTCATCTGTACGGTGGGCAGCGTCTTACCCTCAACGGTGCCATCCTCAGGCACGTACTCCTCCCACTTGGCCTGGCTCTTCTCGGCATTGTCCATCGCAGCCGACAGTCCTGTAAGTGCCTCCACATAGTCGGCATTGTTGGCGAACTTGGCAATAGAGTCGTTCAGTGCCTTCTGGTCAGCCTTGAAGTGCATAGCGGCAGCCAGTTCGTTGGCAGCAAGCACCTTCTCATTGAGTGCAGCCTTCACAGCCTCCTCAGGAGCAGCACCTAAATAATAGAGGTGGAAGTTGGTAGCCAGGAACCAGCCTGTGGCACCACTGCCCGTACCAGTACCCTCGGCACCGATGGTCAGCTTGCCGTCCACGACGAGCACCTTCTGGTCGGCATTCATGGCAACCGTTTCCCATTCATTGTAATCCCATCCCTCAGTAGTCAACGGGTCAGAAGTCTTCTTCTGGGCAATGCTCTTTGCAAAGACGTGCTGGTCATTCAGACAGCCGCCCTGGGTAATCAGGTCGCAACTGACGGTGTAGTATCCGTTAGGCAGACCCGTGATATCCTGAGCAACAGCCAAGGTGTTGTAGAAATTGTTGTTCCAGGCATTCCAGCAACTACGTCCGCGCTGCCAGTTCAGACGCTGGTCGCCACCGTCGGCTCCGGCAATGTACCAGCCGTCGCTGGTCAGGTCGGGACTCTCGGCACTACCCTCCGTGTAATTATCGGTACCGTCTTCATTCAGGGCATTCGGGAACACCCACATGCCATCCTCATTCACAGGCTCAGCTTTGGCACTGATGAACCAGGGGTTCTTGATGAAGATTGAGAAGTCGGCGGGTTGCTCAGCACTGGCTTCCTGGGTGATGAAGTAAGCCTTCATGGCATCCGTTGCCTCCTCAGCTACGCCAAGTATCTGGGCGGCCACATCGATACCTTCGGTACCCTCGCTGTCCCTATAGGCCATAATCCGCTGGTAAGCCTCCTCAAAGGCAGCCTTGCCGGGATAGTTGGTGCTCCGGAGCAGGTCTTCCATTTTGGCGAGTATGGCATCCACGTTCTCCATCTCAGCCACAGCATTGCGGAGGATAACCATATACTCATTGGCCTGCTTCAGACCAGCTTCCATGTCTTCCTGCTTCTCTAAGTCCATGAGTTCCTCTACTGTATAGCCATAATCTACAATCCATGCCGAGAGGCCATTGTAGCCTGCGGCACCGGCAGTACCGGCCAACTCAGCGCACTCGCTTGAGATGTCCAGGATGTCGGACTCCAGGATCTTGATGGGGTCGGCCTCGTCAATTTTATAGAGTTTGATACCGTCGATGCAGAGGAATGGGTTGCTGCCCGAACCGCCTGACGACTCAAAGCCAAACTGCATGGTGAACTCAGATGTCGGGGTGAACTCGATGGTGTGCAGCGTCCACTCGGTGTCGCTGAAACCAGTCTCATCCTCCCATGTATCCTTGCGACAAACGACCTTTGAAAGGTTCTTGCCGTTTTTCCCGTTGGGATTGTTGTTGATGGCCCAGTATTCCACGCGATAGACAGCACAGGGCAGTTCCACCACTTGCTTATAGACGGCACGGCCTCCCCAGCCTGCACGCAAATAGGCAAAGCCGACGTTGTCGTCGCCGCTGTAGGCATCCGGGCGTGTTGGGACTTCCAAGTATGTACTGCCGTCATCAGCAATGGGTATTGCCTGCGCAGCCAAGTCATAAGGAATGGTGCCGAAGTACACCCACTCGCACTTGGGGAAGTCCTGGTTGGTCTCGATAGTCCAACCCTGAACACGTCCGATGAAGCCATTAGTAGCCTCCAGTGTGCGCCCGTCGGAACGCTTCTTGGGGGTAGACGGGTTCACTAATGCATAGACCGAGCTGTCGGCGGCTATACCAGCAATACTTCGATCGCTGAGCACCTTCGACTGGTCTACAATAGTTTTTTTCGAACCATCAACCTGCCATGTCAGGTCCACGTCGAACCCAGCATTCTGGATGTAGTGAGTTACATCCTCCTCTTGGGCGAATGATGCCATCGACATCATCGCACCCACTGCGAAAAGTAAAAGTCTCTTCATAGATTTGAAATTTAGTAAAGTTAGTAAACAAAATAATCTCCAACGGTAGTATATACAACTGCAAAAATAGGAAATATTTCGTTGTGTCCCAAATAATCACCCAAGAAATATCGACATTTATGCTTTTTTAAGCATTCGGTAAAGAGTCATGCTTCAGAGTTTACCGTAACTAAACCTCCCGTTTACCCTACTTAAAGCCTGGGTTTACCCTACCCAAAACGAAAAGCCCCCGGCCAATGATTGTAGCCGGGGGACAATGATTTGTTTAAGAAATATATCAGTCAGTAGTTTTTTGCTTATCGAGGCAGGTTGAACGCAACGGTCATTTCCTTCATCTGTTCTTCACTCATGCCCTCCGGTTCGAAGCCCATGCACTTGGCATCAATATAAATTTTGGCCGATTTCGAAAGCACGTCAATCTGGTCGAAAGCGTCCATCACGTCCTTACCCTTGGCAAACACGCCGTGCTTCTCCCACATCACCACATCGTACTCCTCCAACTCTGTCAACGTAGCCTCTGCCAATTCGTTGGAGCCGGGCAGCGTGTAAGGCACAATGCCGAGACCTAACGGACAAAATGCCTTCGTCTCGGGAATCATCGACCACAGGATGCGCGTCAGCACGTCCTTGCCTAGGAACTCGCGGTTGTGACTCATGGCCACCAACTCGATGGGATGCGTATGGACGGTGGCTTTGTAGCCGCTGCCAGTCTCTATCTGGCGGGCGTGCACCGTAAGGTGGCTGGGCAGTTCACTGGTAGGCATCACGGCTTGGTCAGCAATGATGACATACGAAGCACAATCATCGAGGATGCGGATGACGCTGCCGTTGTCCATCGGCCAGCGAGCCAGGTCGCGCATACGCTTGCCTGTACCTTTGCAATAGAAATAACAGCCTTTCAAGGCAGACAGCGTCACACCAATCTGCTTCACTTCGCTGATGGCAGGCAACTGACGGATTTCGTCGTCTACATATTCGGTGATGTTCACGGTGATATTGCCGCCGTTGCGCTCGGCCCAGCCGTTCTGCCACAGGTATCCTGCGACCTCGGCTACTTTCTCAATCTCCGCCTTCAATGCAGGACGGCCTTCCAATATACTTTTCATTTTCTTCGGTGTATTATTTTATCGGGTGCAAAGATAATCCTAAAAAACGGTATCGAGCCGTGAATTATGATTTAAGCACCGAGAAATATGATTTTCGCATTGATTTAAGTCAATCCGTTTTATTTTCAGCAAAAAAACGTGAAAAGTTTGTGGTTTCAGGAAAAACTTCGTATATTTGCAACTCATATATGAACAACAACCTACAAGAGTAAAAATAACCAAGATGAGTAGAGTTTTAATGATTGGCGCCGGAGGCGTCGCAACTGTTGCAGCGTTCAAGATTGCTCAGAACGCTGACGTGTTTACGGAGTTTATGATTGCAAGCCGCCGCAAGGTGAAGTGCGACCAGATTGTGGACGCCATCCAAAAGAAGGGCTACACGATGGACATCAAGACGGCTCAGGTGGATGCTGACGACGTGGAGCAACTGAAGGCACTCTTCAATGACTTCAAGCCCGAACTGGTCATCAACCTCGCCCTACCCTATCAGGACCTGACCATCATGGATGCCTGTCTGGCCTGTGGCTGCAACTACTTAGACACCGCCAACTATGAGCCGAAGGACGAGGCTCACTTCGAGTATTCGTGGCAGTGGGCTTACCGCGACCGTTTCCGCGAAGCCGGTCTGACGGCTATCCTGGGCTGCGGCTTCGACCCTGGCGTGACCAGCATCTTCACGGCATACGCGGCCAAGCACCACTTCCAGGAAATACAGTATTTGGACATCGTCGACTGCAACGCCGGCGACCACCACAAGGCTTTTGCAACGAACTTCAACCCTGAAATCAACATCCGCGAGATTACCCAGAAGGGACTCTACTGGGAGAACGGACAATGGGTGGAGACGGAGCCGCTGGAGATTCACAAGGACCTGACTTACCCGAACATCGGCCCGAGGGACAGCTATCTGCTGCACCACGAGGAGATAGAGAGCTTGGTGATTAACTACCCCACGATTAAGCGCGCCCGCTTCTGGATGACGTTCGGACAGCAGTATCTGAAGCACCTGGAGGTGATTCAGAATATCGGCATGAGCAGAATCGACGAGGTGGAGTACGAGGCTCCGCTGGCCGATGGCAGCGGCGTGGCCAAGGTGAAGATAGTGCCACTGCAGTTCCTGAAGGCGGTATTGCCGAACCCGCAGGATCTGGGCGAGAACTACGAGGGCCAGACGAGCATAGGTTGTCGCATACGCGGTATAGGCAACGACGGCAAGGAGCATACGTACTACGTGTATAACAACTGCAGCCACCGCGCCGCGTATGAGGAGACGGGCATGCAGGGTGTGAGCTACACCACGGGTGTGCCGGCGATGATCGGTGCGATGATGTTCTGCAAGGGCATCTGGCGCAAGCCGGGTGTGCATAACGTGGAGGAGTTCGATCCCGATCCGTTCATGGAGCAGCTCAATGCGCAAGGCTTGCCTTGGGAGGAACAATTCGATATTGATATCGAATTGTAAGAGGTGAGAGGTGAGAAGCTAGAGGTGAGAGAATACTTTATAGGCAGAAATGGAAGATTTTTATTATAGGAAATTAAAAGTATACCATCAAGCAAAAGAAATAGTTGTAGACATCTATAATCTTAGTAAACATTTTCCACCTCAAGAATCTTATGGACTTACCAACCAGATTCAACGAGCTGCTGTATCAATTCCATCGAATATCGCAGAAGGAATGGGACGTTTCTCTATAAAAGAACGTCTTCATTTTATCGAAATTAGTTATGGTTCATTAATGGAAGTTATGTGTCAATTAGAAATAGCTGAAACATTGAACTATATAACTAACGAAGATCTTGCGATAGAAGAAAAGAAAATTACGGAAGTTGCAAAAATGCTCATTGGATTAAGAAGAAACTTAGAAGACAAAATGACAACAAGAAATGTATAACACAAGGTGAAAAGAGGAAGTTGTGAGATGCTGAGACATATCTCTCACCTCTCACCTCTCACCTCTCACCTCTAAAATTTTAAACTATGGCAAAAGGAAATGATGAGGCGATGACACCTCAACAGGAGAAACTGAAGGCGCTGCAGGCGGCCATGTCGAAGATTGAGAAGGACTACGGCAAGGGCTCGATTATGCGCATGGGTGACGAACAGGTGGAGCACGTGGACGTGATTCCTACCGGTTCGATCAGTCTGAACGCCGCACTGGGCGTGGGCGGTTACCCCAAGGGAAGAATCATTGAGATATACGGTCCGGAATCGAGCGGTAAGACCACACTGGCCATCCATGCCATCGCAGAGGCTCAGAAGGCGGGCGGCATAGCTGCCTTCATCGACGCGGAGCATGCCTTCGACAGATTCTACGCCGAGAAGCTGGGTGTGGACATTGACAACCTCTACATATCGCAGCCGGACAACGGTGAGCAGGCCCTGGAGATAGCCGACCAGCTGATTCGCTCGAGTGCCATCGACATCATCGTGATTGACTCTGTGGCCGCGCTGACGCCGAAGAAGGAGATTGAGGGTGACATGGGCGACTCGGCCGTGGGACTCCAGGCGCGACTGATGAGTCAGGCTCTGAGAAAGCTGACATCGACCATATCGAAGACGAACACCACGTGTATCTTCATCAACCAGTTGAGAGAGAAGATCGGTGTGATGTTCGGCAATCCCGAGACGACCACGGGTGGTAACGCCCTGAAGTTCTATGCATCGGTAAGACTGGACATACGTCGCGTGACGAGCATCAAGGACGGCGACAACGTGATAGGCAATCAGGTGCGCGTGAAGATTGTGAAGAACAAGGTGGCGCCTCCCTTCCGCAAGGCTGAGTTTGAGATTACCTTCGGCGAGGGTATCTCGAAGATCGGTGAGATTGTGGATCTGGGCGTGGAGTATGGCATCATCAAGAAGAGTGGCTCGTGGTTCAGCTATGGTGAGTCGAAGTTGGCACAGGGTCGCGATGCCGTGAAGGAGCTGCTGAAGGATAACCCGGAGCTATGCGATGAGTTAGAGCAGAAGATTATGTCGGCGATTGCCGACAAGTAGAAGTGAGAAGCTTCTCACCTCTCACCACAAAAAAAACCGCCTTTTGGGCGGTTTTTTTATTTCTGAATCGGGGTTCCGTTCTTGATGCCATTGGGACCCTTCTTGGTGGTGATGCGCTTCTTGGAAGTGAGCTTAGAGGTCTTAGAAGGGGCGGGGGCATTGAGGTTACCATCGCGTGTGGTGGTCTTCTCAACTGTACCAGAACCATTGAAGTGAACAATCAGGATCTTATTGTTAGAACGCTGGTAGAGCCAGTTGTAATAACCGTTCTCGCCATACTCGATCTTCTCGGGCTCACCGGCGGCCATCTCAACCTCGTCCTCAGAGAAGCCGATACCTACGTGACCGCTACGGATCATGGCACGTGAACCCTCGGAGGTCTGCACCTTCTTACCAGGACCGGGAGCGAAGATATAGCCGAAGTAGTCCTCCTCCTTCTCGGCATTATGCTGATCGAGCACGATGTCGGTATAGAAATAGGTACCCAGCGTGGTGTTCTTCAGCTTAACGGTGGCCTTGTCGTCGTTCTTATGAGGATTGATGGCCTCGAGCTGGTATTCAGCCAGACGGGGGATGGACTGAAGCTTCTTGGTGGTCTCGTTGAGCATCTTGGTGGGATACTTGGTGTGGATGACGCGACCGATGTAAACACGATAGTTATAGCTGTTGATGTTCATGACATCCTCGACGAGCTCGAAGGAATTGGGGAAGAGGTACTTGGCCTCGTCCATGATGAACTCATCATCGCGCATACCGCTATTGGTCTTCGAGATAGCCACGTTCTGGAAGAACTCATTACCATCCTCGTCCTCGACGATGATCTTGACGGGGTAGTTGCGGGTGCCGACACCAACGGCGATCACCGTAACGGGCATGTCCTTGTCGACCAAGACATCCTGATAACCCTCGCCATCGTACTCGGTATCGATGCGATAGTACTGGGTCTTGGTGTAGAGGGTCTTACCCATGAGCTGCTCGCGGGCAATGTCGACATCGCCGAGGTAGGCCAGCGTGGGCACACCGGTCTTCTGGTAGCAATAGTCCTCGAAAGAGCCGCTGGGGATTTCATAGTAATACTGCTTGCCGTTGTCCTGACACTCGAAATCGATGCGTGAATGTCCGTCGCTACTCTCATGATGGCCTTTATAGACCATGATCTTGTACTTCAGAGGCATGCTGCTCACCTCCTTGCCGGTGGCGGCATCGGTAAAGGTCTTCACCACAAGATCGTACTTCTCGGGCATGACCATGAACTTCATACCCTCTTTCCAATCGCAGAGGCTGTAGTACTTGAAGTGCTGCCCGAGGAAATCCTGGGCGTTCTCCTGTTCCTGCTGAGCTGCTGCCAACTCATCGGCCATCTGAGTCTGGGCACTCTTCTTGGCTCCCTTCGTCTTCACGATATAGGGATTCTGCTGGGCAGATGCTGCCAAAAAGGCAAGAGCCATACAGGCCGTAAAAATCATTCTTTTCATGACTATCGATAGTTTTATTTCGAATTCTGACTGCAAAGATAAATTTATTCTCGCGAAAAACCAAATTTTATGTGACAAAATGTCGTATTGGAAAAGATTTTTTCATGAAAAAGACATTTTGGCACATGCTTTGCTCAAAAAAACAACAGGAAAAGGGGACCAAAAGTTGGAGTGAAGAGAGTAATCTCTAACCTCTCACCTCTCACCCCTCACCTCTAATTGAATAGTATAAATTAAAAAAGATAAGAATTATGGGAAAGATTATTGGAATCGATTTAGGAACTACCAACAGCTGCGTTGCCGTATTCGAGGGTAACGAGCCAGTAGTAATTGCCAACAGCGAGGGTAAGCGCACAACTCCCTCAGTAGTTGGTTTTGTAGAGAACGGTGAGCGTAAGATTGGCGATCCCGCCAAGCGTCAGGCCATTACAAACCCAAAGAACACGATTTACTCCATCAAGCGTTTCATGGGTGAGAACTGGCAGCAGACCGAGAAGGAAATCTCGCGCGTACCTTATAATGTAGTAAACGAGGGTGGCTATCCCCGTGTGGACATCAACGGACGTAAGTACACCCCGCAGGAGATCAGCGCCATGGTGCTGCAGAAGATGAAGAAGACCGCCGAGGACTATCTGGGTCAGGAGGTAACGGACGCCGTGATCACCGTGCCCGCCTACTTCTCAGACTCTCAGCGTCAGGCTACCAAGGAGGCCGGTCAGATTGCCGGACTGAACGTGAAGCGTATCGTGAACGAGCCTACCGCCGCTGCTCTGGCATACGGTGTGGACAAGGCCAACAAGGATATGAAGATTGCCGTGTTCGACCTGGGTGGTGGTACATTCGATATCTCTATCCTGGAGTTTGGTGGCGGTGTGTTCGAGGTGCTCTCTACCAACGGTGATACCCACCTGGGTGGTGATGACTTCGACCAGGTGATCATCGATTGGCTGGTACAGGAGTTCAAGAACGACGAGGGTGCCAACCTGAAGGACGACCCCATGGCTATGCAGCGCCTGAAGGAGGCTGCCGAGAAGGCTAAGATCGAGCTGAGCTCATCGACCAGCACCGAGATTAACCTGCCTTACATCATGCCCGTGGCCGGTGTGCCTAAGCACCTGGTAAAGACCCTGACTCGCGCTAAGTTCGAGCAGCTGGCCCACGACCTGATTCAGGCTTGTCTGGCTCCATGTCAGAAGGCTATCGCCGATGCACACTTGACAACCGCTGATATCGACGAGGTGATCCTCGTGGGTGGTTCAAGCCGTATCCCCGCCGTGCAGACGCTGGTAAAGAACTACTTCGGCAAGGAGCCTTCGAAGGGTGTGAACCCCGACGAGGTGGTAGCCGTAGGTGCTTCGATCCAGGGTGCCATTCTGAACAAGGAGGGCGGTGTAGGCGACATCGTACTGCTCGACGTAACCCCGCTGACACTGGGTATCGAGACCATGGGTGGCGTAATGACCAAGCTGATTGAGGCTAACACCACCATTCCTTGCAAGAAGAGCGAGGTATTCTCGACCGCTGCTGACAATCAGACAGAGGTAACCATCCACGTGCTGCAGGGTGAGCGCCCCATGGCTGCTCAGAACAAGAGCATCGGTCAGTTCAACCTCACCGGTATCGCTCCCGCACGTCGTGGTATTCCTCAGATTGAGGTGACCTTCGACATCGACGCCAACGGTATCCTGAAGGTAAGTGCCAAGGATAAGGCCACCGGTAAGGAGCAGGCCATCCGCATCGAGGCTTCATCTGGTCTGTCTCAGGACGAGATCAACCGCATGAAGGCCGAAGCCGAGCAGAACGCTGAGAACGATAAGAAGGAGCGCGAGCGCGTGGACAAGATGAACCAGGCTGACTCAATGATTTTCCAGACCGAGAACCAGCTGAACGAACTTGGTGACAAGATTCCCGCACAGCACAAGCCCGCTATCGAACAGGCCCTCCAGCAGCTGAAGGATGCCCACAAGGCCGGCGATGTTGCAGCTATCGACAGTGCCATCGCAGCCCTCAACCAGGCTTGGCAGACCGCATCGGCTCAGATGTACCAGCAGGGTGCAGCCGGTCAGCCCGGCGGCGACACCTATCAGGGTGGCCAGCAGGCCGGTCCTCAGCAGGAGGGTCCGAAGCCCGAGGACATTCAGGACGCCGACTTCGAGGAGGTGAAGTAAAGTTTACTCGGCGAAGCCAAGTAAAATCTTAATAAATCATAGAAATCCCGCTACAACGATGGTTGTGGTGGGATTTTTTCGTATCTTTGCAGCGCAATGCAAAAAGTGAAGAACAGCGAGATTCTGCTTTCCTATATCAGGGAGGGGCGGACGATGACCCAACGCGAAAAGCTATGGCTCATCGTCAGCCTAAGTATTCCCTCGATTCTGGCACAGATATCGGCCACGGTGATGTTCTTCATCGATGCCTCGATGGTGGGACATCTGGGAGCCAAAGCCTCAGCCGCCATCGGACTGGTAGAGACAACGGGTTGGCTGATGGGCGGATTGGCCTCGGCGGCCAACATGGGATTCTCGGTTCAGGTGGCACACTTCATAGGTGCCAACGATTTCGAGGCGGCCCGAAGGGTGCTGCGACAATCGCTGGTGTGCTGCATGATCTGGGCATTGATGATATCCACGACCTCGCTCATCATCGCCCCCCACCTACCCTATTGGTTGGGCGGCTCGGCAGAGATAGCCCGCGATGCCTCGCTCTACTTCGCCATCTTCGGCGTGGCCGGCATCTTCTTCCAGATGGAAGGATTGGCGGGTTCGATGCTGAAATGCTCGGGCAACATGAAGATTCCATCGATGCTGAATATCGGCATGTGTGTGATGGACGTGGTGTTCAACTACCTATTTATATATATACTCGACTTGGGCGTGATGGGCGCCGCCATCGGCACCGGCGTGGCCATGCTGATAACGGCCGGATTGATGATGTACTTCCTATTGGTAAGGTCGAAGATGCTCGCACTCGTGGGCCATCCCGGATCGTTCAAACCCCGCGAAGACACCATCCGCACAGCCTTTAAGATAGGGGCGCCGATGGGGTTGCAACATATGCTGATGGGTGGTGCCCAGGTGGTAAGCACGCTGATTGTGGCCCCGTTGGGCACGATCTCCATCGCCGCCCACTCACTAGCCATTACCGTGGAGAGCCTCTGCTACATGCCGGGATTCGGTATTGCCGAGGCGGCCACCACCCTCGTGGGACAAGGTATCGGCGCGGGACAGAAGTTGCTGACCCGCTCGTTTGCCTATCTCTCGGTGGGTCTGGGTATTGCCGTGATGACGGTGATGGGCGTGTTGATGTGGATATTCGCCCCGGAGCTGATGAGTATCATGTCGCCCGTGGAGGAGGTGATCAACATGGGCACGGAGGTACTCCGCATAGAGGCTTGGGCAGAACCGATGTTTGCCGTGGCCATCGTGGCTAACGGTGTGTTCATCGGTGCTGGCGACACGATTATCCCGGCTATCATGAGCCTCAGTTCGATGTGGGCCGTACGTTTGACATTGGCCGCAACGCTCGCCCCGAAGTATGGATTGAAGGGTGTGTGGACGGCCATGGCTATCGAACTGACCTTCCGTGGAATCATCTTCTTGGCAAGGCTCTTCAAAGGAGGCTGGGCGGAGAAATTGAAATTGAAATTGAAGATTGAAAATTGAAGATTGAAAATTGAGAATTGAAAATTGAGAATTGAAAATTGAGAGTTTAGAGTTTAGAATTTAAAGATATGAAGAAGTTTTTCCTTTTGCTGATTGCAATTCATTGTTCATTGTGCACTTCTTGGGCACAGACCAAGAACACGGAGGTTTTGTTTGAAACTACGGCCGGAAATATCCGTATCGCCCTCTACGACGAGACGCCACTGACTCGCGACAACTTCCTGAAAATCACAAAGATGGGCATCTACGACTCGCTACTCATCCATCGCGTGATCAAGGACTTCATGATTCAGAGTGGCGATACCAACAGCAAGCATGCCAAACCGGGGCAACTGTTGGGCACGGGCGATTTCGACTATACCACCGAGGCAGAGTTCCGTTTGCCACAGATTTTTCATCGCAGAGGTGTGGTGGCCATGGCCCGCGAGGGCGATAAGGAGAATCCCGAACGCCGCTCGTCGGCTTGTCAATTCTATATCGTATGGGGAAAAACCTTTGATGACAAGCGATTGGCCAAGGTTCAGGAGCGCCTCGACTCAGCCACCCAGGGCTCGGTAAAGCTCACTCCCGAGATGATGGAAACCTATAAAACCATCGGTGGCACGCCCCATCTGGACGGACAATACACCGTGTTTGGCGAAGTTGTAGAGGGGATGGATGTGATAGAGAAGATTCAGGGCGTTGAGACGGACAAGAACGACCGCCCCCTGGAGGACATCCGCATCCTGAAAGCCACGGTTACAAAGGATCTGCCCCAGCCCGAAGCCGAGAAAAAGAAGGCTACGGTGAAGAAAGTGGTGAGGAAAACCGTGAGGAAAAAGTAAATACCCCAACGATTTCGCGTTGAGGTATATACATAAAAAAAGCCGCTCAAGGGTCATCAACGACTCAAGGGCGGCGCCAACAATCTATGAATAACTAAAAACCTTTTTTCTGAGAAGAAACGGAGTGTCACCACTGCGTCTTTGTTATCCTTACTAACAAATCTTTCTAACGCCTTAGAAAATACCTATCTCAATCAATCATTAATAAACCTAAAACCAAAATTCTAACTAACTATTAACTCTAACTAAAACCTAATTCAATCTATATACCTTTGAAACTAATACCTCTGTATTAATCGTCTCTTCTATTGAAGATTGTCAATTGTTTCCTTTTGACGATGCAAAGGTACGACGATTTTCGATATCTTCCAAGAAATATGACCCACTTTCCTCAAAAAAGTGGCTTTCTTTTGATATAAATCAACCAATTGTGTGCGAACACACCTAAATTGTGCTCGATAACAGCACTTTTTCCACCTTATTTGTCAAGTCCACAAACTCGGGAATCGACAACTGTTCTGGTCGACGGGTCAGAAGATCGGAGAAATTAGAATTAAGTGTTGAGAGTTGAGCGTCAGAAAGAATCTGCTTCAGCGATACGCGAAGCATCTTGCGGCGCTGATTGAATACGGTTTTCACCACTCGGCGGAAGAGTTGTTCATCGCAACCCAGATCGGTTACCTCGTTGCGGGTCATACGGATAACGGCACTCTGCACCTTGGGAGGGGGATTGAACACACCGGGTTCAACCTGGAAGAGATACTCCACATGATACCAAGCCTGAATCAGTACGGAAAGGATGCCATACTGCTTATTGCCGGGTTGGGAGGCGATGCGAAGGGCCACCTCGTGCTGGATCATACCCGTACAACAAGGAATGAGATCCTTATTGTCGAGCATCTTGAAGAAAATCTGCGAGGAAATATCGTAGGGATAGTTGCCCGTAAGCACAAACTGCTGTCCATCGAACACCTCGCGGAGATCCATGCGGAGGAAATCGCCCTCTATTATAGGGGTGAGAGGTGAGGGGTGAGAGGTGAGAGACTCCTTAAATAATGTGGCTTTCAGATATGCCACACTCTCCTTATCGATCTCCACCACCTTGAGCGGACGAGGTTTTTCTACCAGATACTGGGTCATCACACCCATGCCGGGGCCTACTTCGAGTACTGGCAACTCTGCATACGGCTCATCTACGGTATCAGCGATTCGCTTGGCGATATTCAGGTCAGTTAAGAAATGCTGGCCTAGATTCTTCTTGGGTCGAACTTGTTTCATGGGTGCAAAGTTACGAATAAACGAGTGAAATACAAAATAAATGCAGATTAATTTTTATTTCCGAGTGGTAGTAACTTCGGCGAAGCCAAAGATACGAATAAGTGAGAGATTTTCCAAATTTAAATGAGAAAAAAAAGCGGGCAGGATTACTATCCTACCCACCCAAAACTATGCTTTCTTTCTCTCTCAAAATACTTATTTCGTTCCAAGATTCATTCCATTGTTAGCCTTAAGAGCCTCAGCAGCGCAAATGGCTACGATGAATGTTACCATAAATAATACTACCATAATGTTATCCTTTCTATAATCTTTAATTATGTTCCTAAATCCAGTGCAAAGGTAACGCTGTTTGCGCACACAGACAAGAAAAACAACGGAAAATAGGGAAATATTGGGGTTTCTTTGATATTTATCAATTAAAAGTCGTACCTCTGAGCTTCGCTCGAAAGTACACGGCATCTCGGAAATACAAAGAAAAACGAGTTTTCCTTTGGTATTTCGCTCGATTTGTAGTACCTTTGTGGCGTGAAAACTATTTTGACCAATGCAGCGAAAATCATCTTCCCAATACTCTTGGGAGGTGCGATTTTGTACTGGATGTACCGCGGAGAGGACTTCAGTCGCATCAGCCATGTCGTGACTAACGAGATGAACTGGACATGGATGTTGCTGAGTTTCCCCTTCGGCATATTGGCACAGATGTTTCGTGGTTGGCGATGGAAACAAACACTGGATCCCATCGAGGACCTGAGACCCAGTACCGCAAAACAAGAGTTTTCCGATCAGAAAATCAGAGCCCGAAGTGCCACTTGCATACATGCCGTTTTCGTATCGTATGCGGCTAGTCTGGTGATTCCCCGCATCGGCGAGTTCTCACGTTGTGCTGTTCTGAAGCGTATAGACGGCGTATCATTCAGCAAAGCCTTGGGCACGGTAGTTACGGAACGTGCCGTAGACACGCTGATTGTGATGCTCTACTCCGGCATCATCTTGCTGATAGAAATGAGCATCTTCGGTACTTTCTTCAGAAAGACCGGCACCTCGTTCGATCATATCCTGGGGAGTTTTTCATCAACGGGTTGGTTGGTTACCGCCATCTGTGGTATAGCCGTCCTCATATTGTTACACCTATTGCTGAAGAACTTCTCTATATATAATAAGGTGAAGATGACACTGAGTGGCATCTGGGAAGGTGTACTCTCGCTACGGGGGGTTAAGAACCTACCGCTTTATCTTTTTCTCTCCGTTGGTATCTGGGTGATGTACTTCCTGCATTACTACCTCACCTTCTTCTGCTTTGACTTTACGGAGAATCTCGGAATCGGTTGTGCGCTGGTATCGTTTGTGGTTGCCAACTTCGCCGTCATCGTACCTACCCCCAATGGCGCTGGTCCTTGGCATTTCGCCATCAAGACCATGCTGATACTCTATGGTGTGGCCGACGAACAAGCCCTATGGTTCGTGCTTATCGTGCATACCGTGCAAACGCTGCTGGTAGTAGCCTTAGGCATCTACGCATGGGCAGCATTACTGTTTACAAAACGTTTTAAACCAAATACATAATAACTATGAGTGAAATTAAAAATCTGAACCCTACGTGCATCTGGAAAAATTTCTATGCACTCACACAGGTGCCCCGTCCAAGCGGACATCTGGAGAAAGTACAGCAATTTCTGTTAGACTTTGCCAAGCAAGCAGGTGTGGAAGCCTTTAAGGATCCCGCCGACAACATCGTGATGCGTAAGCCCGCCTCTCCAGGAATGGAGAAAAAGAAGGGCGTTATTCTTCAGGCCCACATGGACATGGTGCCACAGAAGACTCCCGAGAGTACCCATAACTTCGAGACCGACCCCATCCAACCATGGATTGACGGTGAATGGGTAAAGGCAAAGGGCACCACCTTAGGTGCCGACAACGGCTTAGGCGTTGCTGCCATCATGGCCATCATGGAGGACAAGACGCTGAAGCATGGTCCCGTGGAGGCATTGATTACCGCCGACGAGGAAACGGGTATGTTTGGTGCTAACGGTCTGCCCGCTGGTGAACTGAACGGCGACATCCTGATGAACCTCGACTCTGAGCATTGGGGTAAGTTTGTCATCGGCTCGGCCGGTGGTATCAACATTACCGCAACCCTTGATTATCAGGAGGTTGACACCGATCCAGAGGATGCTGCGGTCAAGGTAACGGTGAAAGGTCTGCGTGGCGGACACTCCGGACTGGAGATTCACGAGGGCCGTGGCAATGCCAACAAACTCTTGGTACGTCTGGTTCGCGAGGCCATCGAGGAATGTGAGGCTCGTCTGGCCAGCTGGCAGGGTGGTAATATGCGTAATGCCATCCCCTTCAAGGCAGAAGCTGTGCTCACCCTTCCGAAGGAGAATGTGGCAGCACTGAAGGAACTCGCCGCCGATTGGCTCGAGGACTTTACCGATGAGTTCAAGGGTATCGAAAGTGGTATCGAGGTGATCTGTGAAGATGTAGAGACGCCGAAGAAGGAGATTCCCGTAGAGATTCAGGATAATCTGATCAATGTAATCTACGGATGCCACGACGGTGTGGTACGTATGATTCCCTCCTACCCCCAAGTGGTAGAGACCTCTTCAAACCTCGCTATCATCAACATTGGCGAAGGCAAGTCTATGATTAAGATTCTTGCCCGCAGTAGTCGTGAGGACATGAAGGACTATATCGTTAAGACCCTTGACAGCGTCTTCTCAATGGCCGGTATGAAGGTGGAGACCGCCGGTTCGTATGGCGGATGGGATCCCAATCCTGATTCAGAAATCCTGCATCTGCTGCTGAAGGAGTATAAGGACCTCTTCGGCGAGGATGGCATCATTCAGGTAGACCATGCCGGTCTGGAATGCTCAATCATCCTGGGTAAGTATCCGCATCTAGATGTGGTAAGCTTCGGACCTACGATGAAATCGCCCCACACCACGACAGAGCGCGCCCTCATTGCTACAGTAGAGCCTTTCTGGACCCTGTTGAAGAAAGCACTTGAGGATATTCCCGAGAAATAATGTTTTTGGCACGAATTCCACGAATTTACACGAATTAATAATATTTTTTCAAGGAAAACTTAAAATTCGTGATAATTCGCGTAATTCGTGCCTTAAAAATTTGTTATTTCAATTTTTCTTTTTTAACTTTGCACCCAAATTCACCAAAGTATTAATAAAATTATGGACGATTACCCGGCGGACAATTACAATTCGTAATGGCGGGGGATGGCGAGCAAGGCTGCTAATCCCTTTGCCGCTAAAACCATTTCATAAACGAAAAAAGGATTAGCAAAATGAAGACTTTCTGGAATACCCAAGGCGGACTGACCCAGCTCTCAGAGTGGCAGCCCAATTGCTGGATACAGGTGACATGCCCCACCGAAGAAGACCAGCGCGAACTCGAAGAGAAGTTCAACATCCCCGACTATTTCATGTCGGACATCAGCGATACCGATGAGCGTGCCCGTTATGAATACGATGACGGATGGATGCTCATCATCCTCCGTATCCCTTATGTCAAGGAGATACGGTCGAGAACACCATATACCACTGTACCTCTGGGTATCATCCACAAACGCGATGTCACCATCACCGTGTGCTATTATGAGACGAACATGATGATCGACTTCGTAACGTTCCAGCAGAAGCGCAATGAAGGATTCACCGACTATGTGGATATGATATTCCGCATCTTCCTCAGCAGTGCCGTGTGGTATCTGAAGCGACTGAAGCAGATATCGATGCTGATAGACAAGGCTAAGCGCAACCTGGATCGCGAGGTAAACAATGAAAGTCTGATAGGTCTTAGCCGTCTTCAGGACTCGCTGACCTACTTCCAGACTTCCATCCGTGGCAACGAGAACTTGTTGCAGAAGCTGAAGTTCAAGTTGCAAATCGACGAGCTTGATGCCGACCTGATTGAGGATGTCAACATCGAGATGTCGCAGGCCCGTGAGACTACCAGCATCTATTCAGATATCTTGGAGTCGACGATGGACACCTATTCATCGATTATTAATAATAATATGAACACGGTGATGCGTACGCTGACGTCGGTATCGATTATGATGATGTGTCCCACGCTGATTGCATCACTCTTCGGTATGAATCTGGTTAACGGCATGGAAACCACCACCTGGGGATTTGTATTCGCCATGGTTCTTTCCGTCGCAGTTTCAGTTATCGCCTGGCTCATTTTCCGTCATAAACGACTGGTATAAAAATATACAAGGTTAAAGGGTAAAAAGGTAAAACAGACACGAATTATGTTAAATAATTCAAATTGAGGTCGCTTTACCTTTTTACTTTTTTATTTTTTTACCTTTTTTTAGTACCTTTGACCCCAAATGCGGTGGTGCAATGCACCATTTTACTTTATTGTCAATAACTTAAAAGTTAAATGATGGACTCTCAAGAGAACATCCTCGAGCAGGAGGAGAAGCAAGAAGTTATCCAGGAAGCAGCAGTTCCTGAAGTAGTAAACGAAGAAGAGGCTCAGCCCCGGAAGGTCTATGAAACCAAAGCCGAGGTTCTGCGTCGTATGCAGGATATTGCCCATGGCGATGAGTCTCCTCAGAAAGAAGAGGTCGATTACTTGAAGACTGCCTTCTACAAGTTGCACATCGCAGAGCGCGAGGCGAAGCTGAAGGCATACATCGATGCCGGTGGTGATCCCGAGAAATATCAGATCACACCCGACGAAGAGGAAGAGAAATTCAAGGCCGAGATGGGCATCATCAAGGAAAGACGTGCCAAACTATTCAAGGAGCAGGAAGCCGAGAAGCAGGAGAACCTTACTAAGAAACTTGCTATCATCGACAAGATTAAGACGATGATTACCACTCCCGAGGATGCTAATAAGAACTATAAGGAGTTTAAGGCCTTGCAGGATCAGTGGCGTGAAATCAAGAACGTACCCGCCGACAAGGCTAACGAACTGTGGCGTAACTATCAGCTTTATGTGGAGCAGTTCTACGACATGCTCCGTCTGAATAGTGAAGCCCGTGAATACGATTTCAAGAAGAACAAGGAGCAGAAGGAACGTCTTTGTGAGGCAGCCGAGAAATTGGCTGAAGAGGAAGATGTGATCAGCGCTTTCCATCAGCTGCAGAAGCTCCATCAGGAGTATCGTGAAATCGGTCCTGTGGCCAAAGAACTTCGCGAAGAGATATGGAATCGTTTCAAGGCAGCATCTACCGTTATTAACAAGCGCCACCAACAGCACTTTGAGGGCATCCGTGCCAAGGAGGAAGACAACCTCGCCCGCAAGACAGCTCTTTGCGAGAAAGTAGAGGCTATTGCCGCTGAAGAAAACAAGGGTAGTGGCGATTGGGAAAAGCATACCAAGCAGATTATTGATATTCAGACCGAGTGGAAGACCATCGGTTTTGCTCCTCAGAAGATGAACGTAAAGATCTTCGAGCGTTTCCGTGCTGCTTGTGATGATTTCTTCGGTCGTAAGGCAGAATACTTCAAGGGACTGAAGGACACTTTCAAGGAGAATGCCGACAAGAAGCGTGCTCTCATTGAGAAGGCTAAGGCTCTGCAGGATTCCACCGATTGGAAATCTACTGGAGATAAATTCATTGCCCTCCAGAAGGAATGGAAGACCATCGGTATGGTCCCCAAGAAGTTGGGCGATCAGTTGTGGGCTGAATTCCTCGGTGCATGCAATAAGTTCTTCGAAGCCCGCAATGCTGCCGGCGCAGGTCAGCGTGGTGAGGAGCGCGAGAATCTCGACAAGAAACGCAATGTTATCGAGAAGCTCAAGGCTGTAGCTGAAGAGGCTGGAGAGAACGTACAGGAGAAGGTTCAGAAACTTGTTGAAGAATATAATGCCATCGGTCATGTGCCCTTCAAGGAGAAAGACAAGATCTTCGAGGAGTATCATGCTGTTCTTGACAAGTTATACAAGGATTTAAATATCAGTGTTGCTAAGCGTCGTCTGAACAACTTCAAGCAGAATCTCAAGCAGGTGGCAGAGCGTGGTGAGAATGCACTCGACAATGAACGTGCACGTTTGTTCCGCCAATACGAGGCCATCAAGCAGGAAGTTCAAACCTACGAGAACAACCTCGGATTCCTGAATGCTTCATCGAAGAAGGGTAATAGCCTCATCGACGAGATGAACCGCAAGGTACAGAAGTTGAAGGATGATTTGAACCTTGTCCGTGAGAAGATCAAGGCCATCGACGCTGAGAATAAAGAATAACGGATTTACGTCCAAATACCACTATATTGGAAAGGTTTCTGTACGGAAACCTTTCTTTTTTTGCCTTTTTTTGTGGTTTTTTGAAATTTTCCTTCAAAAAGTTTTGGTAATTCCAGAAAAAGCAGTACCTTTGCACTCGCATTTCAAAAAATGCTCGTGCGATGTCAGGCTGCACCTCAGCAAAAAGCGAGCTTTCTGCCTTCGGTTTGCGCTGACATTGTCACCCAAAATTGGGGTATGGTGTAATGGTAACACTGCAGATTCTGGTCCTGCCTTTCCTGGTTCGAGTCCGGGTACCCCAACTGATTACAAGAGGTTTCCAAGAAGGAAACCTCTTATTTTTATTCCCAAAATCAAAATAAAATCTAATTTATTTTGCATTTCACTCTTTTTACACTACCTTTGCAGTAGATTTCACCTATTTATATTTTAATGGAGCAAATAAAGAATCTTGTAAAGACTATAACGGAGGCCATTCAAGAAAAGAAAGGCAGCCAAATCGTGGTTGCCGACTTGAAAGGCATCGAGGGCACCATCTGCCAATATTTCATCATTTGTCAGGGAAACTCTCCGACACAAGTAGAAGCAATCACCGAGTCCGTCGGCGATATGGTCAGAGAAAAGTTACATGAGAAACCTACCCACGTTGTAGGTCTGGAGAATGCCCAATGGGTAGCCATGGACTACACCGATGTATTGGTACATATCTTCCTGCCCGACGTAAGGGAATATTACGACCTGGAACACCTTTGGGAAGATGCATCGCTAACGGAAATTCCCGATCTGGACTAATTGATATGTAGACTATTAATAAATGAATACATAATGGATAAGAATCAAAGACAAATCAATAATAACGGTAATGGTCCGAAAATGAACATGCCCAGATTCAATATGAACTGGATATACTTCATTGCCATCCTGGCTCTCGGACTACTCTACTTCTCCAGTGGAGGTCCTACCAACAGTAGTGTGGCTAAGACCGCCACCTATTCCGAATTCAAGACCATGGTTTCCAATGGCTATGCCTCTAAGATTGTAGTCAACAAGTCTCAGAGCACCATCAAGATGTACGTCAAACCGGAACATATCCGTGACGTATTCCATCAGGGTACCCAACAGACGGGAACTGAGCCATACGTCGAGGTAGAGTTTGGTAGCATAGACCAAGTGGAGGAGTTCATCGAGAAAGCCAAGGAGGACAAGACCTTCACAGGTAGTTACTCTTATGAAAACCGTAAAGATAACGAGTTTTTCTCGATCATCATTACTAACCTGCTGCCTATCCTGTTTATCGTAGGTCTTTGGATATTCTTGATGCGTCGCATGGGCGGCGGAGGCATGGGCGGCGGAAGCGGCGTATTCAGCGTCGGCAAGTCGAAGGCCAAGATGTATGAGAAGGGAGGCGACTTAGGCATTACCTTCAAGGACGTAGCTGGTCAAGCTGGTGCAAAACAAGAGATACAAGAGATTGTGGACTTCCTGAAGAATCCGCAGAAATATACCGAATTAGGTGGTAAGATTCCCAAGGGAGCCTTGTTGGTAGGTCCTCCGGGAACAGGTAAGACTTTGCTTGCCAAGGCTGTAGCCGGTGAGGCTGGTGTACCATTCTTCTCTATGTCGGGTTCCGACTTTGTTGAGATGTTCGTCGGCGTAGGAGCCTCTCGTGTACGTGACCTCTTCCAGCAAGCTAAGCAGAAATCACCCTGCATCATCTTCATCGACGAGATTGATGCCGTGGGACGTGCCCGTTCGAAGAATCCAGCCATGGGTGGAAACGACGAACGCGAAAATACGCTGAATGCCTTGTTAACAGAGATGGACGGCTTTGGCACCAACTCCGGTGTGATCATCTTGGCCGCCACAAACCGCGCCGACATGCTTGACTCTGCCCTACTCCGTGCAGGCCGTTTCGATCGTCAGATACATGTTGACCTTCCCGACCTCAACGAACGTAAGGAGGTATTCAAGGTACACCTGAAGCCCGTTAAGACCGATGATAGTGTCGACATTGACTTCCTCGCCCGTCAGACACCAGGATTCTCTGGTGCCGATATCGCCAATGTATGTAACGAGGCAGCCCTGATAGCAGCCCGCCATAATAGTCAGACAGTGAAGAAGCAGGACTTCCTGGATGCCGTAGATCGTATTATTGGTGGTCTGGAGAAAAAGACCAAGGTAATGACCGAGTCTGAGAAACGCTCAATCGCTATTCATGAGGCAGGTCATGCCACCATCTCATGGTTCACGGAGTTTGCCAATCCATTGGTGAAAGTCTCGATTGTTCCTCGTGGACAGGCCCTCGGTGCAGCTTGGTATCTGCCTGAGGAGCGTGTACTCCAGACAAAGGAGGCTATGCTCGACGAGATGTGTTCGCTCTTAGGAGGTCGAGCTGCTGAAGAACTCTTCATAGGCAGCATCTCTACCGGTGCCATGAACGACCTGGAGCGAACCACCAAACAGGCTTACGGTATGATCGCCTTCGCAGGTATGAGTGAGAAGTTACCTAATATCTGCTATTACAATAATGCAGAATACCAGTTCCAGCGTCCTTACTCTGAGACCACAGCAAAGATCATGGACGATGAGGTACTGCGCATGATTAACGAACAATATGAGCGCGCCAAGAGTATTCTCACTGAGCATAAGGAAGGTCATGCCCAATTGGCTCAGTTACTCATCGAGCGCGAGGTTATCTATGCCGAAGATGTTGAGAAGATATTCGGTAAACGTCCGTGGGTTAGCCGTTCTGAGGAACTACTTGAGGCCCAGATGAAGGCCGACGCTGAACGGATGGCTGAGGAACGTGCCAAGGAATTGGAAGCGCAGAAAGAGCAGAAAGAAGAGAAAGAAGAAGAAGATAAAACAGAAGCGTGATTATGAACAACTTTATTGTACGAACCATTACAGCCATATTCTTTGTGGCTGCCATTGTATGCAGTTTCCTTCGTCCTGAGGCGATGGTACTGTTGTTCGCTCTCGTCACAGGTCTTACTATCTGGGAGTTCACCGGTCTTGTAAATCTACGAGAGGGTGTTACCGTCAATAGGATGATTTGTACCGTGGCAGGTGTGTATTTCTTCCTCGCCATGGCGGGTTATAGCAGTGAGTTAACACCCTCTGCCGTATTTATTCCTTATCTCGTCACACTGATTTATTTGATGGTGGAAGAACTTTACCTGAAGCACAAGGATCCCATTAACAACTGGGCTTATACGATGATGACTCAACTCTACATCGCCCTACCCTTCTCTATGCTCAATGCCCTTGCCTTCCACTTCTCCCCACAGGGTTTTGTTACTTATGACCCCGTACTCCCGCTTTCTGTGTTCGTTTTCCTCTGGATCAACGATGCGGGCGCATACATTTGCGGCTCATTGTTGGGCAAGCACAAACTCTTCCCCCGTATCTCTCCAGGAAAGTCTTGGGAAGGTAGCATCGGCGGAGGCATCCTTGTGATGGCTGCAGCTGTAGGAGTATGGTATCTCACGGAACAATACGGCGTCAATCAATTCCAGCTGTCGGCTCTCCAGTGGGCAGGACTCGGACTCGCCGTTGTCATATTCGGCACCTGGGGCGACCTCATTGAATCGCTCTTCAAGCGCACCCTTGGTATTAAAGATTCCGGACATATTCTCCCAGGTCACGGAGGCATGCTCGATCGCTTCGACTCCTCCCTCATGGCCTTCCCCGCCGCCACTGTCTACATTTACACGCTGATCGTATTCTAATATTTATCCCCTGCCAATTAGCAGGGGATAAATAGTTATTTCTTATCGTATCGTACGGAAAGGGTGGGCTTGTAGGTATTTTCGAGGGTGAGGGTGATGAAACCGCCTTCGGCCTCGAACTTAGCTATCTTATGATCATCGCCATGCTTAGGCATGTTGGGCCATGCACCAAGATCTTTCTCAAAGTCATCGCGCATCTGCTGCCAGAGGTTGCGAGTGCTATCGTTGGAATGGAGTTCCCAATTCTCTTGAAGCGCAGCCACCTGTCCGGTTTTCTGAGCGATAACAAGACGATAGCGTACGGCATCGCTACCCATGACTACCATCTGGAAATTAGAATCGGTCTTGGCAGAATCGATGAAGAAGCCACGCTGCTGAAGTGAATCGATGAAAGTCTGGAAAGGCAGACTCATGGAGAGGCCACGATAGGCGAAATCTTTTTTCTCGCTACTGCAGGCACCAAGCACTGCAATTGCCACAAGGGCTACTAAGATTTTCTTCATAATTGTTCCTGTTTATTGGTTTGATGGGGACAAAAGTAATCATTTTAATTAAGAAATATGCCCTACTCCATCTTTTTTTCTTAATTCTTAACTCTTAACTCTTAATTTCTTCGTATATTTGCACCCATGTTTGCACTTAACGTATTGCTTTCAGCCCTATTTGCCCTGCCTTTGGCGGAGGAAGACACCATCCGGACGGAGCGTCTGGACGAGGTGGTGGTAACCTCGAACTCTGCCCGCCAACGCGTCATGCAGATACAGACTGGTGCAGAGCAATTACAACTTAAGGAGCTCACAGCATCGCCTCAGCTATTTGGCGAACGCGACATTATGCGAAGCATACAATTGTTGCCTGGCGTGAAGTCAGAGAGCGATGCATCAAGCGGATTTCAGGTGAGAGGTGGAACGGCTGCACAGAACTTGATACTCTACGATCTATCGCCCGTCTACAATGCCAGCCATCTAGGTGGACTCTTTTCGGCCTTTAATGACGATGCCTTAGCAGCGGCCACCTTATATAAAGGAATGTTGCCAGCACAATATGGCGATGCCTCCTCGGCTGTGCTCGATATTACGGGGCGTACTGGCGATAAACACGAGCTGCACGGAGGGCTGAACATCGGACTGTTGGCCACAAAAGCCACCATCGAAGGACCTATCGTAAAGGACAAGGCTTCCTTCCTCATCACTGCACGACGCAGTTACATGGATATGTTTCTCATGTTGTCGGACAAATTCAAGGGCAACAAGCTCTATTTCTATGATCTAAACGCTAAAGCCGACTGGACCATCAACCGCAAGAACCAGCTGTTTCTGAGTTTCTTCACGGGCAAGGATCGAACCGCCATCAAGGAACTGGCAGACATCAGTTGGCAGAACCTCTCGGCCAGTCTGAAGTGGCTACATCACTTCAATGACAATGGCAACTACTCGCAATCTACCATTTACTACAGCGGTTATGGCACAGACAATGGTATCGACCTGCTTGATCTGAATCTCTGGTTCTCCGGACACATCCGTCATACAGGTTTCCGTCAGGATCTGCACTTTGCGTGGAACAACTATCTGATGGATGCAGGACTACAAACAGCCCTAATCAACGTAAAATCGGCAGAGTGGGAGTACGTCACTCTCCACGAGAAGGAGCAACGACGTGCCTGGGAGAATGCAGCCTGGATAAATATGACCTTCCCGCTTACGAAAAGAATCAACGTATCTGCAGGCCTGCGTCTGAGTATGTTCTCACCATTGGGAGGATCTCTTTACTATGACATCGACCCCGACGGCACCATCGGATGGTACTATAACTATGGCAAAAACCAGATTGTAAAGACTCATCTGACGCTAGAGCCACGATTATCGCTGAATATCCAGACATCTGAACTGACCAGTCTGAAACTGGGTTACACCCGTACATCGCAGAACATCCATGCCCTGAGGAACCAGAGCACCTCTACCCCCTTCGACCGCTATACCATGAGCAGTAACATCGTAAAACCCGAGATAGCCGATCAGGTGAGTGCAGGTTTCTATCTGATGACACCCTCGCAGATGTACGATTTCGCTATGGAAGTATACTATCGCCATATCGATAACGTGCTCGACTATCGCGACGGAAAAACGTTTAGCAGTGAGATAGAGATAGAACGATTAACGCTTCCTGGCAAAGGGAAGGGCTATGGCATAGAACTGAGTGGCCACAAGAACAACGGGCGACTAAAGGGTTGGGCCAGCTATACCCTTTCGTGGTCGAAGACTAAGATAGAAGGAGTGAACAATGGACAATGGTACGATGCCAACAACGACCGTCGTCATGATATCAATATTGTGGCATTGTATCAGCTCAGCAAACGGTGGTCGCTCAGTGCCTCATGGATATTCAACAGCGGACAAGCCTTCACAGCCCCCAGTGGAAAATACCAGATAGAGGACAACTGGCTATATTACTACACAGAGCGAAATGGCTATCGCGCTCCAGACTATCACCATCTTGACGTGAGTGCCGTGTGGAGCAAGCGTTACAAGAAGCATACCACGGAGTGGGCTTTCAGTATTTACAACCTGTACAACCGTTACAACCCCTACCTCATCAACTTCGAGGATGGTGAGAATGGTAACGGCACCCGAGCCATGCAGTATTCACTATTCGGTATCGTGCCGAGCGTAAGTTTTAATATCAAGTGGTAAGATTATGAGCAACAGAATAAGAAATATCATACTCGGCTCTATCTTCCTTTTTGCTGGATGCGAGAAGGAAATCCACATCGACTACCATGAGGCAGAGATGAAATACGTGGTTGAGGCCTCCGTTAACAACACTGGAACAACGGTACGAGTTAGTCGCACCCAACCCATGGATGATAATTCTACGGAAAGTGACATCAGTAATGCTACCGTACTAGTAACCGCCAACGATGGTACTAACGAAATCATTCCATACAAGGAGAAAGGTTACTATAAATCCAATCTCAAAGGCAAACCTGGCATCACCTACCAAGTCGATGTCACCCTCGACGGACATCATTTCTCTTCATCGTCAACCATGCAACAAATGCCTGTTGTGAACAAATTCAGCATCGTACGGATGAAAATGTTGTCGCAGAACTACATTTTTGGCGATATCCGATTGCAGGATATTCCTAACGAGACCAACTGGTACTTCGTACATATCTACCGAAACGGAATAGCCTACAGATGGGCAATCTTGAAAGATGATATTAATCCTAACAAGGAACTGCAACAGCTATTTGGCTTCTTTAACGAGGATAATAGCGATGAAGAAGACAAACTCCACGAAGGAGATCAGTTGAGGATTGTGGTCCGTGCCATCGACCAGCGTGCCTACGATTATCTAAGCTCCGTGGAACTAATGGATAATACGGGTACCAACCCTATCGACAATTTCTCTGGGGGATGTCTCGGTTATTTCTCCGCCTACAGCGAGATAACTATTTATCACGTCTATCACAGTTCGGATATAGAAGATGAAGAATACTAACCTTTACGAATGACAAAGGTTACCGATACATGATGAGTCTCATCTTCGTAGTTAAGCCATATGGTATCGTCGGTAAACGACATTACCTGCGCCAGAATCTTTCGCTCCACTCCCTCTGAGTCGCGAAATTCCAGTTTCATATTATTGTTGTCGCACTGATAGGTGCCTTCAAAAATCAGACTGCCATCGAAACTCCAGGTAGAAAAGGAACCTTTGCGCACCATACCGTTATAGGTACCATCGCCAAAGAACTCAAACTTGTCGTATGAGAAATTCTCTGGCTCAAGATCTGTCTGTCCCTCGATGATGACATCTCCTTCGCCCCATCCGCGTTGCCACGTGCCAACAATGACATCGCCTAAGCGACGACCATCATCATCACCTGTACCACAGCCGATGAGAAAAAACAGGGCAGCCATGCAGGCTGCCCTATATAAATATGTCAGATACTTACTTAACATTTCCTACCTTAATCAGGTACTCTGCTATCTGAACAGCATTCAAAGCAGCGCCCTTACGGATCTGATCGCCTGAGAGCCAGAATGTCAGACCGCAGTCATCGCTCAAGTCCTTACGGATACGACCTACGTAGATATCATCCTTACCAGCTGTCTCCAGAGGCATCGGATAGGTCAGTGTCGTAGGATCGTCCTTCAACTGACAACCAGGAGCAGCGGCAATAGCCTTCTGAGCTTCCTCAACGCTGATGGGTTTCTCTGTCTCAATCCACACACTCTCAGAGTGAGAACGCAGAGAGCTTACACGTACACACATGGCTGAGCACTTGGCATCGGTATGCATGATCTTACGAGTCTCGTTATACATCTTCATCTCCTCCTTGGTGTAGCCGTTGGGCTGGAACACGTCAATCTGAGGAATCACGTTGTAAGCCAACTGATGGGCAAACTTCTTGATAGTCTTTACCTCACCTTCTTCAACCATCTCTTTGTACTGCTGCTGCAACTCAGCCATAGCAGCGGCACCTGCACCAGAGGCACTCTGGTAAGAAGCCACATGGATGCGCTTGATATGGGAGATGTTCTCCAGCGGCTGGAGCACTACTACCATCATAATCGTGGTACAGTTAGGATTGGCAATGATACCACGAGGGCGGTTCAGAGCATCCTCTGCATTACACTCAGGCACTACAAGGGGCACATCATCGTCCATACGGAAGGCACTCGAGTTATCAATCATCACAGCACCATACTTCGTGATAGTCTCAGCAAACTCTTTCGATGTACCGGCACCAGCCGAGGTAAAAGCGATGTCAACATCCTTAAAGTCGTCGTTATGTTGAAGCAACTTCACCTCGATCTCTTTTCCCTTATAGGTGTACTTTCGACCAGCGCTACGCTCTGATCCAAACAACACCAGTTCATCCATCGGGAAATTTCTCTCGTCAAGAATCCGCAGAAACTCCTGTCCCACGGCTCCACTCGCACCTACAATTGCTACTTTCATCTTGCCAAATTCTTTAGTTGGTTTATATTTTGGCTGCAAAATTA
>JAEEGF012342439.1_pt1 | contig 34153 bp, 26 predicted proteins | sample 9134171 | NCBI WGS metagenome assembly JAEEGF01 (sample SAMN16246542, study PRJNA631951) | gut metagenome | biome: gut microbiome; feature: rumen; material: AP-attached | host: Bos | place: Iran: Karaj | collected 2018-10
ATCGCCTATTTAATGCACAATGCACAATGCATAATGCACAATTACTTTATATCACATGCTCAGGTTTTCGAGGGAGGCGATGGAGTCGGCGCCGTTGCTGTCGACCTTGACCAAGATGCTGATTGAGTCGCCTATCTCGTAGGTAAAGTCGATGTCGGACGGAATCTCAAAGTCGAGGGTGTCGTCGTAGAACTTGAGATTGATGTTGCTGCGCGACCCGTCAACGACGATGCCACGATAGAGCATGTCGCCATTGGGCAACACCACAACACTGTCGGGACGATGGGCCACCGAGTCAGAGTCCTTGCCACTGTCATTACCCTCGCTATTACCCCATGTGCAGCCGGCCAACGCGAGCAGACCAGCCATGAGCATGTATTTTGTAAACTTCTTCATTGTCGGTGCAAAGGTACAACAAAGTTTTCAGTTTTCAGTTATCAGTTACCAGTTTTTGTTGATAATTGAGAATTATTTTTGCCCGACCCCTGTTTTTAACACTTGCAGTGCATGAAAAATGCCGACCCGTCATGGGTCGGCATTTTTCATGCATGAAGCGGGTCAGATTACTCAGCACCCTTCTCCATTTGCTCCTTCAGGGCAGCCAGTGCGCTGATGTCACCCAGAGTAGTCTTCTCGACGGTGGCAGCAGGAGCGGCCTCCTCAGCGGCGGGCTTGGTGCCCTGCTGAGCCTTGCGGGCCTTGCGAGCCTCGGCCTTCTGCTCATCCTCGAAGATGCGGCTGTGCGACAGGATGATGCGCTTAGCGTCCTTGTTGAACTCGATGACCTTGAACTGGAGCTTCTCGTCCTTCTGAGCTTGCGATCCATCTTCCTTCACCAGGTGCTTGGGGGTAGCAAAGCCCTCAACACCGTAAGGCTGCAGGTTGATCACGGCGCCCTTGTCGAGCATCTCGGTGATCACGCCCTCGTGGATGCTGCCAGTGGTGAACACGGTCTCAAACACGTCCCAAGGATTCTGCTCGAGCTGCTTGTGTCCCAGGCTCAGGCGACGGTTCTCCTTGTCGATCTCCAGAACCTTCACGTCGATGGGAGCACCAATCTGCGTGAACTCGCTGGGGTGCTTCACCTTCTTGGTCCACGACAGGTCGCTGATGTGGATCAGGCCGTCAACGCCCTCTTCCAACTCAACAAACACGCCGAAGTTGGTGAAGTTGCGCACCTTGGCGGTGTGCTGCGAGCCAACGGGGTACTTGACCTCGATGTCCTCCCAAGGATCCTTCTTGAGCTGCTTGACGCCCAGAGACATCTTGCGCTCCTCGCGATCCAGTGCCAGGATCTGTGCCTCGACGGTGTCGCCCACCTTCATGAAGTCCTGAGCACTGCGCAGGTGCTGTGACCACGACATCTCGCTGACGTGGATCAGACCTTCGACGCCAGGAGCGACCTCGACGAATGCTCCGTAGTCGTACATCACGACCACGCGGCCCGTCACTTTGTCGCCCACCTTCAGGTCGGGATCGAGCTTGTCCCAAGGATGCGGCTGGAGTTGCTTCAGACCCAGAGCGATGCGCTTCTTCTCGTCATCGAAGTCGAGGATGACGACGTTGAGCTTCTGCTCAGGCTCTACGATGTCGGCGGGGTTGTTCACGCGGCCCCACGACAGGTCGGTGATGTGGATGAGTCCGTCCACGCCACCCAGGTCGATGAACACACCATAGCTGGTGATGTTCTTGACGGTGCCCTCGAGCACCTGGCCCTTCTCGAGCTTGGCAATGATTTCCTTCTTCTGCTGCTCGAGCTCGGCCTCGATGAGTGCCTTGTGCGACACGACCACGTTGCGGTATTCCTGGTTGATCTTGACAACCTTGAACTCCATGGTCTTGCCAACGAACACGTCATAGTCACGGATGGGCTTGACATCAATCTGGCTACCGGGCAAGAAGGCCTCGATGCCGAACACGTCGACGATCATGCCACCCTTGGTGCGGCACTTGATGAATCCCTTAATGACTTCGTCTTTCTCAAGCGCTTCGTTAACGCGATCCCAGCTCTTGGCTGCGCGTGCCTTGCGGTGCGACAGGATGAGCTGACCCTTCTTGTCCTCCTGGTTCTCAACGAACACCTCGACGGTGTCGCCCACCTTCAGGTCAGGGTTGTAACGGAACTCGTTAAACGGAATGATGCCGTCCGACTTAGCACCGATGTTGACCACCACCTCGCGCTTGTTGATCGAGATGACAGTACCTTCGGTCACTTCCTTGTCACGGAACGAGCCAAGGCTCTTGTCGTAGGTTTTTTCCAGTTCCTCGTAGGATTTGTCTTTTTGAGTGTCGCCTTTCTCAAAGGCATCCCAATCGAAATCAGCGATTGGAGAATTGATTAATTCTTCGCTCATTGAATTTTTAGTCTCGCTTAGTCTGCATTACAAACTGTGACGAAACTTGTTTTAAAAGTTAGTAAATCAGTTATTTCTCTCGACTTGCCGCCTAGGTGGCGACAAATGCGGGTGCAAAGGTAGTAAATAATTGAGAATTGGGGCTTAAGTATTGGAAAAAATTCTCGTTTTTCGGGCATTTTTTATGATTTTGAGTAGGAATCAATCATTGCGCCGAGGTTGAATTATAATTTTACTACAGATTTTCATTTTATTTAACTAAATACTTTGTCTTATTCGCTTGCTGCTAGAGAAATAATAACTACCTTTGTGCATTGAAAATAGGACATCTTTTTGAAGGGTGTCGAGGACATTGAGTTTGAGGATGCCGCTACCGAGGTATCGATGCCAGAACACAACCTAAGTAACTGAGTAATTTCTAATCATAAGACTAAATGACGCTCGGGGCTGGCCGTGATGGTCTGCCCCGATTTTTAATTGAGCACATGGTCGATAAAAAAACAAAAAAACTCAATACTCAATTATCTATTTTCAATTAAAAGTTGTACCTTTGCAGTCTGAAACCAAAACAGTTCAAAGACATGAAAGCAAAGTTAGCATTATACAACGAGGTTGAGCAACCCATCGAGAAGTTTGACGAGCAAAAGATGGCAGTCGCCAGCGATCGTCCCGAACCAGTCGACGTCCCTAAGCAGGGACTCTACATTGTGGACTACAAGACTCTTGTCAAACCCACTCTCATAGCCCTGGCCATCTTGGTGGTGTGGGCTGTGGCGACATGGCTGCTATAAAAACACGACAGCATCGGTCGCATTGCCGACCATATTCATAATTTATATATAAGGTGTAACGTGTTGATGAGTGCAAAAAGCGATTTTTTTGAAAAAAATTGCCCGAAAATTTTGCCAGTATCAAAAATAGCAGTACTTTTGCATCGCATTTGACAAAAGGACGGCTCCCTAGCTCAATTGAATAGAGCATCTGACTACGGATCAGAAGGTTGTGGGTTTGAATCCCGCGGGAGTCACTGAAGAGGAAATCTTTGATAGATTTCCTCTTTTTTTGTCTTGTCCTTTGAAATTTTTTCGGTACAATTGGTTGAAATTATTTTTGGTTTGGTTGATTTGTAAGTTTCAGAATTTGCACAAATCATTGATTATATGTTACTTTGTAGTTCCAAACTACACGCAAAACAACAACCAAAAGATATGAAGAGACGCATTCTAACAATTGCAGCTGGTCTGGCGACCACCATGGTCATCATCGCAGCGACAGTACAAACACTGAACGTGCGACTGGGAGAGGTTATCTACCAGTATGCCACTGACCAAGTGGGCCGTATGAACCTGTCTAGCAACGGTACTATTGCCACTATATTAAATAAGGTGTTCAACCTGGGTGAGGTTGATGAGATGTATATCGACGAAAGCCCCGTGACCGACAACATGGTCTATGTCGACTATGACGGCACCTCAGCCGAGGTGCGCGTGGCAGGCAACATTGCTCAATACATCAATGTCATCGCCAATGGCGCTCATGTCGCCATCATCCAGAGCAGCGACTTTCCTGGCGACGATCTGGGTGAGATTACCTATGTCCTGAGCGGCACAAGCACCAATGGCTCATTCTGGATGGACGGTTCATACAAGATGACGCTTGAATTGAACGGCGTGTCGCTGACCAACCCCGACAGTGCCGCCATCAATATCCGCGATGGCAAGCGCATTGGAGTCACTCTGGTTGACGGCACGACCAACTCGCTGGTCGACGGAGCGAACGGCTCGCAGAAGGGCTGCTTCGCCGTCAAGGGGCACACCGAGTTCACCGGTGCTGGCACGCTTAACATCACAGGCAAAACGAGCCACGCCTTCTGGGGCAAGGAATATGTCGAGTTCAAGAAGAAACTCACAGGCATCATCAACATTCTGGGTGCTGTGGGCGACGGCTTCAACATCAACCAATATGTCAAGATCAACGGTGGCAACTTCAACATCACCGGTGTGGGCGATGACGGCTTCCAGCTGAGTCTAGCTACCGACGATGACGGCAATGTCGAAACAGACGCGGAGAACACCGGCATCTTTACCATGAATGGAGGCACTGTCACCATCACTACCACCGCGGCTGGCGCCAAGGGTATCAAAGCCAATGTGGACTATGTGATGACCGGCGGCACACTCACTGTCAACCAGACAGGCAGCTATGTCTACGATGGCACAGATGCCACTTATTGCGCTGGCGTAAAGGTTGACCGCAACATCAGCATCACGGGTGGCACGGTCAATGTGACCAGCACAGCCGATGGTGGTCGTGGCTTGAACGCCGACGGCACCATCAGCATCGACCAGAGTGCAGCAACCACCAATATCGACATCAAAGCCAACGGTGCCGGCGGTGTGCTGGAACAGAACTCTAGCGGCAGCAGCAGTGGGAGTACTGAAACACCCAAGTCGTATAAGGTCTTTATTGCCAAGCCCTCAAGTGGTAGCGGTGGCTACCCTGGCGGTGGTGGCAGCAACGCTTGGACCAACAGTAAGATTTATCTCTATAAGAGTGACGGCACCTTTGTGCAGGAGATCACCAACACCGTAACCAAGACGTCAGGCTACTCATCTCTGACGTTCTATTGGTATGACTTTGGCGCAGCCGACAGTGGCACATACTACATCAAGGGCGACAACTACACCTCTGGTGGAGGTTGGGGCGGTGGCACTACCTACACCATCATCACTGATTCTTTTAACGGCCCAACAAGTGGCGAAGACATCTACTATCAGATTGGTGGCTATACAACAAGTGGTACGACTCGCACATATAGACTAAATAATGTTACTGCAACCTATGGCGGCAGCAGCGAGAGCAGTGAGGACAATGGCGACAGCTACAACGCCTCGGGCTTGAAGTGCGACGGCAACCTGACCATTGGTGGCGGAACCATCACCATCGCCAATAGCGGCAAGATGAGCAAGAGCATCAAGACCAAGGCCACTTGCACCATCAATGGCGGCACGCTCACACTCACACCCAGCGGAGCAATGCAAGTAATTAGCAACGATGCCTCATACAGTACAGGTGTCAAGGCGGTTGACTTTGTAATGAACGATGGTTCACTGACCATTATCGCCTCGGGTGTTGCGAGCAAGGGCATCTCGACCACGAGCATCACCACCAATGGCGGCACCATCAATATCAAGAATACGGGTGCAGCCCAAGCAGCTGGCACATCGGGTGACTATTACACCGCAAAGGGCATGAAGGCCGACGGCAACATGGCCTTGAATGGTGGAAACATCACCATCATCATGAGCGGTTCAGGCGGAAAGGGTATCAAGGTCAATGGGGCGTACACCCAGGGCCTGAGCGACGGCAGTGGACCCACCTTGAAGGTGACAACATCCGGTTCTGCTGCAGGCAGCAGCAGTGGCGGAATGGGTCCTGGCGGCGCTGGTGGCGTCAGCGGGTCGGCTAAAGCCATCAAGGTGATGGGTGCCATCACCATCAATGGTGGCCAAAGCGAAATAAGCACCGCCTCCAATGGTGCCGAAGGCATTGAGTCGAAGACCAGCATCACCATCAACGGCGGCAATCACTACTACAAGGCATACGATGACGGCATGAACTGTGCTGGTTCCATCAAGTTTGCTGGTGGTTTGACGATTGTCTATAGTTTTGGCAACGATGCGGTCGACTCGAACTACGGCCGCACAGGCGCTATTGAGATTGGCAATGGTGCTGTGTTCGCCTACACCACCAAGGGCGCTCCCGAAGAAGGTCTTGACTGCGATAACAACAGTTACATCACCATCACAGGTACTGGATATGCTGTCAGTGCTGGCGCCAACCAAGGTGGCGGTGGTGGCTGGGGCGGTGGCTCTAGCGGCATCGGAAGTTCGGTGCAAGGCTACTACTTGAGCACCAGTTCATTGAGTTACTCTGCTGGCCGCTACTATAGCATCTTACCTTCAAGTTCGAGTACAGCACCCATGTTTACCTATAGTTTTGAGGGTAGTTGCAGTAGTTCGTTGAGCTTGTTCACCGCCAAGGGCATGACCAGTGGCACGACCTACTATGTCAAGTACAGCACATCGGCTCCTACGGGTACATCTAATTCGTTCCACGGCGTGTCAATCGGTGGCACTACCAGCGGCACACTAACGCAACTGACCAGCTTCACAGCCACACGCTAATCCCGCACCAGTAAAATCTTCATCATAAGCACGAAATCGACGCGTCCCCAATTGGGAATGCGTCGATTTTTCGTAGTGTACAATACTTTGAAAAGGGTGTAGGAAATTCCCCGAAAAAGGTAGCACATTTTTATTATTTCACAATCTTCTGCTATTAATTAAAATTATTTTTGAAGATTTTGCGACAATTGTTTGCCGACGTCAAAACTAATACTTATATTTGCACCGAGATTTTCACCTTATACTCACCCTAAAACAAAACTTATGAAAAAATTATCTTTACTCCTTATGGTATTTGCTGTTGCATTGACAGCGTCTGCTGCTAGTCAGCTACCTGTACGCAACTCATTTAAGCATCATCTCACCAAAGAGAATGTCTTGTTGAAGGGCGACATTGGCTCAGTCAAACAGCCTGTTGCTCACGTGGCAGCCAATGCTACTACTGCTCCCAACATCATCACCGAACAGCCCGAAGGCGAGTTGAAGAAATATGTTCGCAGTGGTGATTGTCTCTATTCTGGCTATGGATTTGGTATTGCCAAACAGAGTGGCAAAACGAATGTTGTCTTCGGTGAAGATGGCCTCGTGTATATTCAGAACCCGTTATGGTGGTTAAGTGAAAATGACACTTGGGTCTATGGTACCTATGACGAGTCGACCGGCATCATCAGCGTTCCCACAGGTCAATATTTGAGTTGGCGTGATGATTGGGGTTTTGGCCTCAAACTAGCATGGGGGCATACGTGCATCGAAGAGGACGAAAATGAAGTGACTAACCTTGACGTATATGGTGTAATTGACAGGGATGTGACCACGATTTTGTTCCAAGTGGAAGGTGACAAAATCTCACTACTTGGCAGTGAGGGAGATTTGACTGTCGAGGATGAAATCCAGCAATTATTATGTAAAGGCATATGCGGCGATTGGAGCGATGAGGATAATGACTATATTGACGAAGCCATTGAGTTCAACACCGTGTTCCGTCAATTTTCCAGTGCTCCTGCTGTGCCTGCCGACCCCACTGCCATCGACTGGTATGACTGTGGCAATGAGAGCGGATTCAGCTACTTTGCATATACATTGCCCACCGAAGATGTTGACGGCAATGCCCTCGACCCTGAGCTCCTGAGCTATAGCATCTACACCGATAATGACAATCTGTTTACATTCGAGGCTGATTCATACAGCTATGATAACTTGACCGAGGATCTGACCGAGATTACTTTCTCATTGTATAACGACGCCGTGGACTTCCATCCTGATCTCACCTACTTCTATTATACTAACCAGGGAGACAATCCTCTGTTCACCAATCGCATTGGCATCCAAGCCATCTACACGGCTGATGATGGCATCAGAGGGCTGATTCGCAACACGTCTAACATCGTCTACTATTATCCGAATGTTACCAGCGTCGATTGTGTGAAGGCTAGTCTCGACTTCAATGCACCCATCTACAACATCATGGGCCAGAGGATGCGAGGCAGCAACCTGCCCGCTGGAGTCTATATCCAGAACGGCAAGAAGTTCATCGTGAGGTAAGTGAATGGGGCTATTCCTGCCTTGCTTGACATGAGACATGAGATGCTCCTGTGTAGCCCAGGAGCATCTCAGTTTTATTGTTCACTAATCATCAATTAAAAGCGTTCCAGCCTTGTGCGCGGATGGGGAGTTCCTGGTTGTCGCGGGTCACCAGACAGGGACCCAATTCGGGCTTGGTGATGCGACCAATGAGGCGGGCTGTCTTCATCTGCGACACTTTCTCGTGGTCGGTTAGCGGCACCGTAAATAGGAGCTCGTAGTCCTCGCCGCCATTCATGGCTGCTGTCACCAGGTTCATATTGAATTCCTCGGCCTGGATGGCAGTCTGGTAGTCGATGGGTATGCGATCTTCGTATACACGACATCCTACTCCCGATGCCTTGCAGATGTGAAGTAGTTCGCTCGACAGTCCGTCGCTCACGTCCATCATCGCCGTGGGACGTATGCCCAATTGTCGCATCTCGTCAATCACGTCGCGCCGAGCCTCGGGCTTGAGTTGACGCTCAAGCAGGTACTCCTTGCCGGCAAAGTCGGGCTGGAAAGTGTCGTCCTTCACGCCTTCGGCCACTTCACGCTCACGTTCGAGCAACTGTAGCCCCATATAAGCAGCGCCCAGGTCACCACTAACACAAATCAGGTCGGTATCTCGAGCACCATTTCGATAGACGATGTCGTCGGCATCGGCCTCGCCGATGGCGGTGACACTGATGAGCAGACCTGTGACACTCGCGCTGGTGTCACCTCCCACCAAATCCACGCCATATTCCTCGCATGCCAAGCGTATTCCTGCATAGAGTTCCTCAATGTGCTCAAGGGTAAAGCGCTTGCTAATGCCCAGGCTCACGGTGATTTGCTTCGGGGTGCCATTCATGGCATAGACATCGCTCAAATTGACCACGACGGCCTTGTAGCCCAGGTGCTTCAACGGCACATAACGCAAGTCGAAGTGGATTCCTTCAAGCAACAGGTCGGTAGTAATTAACGTGCGTTTGCCACCATTGTCAATGACAGCACAATCATCGCCCACTCCACGCAGAGTGGACGCATTTTTACTAGCAAATTGAGTGGTAAGATGGTCAATCAGGCCAAACTCACCCAGGGTGGAAATTTCGGTCATTCCTCGATTTTCTTTACCAAGGTAGGGATAAACTCGTGGTCGTCGGTCTCAAGGATTCCCACGCGTATTGGGATATAATAAATCACATTACGCATCGTGGGCGGATAATAGGGGTTGTTAAGGATTCGCACCATGTCTTTCTCGGTGGTAATGATGAACTTGCGTCTTCCCTCAAGCGATTCAAAGATGCTGAAAATGTCGGCAAAGTCTTTGCGAGTAAAATAATGATGGTCATCATAGTGCATTACCTTAACCTGTGCTGGGAATTGTCGGAGATAACGCACCAATGGTTTGGCATTGGCGATTCCCGTTACGCAGAGCACCGTGTCTTCAGGCCGCAACCAAGACAATGCAGACAGTTGGGGATTAGGCACCGGGAAAACCGGCACTGGGTCGGCATATCGGATATTACTGAAGAAGAGTTCCTGATAGGGAAACAGACTCAGGTTTTCCTTCATGGTGCGTATGTCGACGGGTGAGAGGTCACTAGGACACTTGGTTACCACCACCATGTCGCATGCCACCAAGCGATCCATTGGATCACGCAACTGGCCCAACGGCAACAGTTTGTCGTCAAAAGGTGGCCGTGTATAGTCGACCAACACGATGTTTACCTTGGGCTTGACATATCGGTGTTGGAATGCATCGTCGAGGATAAACAGGTTGATATCTGGATTGATAGCCAGCATCTCTCGGATGCCCTTGCGACGGTCTTCACAGACGGCCAGGGTGATGAGACCATTGAACTTGTGGAAGATTTGGTAAGGTTCATCGCCAATGTCCTTGGGCGAGAGCGAGTCGGTAGCGAGGATAAAGCCATGTGTTTTGCGCTTGTATCCGCGGCTGAGCACGCCTATCTTGTACTGCCGACACAACGCCTCAATGATATACTCGGCATGGGGTGTCTTTCCTGTTCCTCCGACTGTGATATTGCCTACACTCACCACGGGGATGTCGAAGCTTTCTTGCTTCAACAGCCCCCAGTTGAATGCCATGTTGCGCATCCACACGCCAGCTCCATAGAGCCACGAGAAAGGCGTCAAAATGGCATTGAGCAGAACCTTGCGCTGCTGCTTGTTCAATATTTTGGTGAGGTCAGACATTCTTCTGATGCACAATGCACAATGCACGATGCATTCGCTTTTTTATTCTTAGGGTCTTAGTAAATGACAGTTTCGGGCATGAGGCAAAGGATGTGGTCGCGCTGCCCTATTTGCTGCAACTGCTTGTGCCACTCGTAGAGCATGCCCATCTCGCCTTGCAGCTTCATTTCGTACTGCATCACCATCATCTTATTCAGCATCGAGCGCCAGTCGGTCGACAGGGCGGGATAGTTCTGCGTCTTGAAATCTTTCTTCATATTGGCCTTCTTTGCCACCCAGTCAATGGCTGCCTGCAGGTTGCCCAGTTCGTCAACCAAGCCAATCTTGAGCGCGGTCATGCCGTCCCACACACGTCCCTCGGCAATCTTCTTGATGCTGTCCTGAGTCACGTGGCGTCCCTGTGCGCATCGCTTGGTAAACAAGTCGTAGCCACTGTTGACCATGCGCTGAAGGGCATTTTTCTGTGCGGGTGTCAGTCGCTTGGTCATAACACCCATGTCGGCATTCTCATTGGTCTTGACCACCGCCATGTGCACGCCAATCTTGTTCTCGGCCAGCTCCTCATAGCAAGGAATAATGCCGAAGATACCAATGGATCCAGTGATAGTCGTTGGCTCGGCAAAGACGCGTTGTGCGCCGCTAGAGATATAGTATCCGCCCGAAGCGGCATAGTCGCCCATTGACACAGCCAGTGGCTTGCCCGAGGCCTTGAAATCCTCAAGCGCCTTCCATATCTGCTCGCTGGCAAATGCGCTGCCACCCGGAGAGTTGACACGGAGCACCATGCCCTTGACATTCTCGTCGTCCTGCAACTCCTTGATTTGCTTGACCATCTTCTCACCCACAATGGCATCGAGGTCGCTCATGGGGTTGTTGCTGCCTTGCTGCACAATCTCGCCCACGGCATAGAGCACGGCGATGTGGTCGCCACTGACGCTCTCCTCGACGGCAGTGGCATAGTCGGCCGGATCAACCAGACGCAGGTCGTCATCCTTTCCCAGCTTGGTCAGCGCCTTGAGGCGTGCCTCCATCTCAACAGGATAGCACAAGCCGTCAACAATCTTATTCTTCACCAGGCTGTCAGGCTCCATGCACACAAGGATGCTGTCGGTCATCTGGTCGAAACGTGCCACGTCAATCTTTCGGTCGGCGGCCATCGAGTCGCGCATGTTGTGCCAGATGCTGCCCATGTAATGCTCAATTTGCAGCTTGTTTGCCTCCGACATGTCTTCGAGCATATAAGGCTCGACGGCGCTCTTGAAAGTACCCACGCGAATCACCTGCATCTCCACGCCCACCTTGTCAAGCACCTTCTTGTAGTAGGGAATGGACGAAGCCATGCCATGAACGTCGACAGCTCCCACAGGGTTGATAAAGATACTGTCGGCCACGCTTGCCAGGTAATAATCACCCTGGCCGATGCTCTCGTTGCCGTAGGCATAAATCCACTTTCCGCTCTTCTTGAAGTCCTTCAGGGCATTGCGCAGCGTTTGTCGCGTGGCGGGTGCTGCGGCAGCGCCTTCGCACTCGATGTAGATGCCCTCAATCTTCTTGTCGGTCTTGGCCTTCTCAATGGCAGCAATCAAAGTATTCAGGCCCATCGAGCTAGTGTTCTGACCCTGCAGCATGGCCAGCATCGACATGTCACCTCCACCCTCTCTTTCGGCAATTTCGCCTTCCAGTTTCAGGTGCAAGATGGAGTTTTTCTGCACGCTAGCCGAAGCCTTGCCCATCGAATCGCCCATGCTCATCATGGCGATGCTGAACACGATGCTCATCAACATGAACACCACGAGTGCCAGTGTGGTACCCACGAATGACCCACAGACAATCAGTAAAAATTTCTTCATCATAGCGGTATAAGCGTTAAGTTATTTATATTCAACAAATTAGAGTGTCTCCCAAATACATTTTTCAGAAGACGATGTCAATAATCAAGCAAAGGTACTGAAAAGTTAGCACATCTCACGCATTTTGTTTATTTTTTTTCGAAAAAACGCGTTTTGCAACTACAATAATCAAAATTGTAACCACGGTGCTAGCCAACGCCAACCACGGGAATTGCCCATCGGCAGGCACACCTAATTGCTCGAGCGCGCTACCATCGACATAGTGGTTGCTATCCATCCATTGGAACACCGTCACAGCGCCGTTGTTCAGCGCATGAGCAATAACAGGCACCCACAATGAGCGGGTCCACACAAGCAGGTAGCCAAACCAAGCGCCCAGCAACATGCGCGGCACAAAGCCAAAGAACTGAAAGTGGATGGCACTGAAGATGATAGCCACAGTCCAGATAACGACGTGAATATTAGCACGACCACGGCGCATGATGCCCATCAGCGCACCACGAAAAAAGAACTCTTCGCTCACACCAGCCATCACGCCAACCACAAAGAATCCAGCCACCAAATCGCCCACACTGTTGAGAGTGAGCAACCGCTCAGTGACTGCTTCCATAGAATCTTCCATTGCTCGCAAATACTTTTCTAAAGCCGCCATGCTTTCTGGCAAGTGGATGTTATTGTTCCATTCAACGATCCAGTTCAATGCCGGCATCGAGATGGCCCATACGGCCACGACCAGCAGTATCGCCTGCCACGACGGGGCGCGGTCAATTTCGAGGAATCGCCACGGCTGCTTGTAGCAAATCATCGCCAATAAGATGGCAGGTAAGATAAACACCAAAACATCCTGTAGGACAATGGTCCACATGATGTTCACCTTCGCTATAGTCACCACTAAGCCCAAAATTCCGGTGACGACTGCACCAGCCATCGCCAGTGCCAACAAAATCAACACACGCACCGCATTGGTGGTATTTTGTCTAGGTTCAACCATTTTTTCAGTAGTTAAGTAGTTAAAGGGAGTTAAGTAAAACGATGTGATGACAACACAACGATTGTACCATCACTCTATTAGACGTTAATGGCACAAAAATACTACAAAAATTGCGCAAGTTGAGTGCAAAACATAAAATAAATTTTATTTTTGCCGAAACGCAGCCAATTTTATCTAAATATTTGAGACAAAAACCGAACGCAATCAAAAAAAACGCGAACCACGCAAAACAAATCTAAAAAATTGCTTCGCGTGGTTCATGGTTATATCGCGGACACTGCTAGAACTCAAGGGGGAAAGCGAGTTTGAACACAATGTTTCGTCCCATATTCAACACACCCTGACGGCCCGTAATCGAATTGACATCGGTATACTTGAGGCGGCTCAAATGGTTTTGGTAAGCCTTATTGGTGAGGTTGGTGCCCGTGATGCTCAGACACGCCACTCGCCTTCCCTTGCACATGATGTCAGTACCAATGGCCGCGTTGAGCAGGCAATAGGCGGGTGTCGCCGTCTCGGTACCATCGGCACGATAATAGTGGTTCTGCTTGAAATTATAGTCCACTCCCAGCGAGACGAAGGCGTTGTTGAACACGCGTCCGTCATGCAGGATTTCCCACTTGACATCGGTCTGCCATCGAGGCGCGGGTGTAAAAGGCAAGTACTTGCTCTCCTCAGGCTGATGCAATTGCACAGCATTGACCATCGAGAAACTGGTGCCGAGATGCAGGAAGTGCCAGGGGTGGATGTCGAGTGCCACCTCGCCTCCCAACAACTGCGCATCACCACTGTCATAGCGATAGGTCATAAATTGGTCATCGATGACCAATGGGGTGCGATGGATGAAGATGTAGTTGTCAATGCGGTTGCTAAACAATGAGAGTTGCGCCTCCATCCACTCGTTGTTATAATCCAGCCCCAGGTCAAACTGTAGGCTAAACTCAGGTTTGAGATTCTGGTTGCCCACCTCGTAGCGCAACGAGCCCTCATGCACGCCATTACTTGCCAGTTCGCTAATATTTGGCGCCCTAAAGCCACGCGCAGCATTGGCTCGGAGGTCCAAGTGGTCGTTGGCGTGCCACACGGCGCCCACGCTGGCTGTGAAGCCACTGAAGTCGCGCTTGAACGCCTTGAAGCGCAGGTCACCGTCATCCATCAGCTCGTGGCTGTTGAGATGGCGGTTGTCAAAGCGTATGCCACCATTGACCGCCCATTGCCCCAACTCGGCAGTCGTTGTGAGAAAGGCTCCGAAATCAAACAGGTTGTAGTCTGGTATGAGGTATTCATCGCCTTCATTTACCGAACGCTGCCACATGCCGTTGACGCCACCGGTCACACGCCAGTCGCCCAGGCGGCGGGTCACATAGTGCAGATTGTAGTTCACCGTGTGCAATTTGAGATACAAGCCATACACGTCAGGTTCTTCAAACTCTTGTCGGCGGTTCTGCTGATAAGCCAGCACCGCATTGAGGCGGCCGCCACCCAGGTGAAATGCATTGTCCAGCACTGCCTTGTAGTGGTAGACCTGCTGATAGGGCACGCCGTGGTGGTAGGTCTTGGCGTCGTCGTAGGGTTGTTCCAGTTTACCTGTTTCGGGGTCACGTTCTCCCTCGGCGATACTGGGCATGAGATGGAAATAGGAGCCAATCAAGCGTGCATGTCCCCAGGCCTTGTTCAATCCCAGCATACCCGAGAAGGCACGCTCGCGAAACTGTGAGTTGGGCACATATCCATCACAAGGTGTTTTGTAGGCATGGGCGAACTTGTCGCCATAACGGACGTTCCAAGACAGCCCCTGTTTGTTTCCCCCAAAGTTAAGGGAGTAGTTCACTAGCCCATTGTTGGTATGGTACTCGCTGTTAACATTCAACCGCATCTTTCCTAGCGGCACCACAGGGTCGGTGTTGAGTTTGAGCACCCCCGCCAGCGCGTCCGAGCCATAGAGCAAGCTGGCCGGGCCTTTGAGCACTTCGACCGAGCTCACGGCATTGGCATCAATCTCCACACCATGCTCATCGCCCCATTGCTGTCCCTCCTGGCGCACTCCATCGGCGACAACCACCACGCGGTTATATCCTAAGCCACGGATAACGGGCTTGGCGATGCCGCCACCCGTCGTCACCTGCGACAATCCAGGCAACTTACTCACTGCGTCGATGATGTTGGTGGCAGCAGCCATGCGCAGTTCGTTACGGTCGATGACCGCTGCTGGCATCGACATATCCTCCATTTTCACGGCACCTGTAGGGCCAGTAACCACCACTTGTTTGAGTTCTATGTGGCGAAAGAACACGTCGGTCGAGTCGAGCACGACCGCTTCTTGTGCCGCCATCGTGCCCGCGCACGCCAGCAGCAGAATCGAAAGGTATGATTTCATTCTGTGATTTTTTTTTAAAACTAGATTTACTAGACACACTAGGAGCACTAGACAATCTAGAAACCCTAGACCATCTAGCGTGCACTGAAAATCACAAAATGCATGGAGGTGCCCGCAACGACGGATGTGCCACCTTAGGGAAAACCGGTTCGGTGGCTTGGAAAGGCTCTAACCTACTAACAATCTGATTATCAACAAAGCAGAACACTCCTTCGGGAATATCTACTTGTGTGGTCAGGAATCGGCATGAGAGGCACTCACCGTGTTGCTGCGGGCTGATGGTGATGTGTCCCGAGTGATGGGCCGAAGTCTCGCACAGGTTGCAATCTACCACCTCGGCATACTCGTGCAGCGAGTGTACATGCATCGACGAGAGCAGCACCATCGGCACATATACCAACAAGATTATCCAGGCAAACCTTTGCTGCCTGCGTGTAATGCCTAGATGTGAATGCTCGCGTTTCATGCGCTGCAAAGGTAATCATTTAGAAGGAATTTTGGCACACACAAACACATTTTTTGCACACTTTAAATGATATGTGACAAAAATTCACTACTTTTGCCGAAAGAAAATAATGTAATTCTTTTTTATGACAAAGCTAAGAAACCTTCGAGCGATTGCCATGTCAATCGCTGCCTTGTATGTGGCATTCTCTTGGGCCAGTCCCATCAGTGTGAATCAAGCCAAGTCTGTCGCTTCTCGAGTCATGTCGGGAAAGACCCTTGAGCAAGTCAGTATCCAGCGGGCAAATCACGCCCCAGGCCAGAACGCGCCCTACTACGTGTTCAACGCACAGGCCAGCCAGGGCTATGTGATTGTTGCCGGCGACGACGTCCTGCCACCCGTGCTGGGCTACAGTGATGCAGGAGCCATTGATCCCAACGACATTCCTGAGGCCATGCAGCAGTTGCTCGACTACTATGCCGAGTGTGCCTCAAACGCCCCCAGCCAGCCCTCACGTCTCATTCCACGTGAGGCAGTCAGTCCGTTGACCCACAGCATCTGGGGCCAGGGTGAGCCATTCAACATCTTTCTGCCGTTTACCCGCACTACCACCAGCAATGGTGTGACCCGCGCTTGGCACGGCAAGGTGGGCTGTGTGGCCACGGCCATGGCTCAATTGATGTATTACCACAAGTGGCCCGCCAGCAACGAACTACCGATTCCCGAGTACACCACCACGACCAACAGCTACTTTATGCCCGAACTGCCCGTCACCACCTTCGAATGGGACCAGATGAAGGACACCTATAACACTACCGACAGCACCAACGCCTCGGGACAGGCAGCAGCCAAGTTGAGCTTGTATTGCGCGCAAGTGCTGGAAATGGACTTCCAGAAGAACACCTCCAGCGCTTCGACCAGCAAGATTCCCTCAGCGCTGGTTCAGTACTTCAACTATGCCGCCACAGCCCGCTATATCCAGCGCGCCAATTACAACACCCAGTCATGGGAAGACCTGCTCTATGCTGAGCTGAAAGCCCAGCGCCCAGTCGTCTATCGCGGCGACAAGAATCCTGGCGGACACGCCTTTATCGTCGACGGTTGCGACAACACCGGCCTGTTCCACATCAACTGGGGCTGGAATGGCTTGAGCAATGGCTACTTTGTGCTCAGCGATCTCAACCCCGATGCTCAAGGCATCGGCGGTGCTGAGGGCGAGTGCGGCTACATCTTCGGCCAGGCCATGATCACAGGCGTCAAGCCTAACGACTACAGCCTCGCGCCCACCAATGTGCGCTTCTACACCATGGTCGTCAACTCGTTCAACGGTACGCGCAACGGCGCCGACGCCAACTTCAGCGCAAACATCTCGGGCCGTTTCCATAACAATACCAGTGAGGAAGAAGTCTTCGACTATGGCTGGGGTATCTTCCAGGGCAATGAGATGCTCTCGACGCTTTCTACCAAGTCGCGCTCCAACCCTCTGTCACCGAACTACTACCTCAACAGCACATTTGACCTTGAATTTGGTGCAGGCCTGAGCGACGGCACTTATTATCTGCGTCCCATCTGGAGCGACCTGTTCGAGGACGACTGGAAGATATGCGAGGGAGGCACCATCAACTGTGTTGAGGTCAAGATTAATGGCAACCAGTGCACCTACGAAGTGTTTGGAGCTGGAGCAACCCCTCAGTACCAGGCCAACGAGATGACCTTTGCCGGCAGGATGCACGCAGGTCGTCAAGTCACCGCTACCGCCAGCATCACCAACCTGGGCAACACCATGGGCGACATGATTTACATTATGGACAACGGCACCAAAGCCAATGTCTCACTCACAGACCTCGAGAAGGGCAAGACTGGCGATGTCGTATTCTATTTCACACCCACCACCCCTGGTACCCACACCATCACCCTGTCGCTCAAAGAGGACGGCAGCAATCCTCTCATCAGCCGCGAGCTCACCATCGAGGCCATGCCCGAGGCATCACTGACCATGAGCAACAAGATTCTCTATGTCACAGATGCTGCCAACAAGATTATCACCAGCCGCACCTACAGTGTCGAGACCACCGTCACCAACAACGGCACCAACACCTACGACGAGGACATCGTGCTGCGACTGTATCGCGTGTCCAATGGCACCTCGGGCACTAATGTGCAAGACGTAGCCCAGCCTCTGGTGCTAGCTCCTGGCGAGACCAAGGTGGTGCGCTTTGATTGCGACAACGTGGTCAATGGTGAGCGATACTTCTGCTGGGTATACTACTTCTCGGCTGGCGAGCAAATCAAGTGCAAGGGCACCTCGACCCACACGCTGTACTTCCCCACCGAGCCCGAGTACAAGGCTGGTGACGTGAATGGTGACGGCACCGTCGACATTGCCGACGTGAACATCATCATCAATGTCATGCTGGGCAAGGCTCAGGCAAGCGACTATCCTGGCGATGCCAATGTCGATGGCCAGGGCGGAGTTGACATCAGCGACGTCAACGCTGTCATCAACCTCATGCTGGGCAAGTAAGCTGTAACCCTTATAAGAAATAGAGGCACCAGATATTCTAGAAATTCTAGATAATCTGGTGCCTCCAGTTATTTTCAACAATCTCGGTCAAATAATTCGATAATTCAAAAAAACGTGATAACTTTGCAGACCGAAACATAACAACCGATTCATGATAACCCAGCACAACACTATCCGTATACTGGCTGTCGCCGTCGCACTGGCGCTGGCAACCAGCCTGTGGGCTAACCCTATCAGCCAGAGCCAAGCACGTGACATCGCCTCTCGCTTTATGGCCGGCAAGAGGCTGCAGGCAGTCAACCTGCATCACGGCCAGCATGCCCCTCGCCAAGGTGCGTACTATGTGTTTAACGCCCAACCTGGTCAGGGCTATGTGATTGTCGCTGGCGATGATCGTCTGCCTAGCATTTTGGGTTATAGCGACACAGGCACATTTGATTTTAACCATGTGCCACCCGCCATGCAGCAGTTGCTCGACTATTATGCCCAGTGTCAAGCGCCCAGCCAGCCCACGCGGCTTATTGTCCGCGATGCCATCCGGCCGCTAACCCATAGCATTTGGGGCCAGGGAGCGCCCTTCAACAAGTTCTTGCTGCTGTCCGACACTACCGCCGTTGGCGACACCATCCACTGGCAAGCTCAGCCTGAAAGTGCCGCGACTGCCATGGCGCAGCTGATGTATTACCACCAGTGGCCTCAGGAGACCCTGCTTCCCATACCCGAATACACCACCACGACCAAAGGTCACGTGATGCCCGAGTTGCCCGACACCACCTTTGCATGGGACATGATGCGAGACGCCTACCATACCACCGACAGCACCGCTGCCGGTGAGGCTGTGGCACTGTTGTACCTATATTGCGCTCAGGCACTGCAAACCGACTTGCTAGAGACGGCCTCGACCGCAGCGGCTGTCGCCATCCCCGAACTGCTGACGCAGTACTTTGGCTATGATGTAAGCACCCGCAATGTGAAGCGCGACACCTACAGCACACAAGCTTGGGAGGATATGCTCTATGCCGAACTGCAAGCTCATCGACCCGTCATTTATCGCGGCGATCGCGACACTGACCAGCATACCTTTATCATCGATGGCTGTGACGACACAGGACTGTTCCACGTCAACTGGGGATGGGACGGACAAAGTAATGGTTACTTTGTGCTGAGCGACCTCAACCCCGATGCATGGGATATTGAGGGTGCCCAAGAGCAATGCGGATACATTATGAGGCAAGCCATGGTCATCGGTGCCCAGCCTGGCAGTGAGTCAACCGTTCAATCCAACATACGTTTCCACTCCATGAACGTCCACGGAATGAGTGACAACCCCGTCGACAGCCTGGGCAACTATAGGGTCAACGTGACTGGCGTATTCCACAACAACACCCATGTCGAAAAAGCCTTCGATTATGGCTGGGGGCTCTTCCAGGACGGCGACATGCTCGGGACGCTTTCTACCAAGTCGCGCACCACTCCGCTGGCACCAAACCATCAAGTTACCAGCACCTTTGACCTCGAGTTCGGAGCAGAATTGAGCGAAACCACCTACTGCTTGCGACCCATCTGGAGCGATCTCGACGCTAACGACTGGAAGGTGTGCGAGGGCGGCGACCTCAATTTCATCGAGGTGACCCTAGCACAAGACACCTGCATCTATGTGCTGCATGGCATGGCAGGCACACCCGAGTATGTAGTTAATGATCTCACCTTCGACGGAACGCTGCATGCAGGAAAGATGGTCACTGCCACCGCCAGTATTACCAACCTAGGCTACACCCTGGGCGACCCCATATTCCTCCTGGACAACGGCACCAAGGCTTACACCACAATGATCGACGTGGACCAAGGCTGCACAGGCAACATCAAGTTTTACTTCACACCTGACACCGCCGGCATCCACACTATCACCCTATCACTACTAGAAAGTGGCGCCGACACACTCTTTGTGCAAGACCTGGCCATCGACAGCATGCCTGCCGTCGAGCTCATGATGCGCAGCCAGATTCTCAACGTCACCGACACCACCAACCACATCATCACCAGCCGCATCTATAGCATCGAGGCCACCATCAATAATGTAGACACCATTGCCTATGACGAGGACATCGTTCTGCGCCTGTTCCGCATCCAGGATGACGAGAATGGCATCGCTATTCAAGACATTGCCATGCCACTGCAACTGGCACCAGGCGACAGTGTGGTGGTGCAAATTGACTGCGACAATGTGGTCGATGGCGAGCAATATTGCTGCCAATTGTACTACTACTCAGCGGGCGAACTGATTCCGTGCGATGTGACCCCGCCTCACACCATTGTCTTTCCCGAAGCGCCCTTGCTGCCAGGCGACATCAATGGCGACGGCGTTGTGGACATCAGCGACGTGAACATTGTCATCAACATCATGCTGGGCAAAGAAGAGCCGACTCCTACTTCTGATGTCACTGATGATGGCCAAGTGGACATCAGCGACGTGAACGCTGTCATCAATTTGATGCTAGGGAAATAAGAAGAATTCGCTACTAGACAAGTTAACTAATTCATTCACTAAACATGAGGAATCTTAATACATTAAAAACCATGATTACAGCTGTCGCAATGTTAATGGCAACGACAGCACTGGCCAACCGCATCAGTGAAAATCAGGCGCAGGCTATCGCCTCGCAGTTTATGACCGGCAAGACACTGCATCCAGTGAATTTGCAGACTGGACAACATGCCCCTCGCCAGGGCGCATACTATGTGTTTAACGCCGAGGCCAGTAAGGGTTATGTGATTGTGGCAGGAAATGACCACCTTCCCGCAATCCTAGGTTATAGCGACAGCGGCACATTTGACGTGACCGATGTACCACCCGCCATGCAGGAGCTACTCGACTACTATGCCGAGCAAGCCAACAACGCGTCGGCTCGTTCCCCACAGCAGGTGAGCCGCGCACCCATTGCCCCCATGTTGAAGAGCATCTGGGGACAGGACAATCCTTTCAACTTTTATGCACCTTTTACGAACACGAGCACAAGCAATGGTGTGACGCTTGCGCTTCACGGCGCCACAGGCTGTGTCGCAACGGCGATGGCACAGGTGATGTACTATTATAAGTGGCCCACCAGTACCACCAAGACCATTCCCGCTTACACATCAACATCTGAAAGCGACGGCCTGACTTTCTACCGTCCAGCATTGGGCGTCACCACATTTGCCTGGAACTCGATGAAAGACGCTTATCAATATGGCGACACCGCCAACGCATCGGGCCAAGCTGTCGCCAAACTCATGAATTACTGCGACCAAAGTCTAAAGATGGTGTTCAACAAGAACAGTTCAAGTGCCTCGACCAGTGACATCCCACAGGCGTTGGTTACCTACTTCAACTATGATGCCACCGCCCACTATGTTAAACGTAACAGCTACACGACTGCCGACTGGGAGAACCTGCTCTACAGCGAGCTGCAAGCGGGCCGTCCCGTGGTGTACCGCGGTACAAAGAATCCTGGTGGGCATGCTTTTGTGTGCGATGGTTGTGATGCTTCGGGTCTTTTCCACATCAACTGGGGCTGGAACAGCCTGAGTAACGGCTACTTTGTGCTGAGCGACCTCAACCCCGATGCGCAAGGCATCGGCGGCAGTGACGGCGCGTGCGGCTATATCTACGACCAAGGCATGGTTATTGGTATCAAGAAACAGGCTAACACTGCCTCCCCGCTTCTCATTCGTTTCTATGAGATGAATTACAAGTCAAGCACGACGCTCACCCGCAGCTCATCGAGCAACGACTTTAGTTTTGAAGTCTATGGCCGATTCCAAAATGCTTCGAACGAGGCAAGGTCGTTCGATTATGGCTTCGGTCTGTTCCAAGGCAACTCGATGTTATCGACCTTGCGCACCTTTTCACGCAACGAGACTCTCGACCCGGGCTGGTATATGCACAACACCTGGACCGTTCCGTTTGGCAAGAACATGACCAGTGGCACCTACTACATCCGCCCCATCTACAGCGAACTTGGCAAGAATCAGTGGAAGGTGTGCGAGGGCAGCAGTGCCAACTACATCCAGATGGTCATCAGCAACAACAGTTGCACAGCCACTGTCTTCGGCACCAATGCCACACCCAACTACACCGCAAGCAGTATGACTTTTGCCGGTACCAAGAACACAGGTAAGCAAGTGGATGTGACCGCCAATATCACCAACAAAGGCAATACGCAGGGCGATATTATTTACCTGTTTGTCGACGGCGTGAAGACCACCTCGGCACTGGCCGACATGGCTAAAAACACTTCGGCAAATGTGGTGTTCCACTTCACCCCCACCACCGCCGGCACCAAGACGGTGAAACTCTCGCTCAACGAGAACGGCAGCAGCCCGCTCATCACCAAGACGGTGAGCATCACCACTATGCCCGCAGCATCGTTGACAGTGACCAACACGGTGCTGAACGCCACCAATTATGTCATCAACAGCAACAAGTTCAGCGTGAAGTCGGTAATCAAGAACACAGGCAACACAACCTACAACGAGGATGTGACCCTGCGCTTATATCGCGTGAACAATGGAAACAGGGGCAGCAATGTGCAAGACGTGACCATTCCGGTAACCATCCCGGCTGGAGGGTCAAAGACTGTGCAGTTTGATTGCGACAACGTGATGAATGGCGAGAAGTACTTCGCTTGGGTCTATTATTTCTCTTCGGGCAGTAAAATTCAATCGTCGGGCACAACATCCTACACCATGAACTTCCCCGCCAGCAGTCTCAAGGCAGGTGACATCAATGGTGACGGCAAGGTGGACATCAGCGACGTGAACATCGTCATTAACATCATGCTGGGCAAGGCCTCGGCCAGTAGTTATCCCGGTAATGCCAACGTCAACGGACAAGGCGGCATTGACATCGCCGATGTCAACGCAGTGATCAACATCATGCTGGGGAAAAATAGCTAATTACCCTTGATGACCCAATCGGGTTGAATGCATCATGCATTGCAATCCCCTCTCCCGCATTTTGGGAGGGGGGATTGCCATCTTTTGCAATAGAGGCAATTTTGGGGGCAAAAAATTTGGAAAGTTATAGAAAAGTTTGTATCTTTGCGATGCAAAAATAATTAATACATTCATGAAAAAGATTGCCAAGTTCATCGCTTTGACCGCGATGATTGCAACAAGTTGCGCCCTCAATGGCGAAGTGCTCCCCACTCCACAGACAACAGGCGGCATGCCGCTGATGCAGGCCATGCAGGAGCGCAAGAGCCAGCGCGACATCGACCCCGCGTCGACAGTGACCAAACAAGACTTGAGTAATATGCTCTGGGCTGCCTGGGGTATCACCCATGACGGCAAACGCACCATCGCTACGGCAATGAACCGACAGGAGCTGGAGCTCTATGTCATTACCGCCACCGAGATTAGCCGCTACAGCGCCGAAGACAACACCCTGACGGTGGTCAACACCGGTGACTTTCGCGCCATCCAAGCCCGACAAGACTGGGCCAAGACCGCTCCCATCAACATCGCCTTGGTAGTCAATACCGACAAACAACAGCGCGACGAGTTCCAGAACTATACCGCTGGTGCCGCCTCGCACGCCATCTACCTCTACTGCGCCTCGGCAGGACTAAAAACTACCGTACGCGCCATGCTCGACAACAAGGAGGTGGAGCAGGCCATGAAACTGGGCGAGAACCAACGACTGCTGTATATCCAGACTGTAGGCCGATGATGCGGTCGCTGCTCTGGACAATCCTTGCGTTGCTGACATTGTCGCTGGCCGTGAGTGCTTGCTCAGGCCACAGCGATGCCAGCGAGGAAATCTCTGCTGCATCCGACACGCTGGTGACACTGCACCCTCGTGACATTGCCCGATTGCTGAACGATCTGGGCGATGCCGACGGTATCCAGCGGTTACCGGTCAACTCAGTGGGTCGCCTACGCGAGGTGTTTAACGACACCAATGCCTTGCAACTGCCAGCTGCCATGGCATGCGGCATCGACCCGGTGATTGACTTGCGCAGCGCCTATCACCTGCGCCGCCCCATCCAACGCATCTATTCGTGCGACGAGTTTGTAGTCGACTCCCTGTGGATGTCGATGCCCTATCTTGTACCCCGTGCCGCACAACTGCTCAAGGACATCGGACGAACCTTCCAGGACACCGTACGCAACCGTGGCGGCGGTGACTATCGCATCAAGGTGACGAGCCTCTTGCGCACCGAGTATAGTGTGAGTAAACTGCGCCGCCGCAACCGCAACGCCAGTGACAGTTCCTGCCACCGATTTGCCACAACTTTCGATATCAGCTGGACCAAATTTGACTGCCTCGACACCACGCGACTGGTCTCGCTCGAGGACTTGAAGAACATTCTGGCCGAGATCATCCAGCAGAAACGAGAGCAAGGACGCTGCTATGCCATCTACGAGCGCCGACAAGGGTGTTTCCACGTGACAGTGAGGTGAATTTAATGCACAATGCACAATGCACAATGCAGAATTGAAATGAAAATTCTCTATTAGAATAAAGATATGACTGAACAAAATGCAATTGCTGGTTACCTGAAAACGACGGGTAACAAGAGCCTGGACATCAAGGCTGCGCTCATCGACAACGATGGCGTGCTCTTTGACTCAATGAAGAACCACACCCGTGCCTGGGTGAAACTGATGAAGAAAAACGGCATCAAGTGCACACGCGACGAGTTCTACCTCTATGAGGGCATGACCGGTAGCGAGATCATCAAGAAAAAATTTAAGGAGGGTGCCGGCAAGGTCATTACCGACGCCGAGGCTGTGGCGCTCTATGGCGTGAAGGGGCGTTACTTCACCGAACTGGGCGAGGTACCTGCCATGCCTGGAACCATGGCGACGCTTGAGGCGCTGAAGGCCGCCAACATCGAGCGTGTGCTTGTCACGGGGTCAATGCAGCAGAGCCTGCTTGACCGTATTGACACTGAGTATCCTGGCATGTTTGGCGAACACCGCGTGACAGGCCATGACGTGCGCCGTGGCAAACCCAGTCCCGAACCCTACCTCAAGGGCGCACTCAAAGCGGGCGTACAGCCCAACCAGTGCATCGTCATCGAGAACGCACCATTGGGCGTTCAGGCTGGTCATGCTGCCGGATGCTTCACCATCGGTGTGACCACAGGTCCCATCCCCGAGAAAGACCTTTACAAGGCAGGTGCCGATATTGTCTATCCAAGCATGGAGGCCCTGGCGCAAGCCCTGCCAGCACTGATCGAAGCCATCAAGCAGGCCAAAGCGTGATGCCACAGCACATCACATACACCAACCAGGTGGGTGCCGCGCTCGACAGGGTGCTGGCATCCACTTGTTGCTTACGGCTGTTTGTGCTCACCGACGAGAACACCCACCAGCTAGTGCTGCCGCACATCGACAGCAAGGCGCTGCATCAAGCTACCGAGATTATTATTCATGCGGGCGACGAGCATAAGACGCTCGACGCACTTGCCCAAGTGTGGCATGCGTTGAGCGATGACGGAGCCACACGGCAGAGCGTGCTGGTCAACATAGGGGGCGGCATGGTATGTGACCTGGGTGGCTTTGCGGCCGCCACCTTCAAGCGGGGCATCCGCTTCATCAACATCCCCACCACCCTGCTCAGCGCAGTGGATGCTGCCGTGGGCGGGAAAACGGGAATCAACTTCAACGGACTGAAAAACGAGGTGGGCGCTTTCGCCGAAGCCGACGAGGTCATCATCTCGACGTGTTTCTTCAAATCTTTACCCCCCAAGGAACTGCGCTCGGGTTACGCCGAGGTCATCAAGCATGCGATGCTCGATGGCCACGAGACATTCGGCCAAATCATAGAACAAGCACCGCAGCAACTCACATTGCAACAACTGGAGGCATCAGTGCAGGTCAAGCAACGCATTGTGGCACAAGACCCGCACGAGCAAGGTTTGCGGCGCACACTGAACCTTGGGCATACCGTTGGGCATGCCCTTGAGAGTTGGGCCTTTCAGAGGTCAGGACTCGCTGGCACGAGTTTTCAGGGATCAGGAATCAGGGCGAGCATGCCGCACGGCTATGCGGTGGCATGGGGCCTGGTCGCCGAAGCTGTGCTATCGCATATGTTATTGCAATTTCCTAGCGATGACCTGCACCGCCTAGGCACCTATGTGCGAGACCACTATGGCACGCCAGGCATCACCTGCGACGACTACCCCACCTTGCTCGAGTTGATGCGTCATGACAAAAAGAGCCGCCAGGGCGAAATCAACTGCACCCTGCTGCGGCACATTGGCGACCCCGTCATCGACAACCCCATTACCGATGACGACATCAAAACCGCCCTCGACATCCTGCGGGACTATGTGGATTGAGAGCCATTAGCTGTTAGCAATTAGCCGTTAACCTCTTGTGAGATTAACGGCTAATGATTTGTTAGCAGTGAGCTAAAAGCTAATAGCTTCAAAGTGCCTTGCCGTCGCTGCCGAGGACGTTGACAATCTTGTGGGTGTAGAGCTTCACCATCTCTTCGCGAGCGGGACCGCAGTACTTGCGGGGGTCAAACTCTCCGGGCTTCTCGGCAAGCACCTTACGAACGGCTGCGGTGAAGGCCAGACGGCTGTCACTGTCGATGTTAATCTTGCAGACAGCGCTCTTGGCAGCCTTGCGGAGCTGATCCTCGGGGATACCGACGGCGTTGGGCATCTTGCCGCCATACTTGTTGATGATGTCGACATACTCCTGGGGCACGCTCGACGAGCCGTGGAGCACGATGGGGAAGCCGGGGAGTTTCTCCATGATGGCATCGAGCACGTCAAATGCCAAGGGAGGAGGAACCAGACGGCCAGTTTCGGGATCAACCGTGCACTGCTCGGGGGTGAACTTGTAAGCGCCATGGCTAGTGCCAATCGAGATTGCCAACGAGTCGCAACCCGTGCGGGTAGCGAAGTCAATGACCTCCTCGGGCTTGGTGTAGTGCGACTCCTCGGCCTGCACCTCGTCCTCAACACCAGCCAGCACACCCAACTCAGCCTCAACGGTCACGTCGAACTGGTGGGCATACTCCACGACCTGGCGGGTCAGAGCAATGTTCTCCTCATAGGGGAGCGACGAGCCGTCGATCATCACTGACGAGAAGCCGAAGTCGCAGCACGACTTGCACAGTTCGAAGGTGTTACCATGGTCGAGATGGAGGCAAATCTGAGGATGCTCCCAACCCAGTTCCTTGGCATACTCCACTGCACCCTGTGCCATGTAACGCAACAAGGTCTGATTGGCATACTTGCGTGCACCACTCGACACCTGCAGGATAACGGGCGACTTGGTCTGGGCCGAGGCCTGGATGATGGCCTGAAGCTGCTCCATGTTGTTGAAATTGAACGCGGGGATGGCATAACCGCCATTGATTGCCTTGGCAAACATCTCACGGGTGTTGACCAGGCCTAACTCCTTGAAACTTACCATGTTGTTTAGTTATATAAAAAGTTACTATGAATATTTTTCTAAATTGACTACAAAGTTACAAAAATAAAATGAAAAAAATCGCCTTGTTTTCATTTTTTTGAAGAACAAGGCGATTTTATTAACTCTTATAATAGCATTTGACTTCACCTATAGGGAGTTTGCCAACTAGTAGCAGTGGTATTCGTTTGGCATCGGTCGACATCCAAGCATCAATATTGTCGCTCGACTTCTTTCCGCCCTCTTGCGTGAAGCGGAACTTGATATGATAGGCCTCTCGCTTGGTGCCATCACGCATTTTGATATTTTCCTTGCCCTTGTAGGTAATCGTCAGATACTCCTTTTGTTTACCCGAAAAAATGACTGTGCTCACGGGTTTGCTGGTGCTCATCTGGCTGTAATCCAGATTGCGAAGCATGTAGAACACGCTGACCATGTCGTAGGCTTGGCACTTGGCCGAAAGGCTAATCTCAGCATTGGGCTTACCTCGCCTAATGCGTGTGCCAGTGGCATTGGTGCTGCCATAGTTATAGCTGAACGTCACAATGTCGTGGGCATAGTAATCCTTCTCGTGAGTGAGCTTCTCGTAGCGCAATGGCTGCAGCTTGTCGTTCATGCTGCATTTGAGCGTGTCACGCACGGGGTATACCTTGTCGGCCCACGAGCGCGTCTTGCCCACGAGCTGCGAGTAATATCCAGTACTCGTCCGCTTGATACTCAACGAGGCGTCACCGGCATGCTTCCAAATCACACCCCAATGATAGACAATCTCATAGTTGAGGTGCTCGTTAGAGAAGTCGACAGCCTGTGACTTGACCGGTAACAAAGCCATCGCGATGATGGCACCCACGATGGTAAGAATGTTTCGCTTCATTATCGTGCTTCTTTTGGCATTTAGACCCCTTGAGTGTTTCAAGGTTTAATTCCCTACGGGTATATCATATCCCGTGAGTCGATAGGCAACCTTGAAGGGTGTTGCACTCTTTCGGGGCTTGTTCCCGCCATAGTAATAGAAGAGGTGCTGCACATCGAAAGTCTTGACCGATACCAGCCGTGTCTCTCCTGGCTTGAGGTCAACAGGCACCACCATGCGGCGCTCATGAATTATCTCGCCATCCATGGTCATGTAGCGCATGAGCAATCGCACACTCGAGATGCGATGCGCCAAGCGACTGGTGAGGAAAAACGACTCCTTGCTATCGCTGGCTCGCTTGCTGAAGCCCTTCATGACAATGCCATCAGGGTTTACGCCCGCCGCCAAGTCGACAGAATCGACTTCAGTGGCGTCAATGGTCTGCACTATCGCCGCCGCACTATGCAATTGCCGCTGCGTGGTGCGCGTGCGCGCGACCGATGTAAACGCCAATACCAAGAACAAAATAGGAAATAAACGACGCATCATTGTGGTCTAAAGGTTACAGATATCTTATCTTATTGAACCGACGGGTGTCGCCTTCGATGGGATAAATCTTGTTGAACCCGACAGGCAGTTTCTGGTCTACAATTTCGGGAGTAACGCTCACGACGCGAAAAATCGATGGGAGAAATCGCGTGAAATTGAGGCGCACCTTTGCACGCCAGTGAGGCGGGTCGAAAATGATAGTGCCTTTTTCGCGGTCGAAGGTAGCGACAGCCTCCATAGGACCATGCAGCGTCAAGCGGTTGCGTTCACTATAGAGCCATAATCGGTACTTCGTCTCATCGACACTGCTGGCAAGATATCCAATGACCATGCCAGGCATCAGCTCCATATCGGCACTATGCAGCAAGATAATGCGATACTCAGCCTCATCGACTCCCGTGCATCGCTCAATGCCCAGCGTCATCTGTTCGGCCTTATACTGCCAGATGCCCTCTATGGGTTGCAGATCGTATTGCAAGAGTCGCACACGCATCGAGTCCTCGTCCAGTCCGGGGAAAAACTCGCTCTGCGGCGGCGCAGCCATTGCCACCACCGCCCATAGCATGATGATATGCAGCAGCGCACGTCTCACAATGTGTAAAGTTAATCGCTGGTGGCGATGCGATAGACGATACCAAAACTCAAGATTTCCTTGAACTGCCAGTAGTGCCAATCGGCATGGTAGGGATGCGACTTGTCATAACGCAAGTGGGTGAAAATCTTGGTGTTGAGGTGACTCGTGATGGAGAAGTCAAAAGTATTCTCCCAGTCACCTTGCACATAATGATAGTTGGTAAACACATAGAATCGCGATGACCAAGTGATGCTGGGATTGATTTTCCAGAACCACTTTGCCTCGATGTTGCTACCAAACGTGCTCTTGGTGTGATGCCCCTCATCGATACCAAAGTTAACAGGATTCAGACGGTCGATGTCACGGCAGATCTTCAGGTTATAAGACAATGGAGCGATGGCCACAGTTAGTGTCTTGGTCTGATCAGCATTCTTGTAGTCATAGGTCATACCAATACCAATGTTCAACTCGCCTGGCGAGAGGAATGCCGCTGTCATTACATCACTATTGGGCTTGTAGTTGTTGAAGAACTGCGTCTTGAACTGCAACATGGCACTGTAGTACCAGTGCTTAACCGCCTTGTAACCCAGTTGCGAGGTAAAGAGGAAGTTGTCCTCGTTGATGCGATACTTGCGCAGGCTATCGCCCGATGCTGTGGTGATACCAAGCTTGTAATTCATCATGTTGTTGAACAACCAATTGGGATGCACAGCCTGATTCAAGTTGCACTCCCACTTAATATCGGCCAGCACATTGAGGTTGTTCTCACCACCCTGATACCAGTTATCACTGATGTAAGCTTGTGTGAAGTGAACCGACCCGTTGAAGGTGTGCAACCAGTTGTGCACCTTGACGGGTGCCTCGTCGATGACCGAATCAACAGGTGCCACCACCTGCGGCGCCTCGATGGTTAGCATACCCTTGGCAGGTGTGCTGGTGAGGACATACTCCTTGGGCGGCTCGGGCAACGAGTTGACGTTGTAGGCTACCAACTGCGGATGCTCGACCATGGCACGATAGCGCACATTGTTATAATGGTGCGATTGTGCTATGGCCTGCTGAAGCCATTCATCACCAGCATCAAGGGTCAAGGAAGTCGCAGTATTACTACCCAATGCATTGTCGTTCACGGTCTGCTGGTGCTCGAAGACAAGTGGCATCAGCAGGTAGTCACTTTCGGGTATCTGCGCCACGACAGTCATCGCTGCCAGATACATTATTAATAAAAGGGAGTTTCTCATCGACATAGAATTCATAAGACCGATAATTCGTGTGGGAAATTAAGCATCATATATTTTCTCGTTGCGACGACGTTGCTCTTGCTGGCGCTGTTGCTCCTGCTGCTTGCGCTGCTGCTCCTCCATCTTGGCTTTCTCGCGCGACTGGACCTTCTGTTTGTGCTTCTCGCGGTTGGGTTGCTTTTTCTTGTTCTCGGCAAATGACTTGATCATGTCATCGACCATCTCGCGGTTGCCATACAGGTAATTGACCGTGATCTCAACTATTAAGTCCTGTTTGTTGCTGATGAGGTCGGCGATGATGGCACGAGTGCCGTCGGGCATGGTACCATCAATGGTGAGGCCCTTAAAGCCTTTCACCTTGACTTTTCCCTGCTTTAGATCATACATGCTATAGCCCAGTGCCTTGCGTTGCAAGTTCTCGCGGATGAGTTTATCACCACTCTCTTGCTTGTTGTAAAGCTGTACGACCATGAGCATCTCGTCCCACTGGATTTCAAAGCGGGTATTACTGTTGTAAGTGACAAAACCGCCATCGGGCACTTCGAAGTTCAGGTCGTATTGGCTCCAAGTGTACACCGCAGCGTGCGACACCAATGCCGCAAGTGCCAACACCGTCATTATAGCAAGTCGTCTCAACATACCTCAATTTCTAATTTCTTAATTTTTAATTGATTCCAACCACTTCTCCCAGTCGGTCTGCGACCCCATGAACACATTGAGGTCGACATCATCTTTCACGCCTGGCACCTCGCCCCAGTGACTATATTGCTGGATGCGGTGACTGTGCGTCTTTCGCAACGCATCGGGCGAGCGGAACGAGCAAAGCCAAAGATCCAGGTCGGGAAAGTTGGGACTGTAATACTTATCATAGCCGTTGCCGTTGGTGTATATCATCACGCTACGTCCTGTCTTGAGCAATGAGTTGACCATGGTCACCAGACGTTCACGCACTTGCGCCTCGTCGGTGCGATTGTCATTGTCCCAGTCCTCGACATCAACAGCCAAGGGCAGATCCAATCGCAGCCCCTGGACGGCATTGAGAAAATTTTGGGCCTGCTCGATGCCGCCACGGTTCTTGCGGAAAAAGTGATAGGCACCCACTAGCATTCCCGCCTGATGTGCCTGCTCGACATTACGCTTAAAGGCATTGTCGCGGTGTGTACGTCCTTCGCTAGCCTTGATATAGGCAAACTGATAGCCAGCGCGGGCCACCTGCTTCCACTGAATACTGCCGTTGTGGTTGCTCACGTCGATGCCCCGCACAGGATAGTCAGCCAGGTTAAACTTGGGCGTGACATGAAAGATGTGCTGGCGGTTCAAAAACAGCATGACGAGTGCGGCGATGGCAATCACCGCACCCGTCCAAAGCATCCACTTGATGTAGTCGGGCTTGTTATATGTGCCCTTGCGCACCACTGATTAGAACAGTGGGAACGTAGCCGGACTGTTCACATACTTACGCTCAAACTCTTCGCTGCGCATGCACATCATCATGATGCCCTGAATCAGCGTAAGGATACCCCACAAGCCACATGTGACAACTGAAAGCAGCAGGCAGATAAAGCCACCACCTGTCTTGCCACAGTAGAAGTAGTGAATTCCCAGCGTGCCAACCAGAATGGCCAAGAGGCCTGCTATGCCGCGGCTCTTGCCCGAAGGACCCACATCAAACACGCCGATGTCGGTCGTGGGAGGAACTTGATTACCGTAGGCATACTGCGGCTGGCCGTAAGGCTGTTGATACTGCGGCTGGCCGTAAGGCTGTTGATACTGCGGCTGCTGGCCATACTGCTGTTGAGGCTGCTGGGTTTGCTGAACATTGCCACAGTAGGGGCATTGCACACTTGGAGAGTTGTCAGGGGCCGTGAAATCACGGTGACATTGTTGACAATTGTGAATCATAGCTTTATAATTTTAATTTGTACGATAAGATGTCTCGTATTACATGACACATCATTGAATATAAGTTGTTTCTTATTTGCGTTTTTTGTTGCGCTTTTCTTGCTCGCGGAGCATTTCCTGCTGACGACGCTGAGCCTCCTCGAGGCGTGCCATCATTCCGCTCTTCTTGCGGGGCTTGGTCTTGTTGATAGCAATTTGCGCCCGTACCTTGTCCTCACTGACAAACGCGCGGCAAGCATAGGTCTGCGCGATGGTGATGAGCAACGAAATGAAATAGTAGTAGCTCAGACCCGAGGCGTAGTTGTTGAAGAACACCAGGAACATGAGCGGCATCAGGTACATCATCGCCTTCATGCCAGGCATGGATTGCTGCTGTTGCTGCGATTGCATCGTCAAGTAGGTGTAGCCGATGTTGGTCACGGTCATGAGCAAGCAGAACAGGCTGATGTGGTTGCCAAAGTAATTGGTGATGAATGGAATCTGCCCGCCCCACTCCACAATCTTGTCAGGCGCCGAGAGGTCTTGAGCCCACAGGAACGACTGGCCGCGCAACTCGATGCACGAGGGGAAGAAGGTGAACATCGCAATCAGGATGGGCATCTGCAGCATCATGGGCAGACAGCCGCCGAATGGGCTCGCGCCAGCCTGTTTGTAAAGTTCCATCGTCTTCTGCTGCTTCTTGAGGGCATCTTCCTGGTTGGGATACCTCTCGTTGATCTTGGCGATGTCAGGTGCCAAGATGCGCATCTTGGCCTGAGAGATATAACTCTTGTAGGTGAGCGGCGAAAGCACAATCTTGATGATGATGGTCAGCACCAGGATGATGAGACCATAGTTGGTCATGAACTTGCCTAACCAGTCAAAGATGGGAATGATGACACCCGTGTTGATCCAACGGAACAGCTTCCAGCCCAGCGGAATCAAGTGGGTGAGCTTCAGGTCCTCTTTGGGGGAGAACTTATCATAGCTCGAGAGCATGTGATAACGGTTCGGGCCCATATAGAAATAGAATGAGGCCGGTGTCTCCTTGTCGCTCGAATAGGGTATCAAGGTGTGGATGTTCACATCCTTGAGATACTTCTCGTAGTCTGGCGTGTTCTTGGTTTCCTTGCTCACGAACTTGGCAG
>JAEEGF011028406.1_pt1 | contig 34118 bp, 33 predicted proteins | sample 9134171 | NCBI WGS metagenome assembly JAEEGF01 (sample SAMN16246542, study PRJNA631951) | gut metagenome | biome: gut microbiome; feature: rumen; material: AP-attached | host: Bos | place: Iran: Karaj | collected 2018-10
ATCGTATTTACGGTAATCCTAACTTTTGTAAAATACACAAAGAAAGATTTGGCTTCATATTGAGATAGAATTACTCTATATGTTCCAGTATTCTTTCTGTTATAACTTCATAAGCTAAGTCATTTGGATGGGCAGTTACAGGTGGGAAATCTACTTTGTGGATGTTCCCATCTTCGCCATATACTTCTGCTCCTAAATAAGAGCGATACTTTGCTTTATCACGAATATCAGAAAGATCAATATATGGACAGTTCTGCTCCGCTGCTACAGTCTTTTTTATTGCATCATGACCTGGGCGAGACCAAAAATCACCCATTAATAGCATTTGGGATTCAGGAAACTTATCTTTGAAGTATCCAACTAGTGTTTCGTAGTCTGATTTATAATGAGCCACGTGATGTACATTGTCACCCACCTGAACAATTACCAGGTCGTAATCCTTTACCAAAACTTTATCTAACTTGCTGATTGCTATTTGACGAGTATTGTCTCTTTCCCATAGGGAAAATGAGATAACATCATAATCTACAGTTTTATCTGTATTTTTAAGCTCAGCCACAACTCTATGTACATAATCATATTCAGGTTTAGATGCAGCCATTCCCCAGTAGCCCCACCAGTAATCGCAGGCGGGATGCATAGTGATGCTGTTTCCAACAAAAAGTATGCTATAATCTGCATCTTCTACTTCTTGCTCTTTTAATAAAAAGAATTCATGCTCCTGGTCAGGTGCGTAGATAGAAGCTTCTGCTTCAATCGAAGACATACCTATTGTTGCAACAATTGCAGCGGCCATAACAAGACTTAATACTGATTTTTTCATTGATAACGCCTTTCAAAAACAAATAAGTTATATATAATGCGCTATAAACAATTTAATAGATTATATATAACTTTACTCCTAGGCGTTATCATACACCTATACAATGCAAAAATACAAGATTATATAACGTGAATATTTTATGATTTCTTTAAAAATGTGAGGATTATCATCATGTTTTTATACCTGGCACTCAATATATTATGAGTATAATCTTGCATAAAAAATAGGAAGATGTGAAAAGCAGCAGGGACACATTAAGTGTCACTGCTGCCTTTGGGTTAATCCTAACAAATAATTATTTTAAGTCCTATAAGTCCTAAATGTAGTTCTACAGCGTCTCTTCAACGGCCTCTTTTTCTAGTGCTTCTTTTGCCTGTTCTTCTTTTGCCTCCTCGGTTTCCTCTTTGACACGTTCTACCATATCATTAATATCAGCATCAATTCTTTCCAAGAGCTTTTTCCACTCTTCATCAGTCATATTTCGCCAATCTACTTCCTCATCTCCATTAACATCTATTCCGATTTCAAACTGTTGCATTACTCCTTGATAAGAAAATGCTGTAATGCCATCTGCAGGTTCCGTAGTATTCAATTGTTCATCTGTTGATGTTTTCAAAGCATTTCTAAAGTCGTTATCTTTATTTGCAAAATTAGAGAAATAAAGATAACTACTTGAAAAGTTACCCTGAAATAGATAATTGTTTTCTGCTAAATAATCTGCCATAAAACTCCTTTCTGCAGCTCATCTGTCAGTCTAAGCTGCTCCGCTCTCCAGAAAGGTCCGAGCGGGTGTTGCTGACTAAAAAAAGCGCCTATCTCAACTTCATTCCGTTGAAATAAGCACTTCCTTAGCCGTATAAAAATTCCTATACTTTTATATCGAGATTAATAGACAAATTATTAATGAACAATTTTAACAAATATGCAGGATGCTTGTTGTAGATTACATCAAAGCCATTCAATCAATCTGAATTTGCTATAATTAATCATTTCAGCAAATACTTTTTGAATGCTTTATTAGGATCTATATGCACATCCTTAATGAATAAAAAGAACCAAATAATAAATGTAGGAATTGCCATATATGGTGAGATAGCAAAAGAGAGCACTACACCGACAAACATTAATATAGACCAAATAAAGCATTGATTCCTTATGTCTTTAGAAATAGCTGCTCTATCATACATAGCCTGTTCTTCATCAGGAAAAGAATTAAATCCAGCAACATATTTAGTTGCTTTTTCTTTAAATATTCTAAACAACAAACCTACTATTGCAAATGGTATAACCAATACTCCACACATATAAGCTCCAATATTCATCATATCCTCCCTAAAATTAGTATTTATTTTTCGTCAGTACTATTCAAAAATTCAATTATATCATTGACTCCTTTAACAGCTTGTTCATCATTTAAAGCCGGAACCAGATTTTTAAACTTACTGTGTCTCCTGAAACACGCGGAGATCCGTTTAGGACCAAAGTTTTCATCTTTAACTTCTCCATTATTATAATAATAACTTTAATTATTTATTGTTGTTTGGAGTAATAAATAAATTCATTATCACGCCTTACTTCTGTATATCCCATTTTTGAATAAAATGAGTTAGTTCTGACATTCCAGATTGGGGTATCAAGTGTAAATTCTTTTACCGCCGGATATAACGCTTCTATTTTCTGCATCAATAATACTCCATAACCTTTTCGATGATTTTCCGGTCCTATAAAAATCCTGCCAATATTAAGTTTCTCATTATCCAAAAAAAGTACCGCTCCACCGATGATTAAGCCATTATCTATCAATTTGAAAAGATGATTTGACTTGGCCATCTTCGTATAGTACGGAACTGACATATATCCTGGTGGTCCCACTTTTTCCTTGGCACCTACTTCCACATCACTGTGAAAGGAACGTCTAGAGATTCCAGTTATAGTTAATGCATCCGCTGTAGATGCCTGTAATAATTCTAATCCCATGTCCAACATCTATTCCTCATTCAAAATATTATTATTCAATAGTCAATTATCCTGGAATATTATTTGCCTCTAAAAATTCCGATTTGATGATTTCAATTTTACTTTATTGTGAGGTCGATATCTATATGAATTGCAAAAGAAGAGGAGAGCAAAGCTCTCCCAAGGTATGACAAAAAATTCACTACTACATTAAATTAAAATAATAGCCATTGAAAATGATAATAGTATTTAAAAAATACAAAAAGCTGAGATAATGGGGGAGAGACGAGGGTTAATCTGTTTCTAATTTGTCTGAGTAGAAAAAAAATATAATCAGCTTTTTCACCATATAGGGCAGGACCAGAAAATCGTATTTCACGAGGTAGGGAAATTAACAACCATGATGGAACAATAACGGTTAGATATGTAAGTATTCTTCATCCGGATAGAGCCTATGATAGCATTTATAAGAGTAAATATTTAATATATAGATATGAGATATCGGATGGAAATTCTTTTATTTATTTAGATTAAATATGGATAACAGATGGGCGTGGTTACAATAATGATGTAGCCACGCCTTTATTGTTAAGGAATTCACTATTTCATAATCTTCACAATTTTATAGTACTATTCCAATATAGATTAAAATGGAAGGGTATGGGTTGCATTGTTTTGGTTGTAATTGGAGTGAGCAGACTATGAAATTAAAGAGTTTTAGAAGAGTTGCAATTATCATATATGGATTATTCATCATAATAGGTGTGTATATTGGGTTCATTTATTCCAACGATTTTGAGGGTGATTATAGGGAACAGTTGAAGTACCTTAATGAAGGCTGGATAGTTGATGGAAATGAGATTGAATTTCCATATGGAGAGAGTAAGCAGACCTTTACTATGACAAATACCCTGCCAGCTGTGGATAAGAGTCAGTATCTTGTACTAAGGGCTTACTATCAAAATTTTACAGCATACATTGATGGCAAGGAAGTTGCACACTCAGTTGAAAATACTTTTCTAGGACATAAGACCGTGGCCGGTAATAAGGAAATATGGGTTCCTCTGCTAGAAGAGTATTCTGGAAAAGATGTTACCATTACTATGACTATGCGAAAGGAATTGTATGGTGCGTCTGTATCTGATGCCTTTGTGACTTCAAGGGCGCTTTATAGTGCTGCCGTTGCGGGGGATAATATTGCCCTTATAATTTTCTTCGCTGTATTCACAGTAACGGGAATTATTCAAATAGTTATTGCAGGCATTTTTGCAAATAAAGCGTCAGACTCCAATAGAAGAAGTATTTTTGGCGCGCTGTTTTATGCAGGTACATTTTCTGTGGTTATATCTCAATGGCTTATAAATGACAGCAGGCTTCCATTTATTATGTTTGGTCATATTGTTGGATTTTCAATATTGACTATTATTTCTTACCAGCTCATGCCATTACTATTCTTTAAGATGCAGAGATATCTGTATGAACGAGATGACACCGTAGATTATATTTTGGGTGATGTTATTTCAGTTGTTTCGTGTATGTTAGTTATTTTGGCTGTGTTAGGCATAATTGATTGGGGCGTTTTGGTTTATTGGGGACAGTTGTATTTAATTATTGTATTTCTTGTGGTTGGTTTTTACTCTATTGTTGATGTTATTAAGAGAAATACTAATAAGAAAAATCTATTTGTTTCATACATAAACGTAATCTTCATAGTGATTTCCTTGCTGGCGCTTGTGCTATATATTATTAACACCCGTTTCAGATATTTTGATTTGATTTTGCTCAATATTTATCTGTATGTTATCGCCCAGGTTTTCCTGATTTATAAGAGGATTGCAGCTTCCATTCTTGAACAGCAGGAACACACAATCACTAAGTTTTACGCATATAATGATGAACTCACACGGCTTGGCAACAGAAGAAAATTTTATCGTTCAATAGACGAGATTAAGAAAAAAGGTATGTCCGATGATTTTACTGTTGTAATGATAGATTCAAACAGACTGAAATATTACAATGACACCTTTGGACATGAAGCAGGAGATGAAGTAATAGTTGCCACAGCAAAATTTCTCCAAGAGACATTCGAAGCTTTCCAAGAGTCCAATATATGCCGTATCGGTGGTGACGAGTTTGCAATTTCTTTGATTGCTACCAGGGAAGAAATAGACAATGCGACTATAATATTTAAGACAAAGCTAGCTGAATATAAAGGTGAATATGTCAGTGATTTGTCAGCCAGTGTAGGTTATGCCAGAGCTGACGACTATACTAATGCCACCTATGAAGAGCTCCAGGCTAAGGCAGATGAGGCTATGTACAAAGATAAACAGAAGTTTTATGAGGCTACAGGTCTGGATAGAAGAAAGTAAAAATTAAGTCTCCTTTTCACCTTAACACTACACTATATCGATTTGCAAACACTTTAAAGTGTATATATAATAGGCCTACTGTGTATGGAAAAGGAGAGTAATAAATATGAATGAAAAGTTCAAACCTTACATTCCAGCAGCAGTTATTTCCATGGCTTCTTCCTGAGAGATTTGGGTATAGGATCTTACCATACCATCCCCATCCATCTTCTGATTTAGAGCGCAGCCTGTTAGTACAATAAATAATGCAGTTACAAGAATAATTCTAACTACTTTCATAAAGACCTCATACTTTCGATTCCCTTTTTCATTGATAATTAAAATATAAAAAAACGGCCTGCACATGGCAAGCCGAAAAACGAACCAAACAAAATGCAAAAACTGAGCATGCAATTTGGTTCATCATCCATATCAATACAATAGCACCAAACATCACCTACATATTTACCATCAACATACACCGTTTGGCCGAAGCTTTGTGCATCTGGCAGCAAAGTTTGTTCATAATCGGCTAATGCCTCTTCAACTGTTTTTGCCTTTTGAGGCAAACCTGCTTGATTTCCAATCTGTTTGTCTTTTCAAAATAAGTTCTCACAGATTCAGTAGTTCTTTTTTCCAATGTGATAATCATACTTCAACTCGTCAAATCTCGATTCGTATACATTTTACAGTTCTTTTGTATAGTAATGTCTTTGGCCTGTATATGGATAATCAGCAAGTGTAAAAACTTCATCATACCCATGCTTTATATAAAACTCTGGTGCTTGAAATGAAAATGTATCAACTATCCGTTTATTTTAAATTTATCAACTTAATACTTTATATCTTAATCTAATGTATGAATCTTCTAAGACAGAGCACTCATCTAATTTAAGTACCCCTAAAGATGACAACTCCTTAGTTGTAGCTAATGATTCTCCATCTATCAATGTCGATGTCTCACGCCCTCCGACCAAAACAGGAGCAACTACAATATCCACATAATCTATTAATTTTTCTCTAAGAAATAAACCATTAACAGTACCACCGGATTGAATTGTTAACCTATCACAATTGCATTCCGTTGCTAATCGTTCTAATGCATCTTTTATTGATGGTTTTTCTTGGTATATAATATGTAGATTTTTTTCTTTAACCTTAAATGCTGGATGTTCTGAATTTGATGTGATAATTACGGCATTCTTGGATAAAGCACAAAAATATTTAACCCCTTGCTCGGTCAAATGATGATTATCAAGAATTGCAAAAGATACCGCTGTTTTTGAAGGCTTATCTTTTGTATTCACACCCATCTTTTCCTGAACGCGGCCAGTATTAAAAGACCACAAATCTGTTGTTTGCTCAATCTCATAATATTGATGCAAACCTTCTTTTAACCCAGTAATATTAGGAAAATCCTTATCATAATCCATCTCATCAGTTGCCCCTGTACTGATTTTTCCATCGACTGACATTAGCATAAACAATGTTGTAATTGGTCTGTTCATAATACACCTTTGCATATTTATTGATTTATCACTACAACAGAATACAATAATATACTCAAAAATCCAATTATGACTTTTATTTAAGTGAATTATATTCTAAAAAGAAAGCTCAGAAAACTTGATTTCTCAAGCTTTCTGAGCTCTAAACTAATCATGCGGAAGGCGGGACTTGAACCCGCACGCTCGCAATGAGCACAAGATCCTTAGTCTTGCTCGTCTGCCAGTTCCGACACTTCCGCGTGTCGCAAAAACAATCACAACGATGTTTATACTAGCATTCAACTCAGGATTAGTCAATGGTTTATAAAAAAGAAGTTATATTTGTTAACATAATATATAATTGTCGCAAACATTGGTATTTATGATTTAAGGTTGTGAAAAAAAAATTTCTACACAGTAGAACCTAAGGATCCTGTTTTTAATTATTTGCTTCTATTAAATAATAGTATTCCGAACCAGAATAAATGCATTTACCTTTAATCTCTTTAGGTAGCTTATCTGCGTGTTCTCCATATATTGCCCAAACATATCCAGGCTTATTATATTCATCAATTAAATTCAGTGTATCTCTATTTAAAAATACGTAGGATTTTGCATGCTGGACTGGCTCGAAGAAGCTAGGTACAACCCAATCCTCATCTATGTATATTACACAAGTCTTGCCTTCAAGCTCTTCGAATAACTGAGCTTTTGCTTCGCTATAGAAGTCCATTTCAACATAGAATTTTGAAGCAGCAATTCCTGCAAAGTTTGCAACTAGGCAAAGTCCAACTAAAATGGCAACAGCCTTTTTAAAGCCAAAGCGTTCCTTTAATAAATTGGATGTAATAACAATTCCAGCATATACAAATACAAAGGCAACCGGTGAATAATATCTAAAATGCTGGTAAGGAGCCACCTTTCCAACTGCAATCAAATAGAAAATAGCTGAATAAACCAGTGCATATTCATAGGAAAATACAATGGACTTAGCTCTTAGCTTCTTAAGGAATACCACAATCAATACAATGGAGATTATGAAATATAGTCCACAGAAAAGATAGATATTTAGGGATACTATCATCAAAAGTACATTTTTTATGGTTGAAAGAGAAAATGCAGAGGCCATTGCTTCTTCGCCTCTGTACCCAAAAAATACATGCTTGATGGCGTGCCTCCAAACTACCAAATAGATTAAAGCATCCACACCTGAAACTATCAATGAGGTAACTATTTCTTTTGTACGTTTTTCGAAATGTAGATGTAATGCAAATAGGAAGCAAAGAATAAAAGCGAAAAACATATAATAATATTGAGTCAGCATTCCTGATAATAATAATACCGAGAAGAAGAAATAAAACTTTTTATCAAGCTGTTTATCCCAATATATTTTTATCAGATAAGCTAAAGCTAGTGCCACAAATGTGAGCTGGGCATACATTCTGATGAATAGTATTAGATTAATGAAAAGTGGTGTGGTGCAGAATGCCAAAAGGATTCCCATGGATAGGTAAGTATTTTGCGTCATGAGCATTAATAGCCTGTACAACACAAATACTATACACCACATCCAAAAAATATTAAGTCCTATTCCGTACCAGACACTAAATGAATTTGGGAAAAAAGAACATACAGTGTGAAAGATGCAGTAGTAAAGAGGTGGATGTACATCCTCCCACTGATTATGATATACATTTCTGTAGTTAAATCTTTGGGTAGCATCAACTTCTACGAAATCTTCGAAGGGTCCAAGACCTGTGTAAACTTTTCCGTAGTCGATGTGGGCATCCTTGCCTACTACATGATTAGATAAGCCATAATTAGCAATTTCATCCATGTGAAAATCCTGCTTTCGCTGGCCAAAAAAGATGATAATTGCTGTAAGAAATAATAGAAACACAACTAGTTTCAGTCGTTCTGTCAAATTCATATTAATAACCCACTCCCCTTAAAAAGAATTACTTAGCGTTTGATTATCGCAAAACGCTGCAGGCAATAACATATCAGAGATTAGCAAAAATTGCAAAAAATCTTCTTAACAGAGGGTATTGCCTTTGATAAGATAAAGCTATGATTAAAGCGAAAAATGAATTGATAATTAAAGATATAAAGAAAGCCATTAATTCTGGAAAGTACGAACCGGGGCAGAAGATTCCATCAGAGAATCAGCTGGCCAAGGAATACGCTGTTACCAGACAGACAGTTCGAAAGGCACTGGGGAAGCTGATTGATGAAGGGTATCTTTATGCAAAACATGGCAGTGGAACCTATGTGTCAAAACGTCTTCAGAAAAGAGGTAAAAGCAAGAATATCGCAGTGGTTTCTACCTATATGTCTGATTATATTTTCCCTAGAGTCATTCAAGGAATCAATCAGGTTCTTTCAGAAAATGGCTATAGCATACTTTTGAAAACCACCAACAATTCCCGTAAAGGGGAGGCCTGGTGTATGGAGGAGCTTCTTTCAAAGAACATTGATGGAATGATTATAGAGCCTAGTCAGAGCGCCATCAGTTGCCAGCATCAGGTATTGTATGATCAGATGGATGCTATGGGGATTCCGTATGTATTTATCCAGGGATGCTATGAGGCTATGATGGACAGGCCACACGTTATGCTAGATGATGTTGAAGGTGGCAGGCTAATAACTGAGCATTTGATAAAGCTAGGGCATAAGCATATTGCTGGAATATTCAAGGCGGATGATACCCAAGGGATTCTTAGACACAAGGGGTATGTTAAAGCACTGCAGGAGGCGAAGATTGCATACGACCCGGACTTAGTAATCTGGTATCACACAAAGGATAGAACTATGAAGCCTATGGAAGGTGTGCTGGGACTTATTGAAAAAGGCATATCATTTCAGGCAGTGGTTTGCTACAACGATGAGATTGCAGCTGATGTTATAAAGGGACTTACAAACATTGGCCGCAGTGTACCTCATGATATTTCAGTTACAGGATTTGATAATTCACTGCTGTCACAAAGCAGAGGCATCACTACAATATCTCATCCTCAGGAGGAGTTCGGCCACAAGGCAGCCCAGACATTAATAGGTCTTATAGAGGGGAGCATCAGCAGAAAAGATGCCCACATACTTTTAACTCCGGAGCTGGTGGAGAGAAAGAGCACATTGTAACTTGTACACCATAGACGTCACTTGTCTACCATCTAAAATTATTGATTTTATAATGAATTTAAACTAAAAGAATACAACTTGTGCATAAAACTGTACAAGTTGTATTCTTTTTTGTAGGAAGTAGTTGTAGATACACATTGGAGGGTAATTTTATGAAAACACAGCTTAACTACAAATTTTGGTTCTGCACAGGTTCGCAGGATCTCTACGGTGATGAATGTTTAGCACACGTAGCAGCACATTCAAAGGAAATAGTAGAGTGTCTCAACAAATCAGGCGTTCTTCCATTCGAAGTAGTTTGGAAGCCAACAATGATTACAAACGAAGTAATCAGACGTACTTTTAACGAGGCAAACAATGATGAGACTTGTGCTGGCGTAATCACTTGGATGCACACATTCTCACCTGCAAAATCTTGGATTCTTGGCCATCAGGAGCTTAGAAAGCCTCTTTGCCATCTTCACACACAGTACAATCGTGAGATTCCTTACGAGACAATGGATATGGATTTCATGAATGAAAATCAGGCTGCTCACGGCGACAGAGAGTATGCTCATATTCTTTCAAGAATGGGTATCGAGAGAAAGACTATCGTTGGCTATTGGCAGGACAAAGAAGTACAGGAGAAACTTGCTTCTTGGATGCGCACAGCAATCGGTATTGTGGAATCTAGCCATATCCGTGTAATGAGAATTGCTGATAATATGCGTAATGTTGCTGTTACAGAAGGTGATAAGGTAGAGGCTCAGCTTAAGTTTGGCTGGGAGGTAGATGCTTATCCAGTTAACGAGATTGCTGAGGCAGTTGCTGCAGTATCTCAGTCAGATATAAATGCACTTGTAGATGAATATTATGGTAAATACGATATTTGCCTTGAGGGACGTAATCCAGAGGAGTTCAGAAGACATGTAGCTGTTCAGGCTCAGATTGAGCTTGGCTTTGAGAGATTCCTTGAGGAGAAGAACTATCAGGCAATCGTAACACACTTCGGTGACCTTGGCGCATTACAGCAGCTTCCAGGTCTTGCTATTCAGCGTCTTATGGAAAAGGGCTATGGCTTTGGCGCAGAAGGTGACTGGAAGGTAGCTGCTATGGTTCGCCTTATGAAAATTATGACCACAGGTATGAAGGATGCTAAGGGCACTTCAATGCTTGAGGACTACACATACAATCTTGTAAAGGGTAAGGAAGGCATTATTCAGGCACATATGCTTGAGATTTGCCCAACAATTTCAGATGGCCCAATCCAGATTAAGTGTCAGCCACTTTCAATGGGAGACAGAGAAGACCCAGCTCGTCTTGTATTCCAGTCTAAGGAAGGCAAGGGTATTGCTACATCACTTATCGATTTAGGAAATCGCTTCCGTCTTATCATTCAGGATGTTGAGTGCAAGAAGGTAGAGAAGCCACTTCCAAAGCTTCCTACAGCTATCAATTTCTGGACACCACAGCCTGATTTCTATACAGGTACAGAGGCTTGGCTTCTTGCAGGTGGCGCACATCATACAGCATTCACTTATGATCTTACTGCTGAGCAGATGGGCGACTGGGCTGCAGCTATGGGAATTGAGGCAGTTTACATTGATGCCGATACAAAGATTCGCGACTTTAAGCGTGATCTTGCACTTGGAAGTTTGGTATATGGAAAGTAAAAATCTTGCCATTAGTTAGACATTAATTTGATTGTGGTTATATGAACCTAGTACTAGAATTGTTAGCATAAACACAATTGATTAAAATAATGGCTCAAGTATTTGAGCATGTAGAAAGAAGGAGAAAAAGAAATGAAGTTATTCGTTGATACTGGAAAAATTGAGGACATTAAGAAGGCAAATGATCTTGGAGTAATCTGTGGTGTTACTACAAATCCATCACTTATCGCAAAAGAGGGTGGACGTTCACAGGAAGAAATCCTTAAGGAAATTGCTTCAATCGTTGATGGACCTATCTCAGGCGAGGTTAAGGCTACTACTGTTGACGCTGAGGGTATGATTAAGGAAGGCCGTGAGATTGCTGCTATGCATCCAAACATGGTTGTAAAGATTCCTATGACTGCAGAGGGACTTAAGGCTGTAAAGGTTCTCTCAGCTGAGGGCATCAAGACAAATGTTACACTTATCTTCTCAGCAAACCAGGCTATCCTTGCTGCAAATGCTGGAGCTACTTATGTATCACCATTCCTTGGAAGACTTGATGATATCAACATGGCAGGTATTGATCTTATCCGTGATATCGCTGAAATCTTTGACATCTATGGATATGAGACAGAAATCATTGCTGCATCAGTTCGTAACCCAATTCACGTTACAGACTGCGCACTTGCAGGTGCTCACATTGCAACAGTACCATACTCTGTAATCGAGACAATGATTAATCATCCACTTACAACTGCAGGTATCGAGAAATTCCAGAAGGATTACATCGCTGTTTTCGGAGAGTAATATCTCGCTGGTTACGGTCTCAAGCCTTGCTATGCTCCGTCGCGAGATTGGCTCCTTGAGCATTAGCAAGAGCTTGATACCTACCAGCTATTTATAATCTATGGGGGTAATAATGTATGAACATTAACGAAATTATTTCAGAGGGTAAACGCACTGCCCTCGGTATTGAGTTTGGTTCTACACGAATCAAGGCCGTTCTTGTAGACGAGGACAACAAGGTTCTCGCCCAGGGAGACCACGAGTGGGAGAATCATCTTGATAATGGCATCTGGACATACCCGCTCGATGAGGTATGGGCAGGTGTACAGGATTGCTACGCAAAGCTTAAAAAGGATGTTAATGACAAGTACGATGTTAAGCTTACAAAGCTTGGTGCAATCGGCTTTTCAGCTATGATGCACGGCTATCTTGCATTTGATAAGGACGACAATCTTTTAGTTCCATTTAGAACCTGGAGAAACACTATCACAGGTGAGGCTGCTACAGAGCTTTCTAAGGAGCTCAATTTCAACATGCCACAGCGTTGGAGCATTTCACATTACTACCAGTGCATCCTTAATAAGGAGCCACATGTACCAAATGTTGCTTACTTTATGACACTTGCAGTGTACGTTCACTACAAGATGACAGGAAAGAAGGTAGCAGGCGTTGGCGAGGCATCAGGAATGTTCCCAATCGACTCAAAGACATGCCAGTACGACAAGGCTATGCTTGAGAAGTTCAACAAGCTTGCAGCAGCACATGGTGTTACTACAAAGGTAGAGGATCTTCTTCCACAGGTACTTGTAGCAGGTGATGATGCTGGTACACTTACTGAGGAAGGTGCAAAGCTTCTTGATCCATCAGGAGACTTACAGCCAGGATGCCCACTTGCTCCACCAGAAGGTGATGCAGGTACAGGTATGGTTGCTACAAATGCAGTATCTGTAGGAACAGGTAATGTATCAGCTGGTACATCAGTATTCTCTATGGTTGTTTTGGAGAAGGCTCTTTCAAAGCCATACGAGGAAATTGATATGGTAACAACACCTACAGGTGAGGCAGTTGCAATGGTTCACTGCAACAACTGTACATCAGATCTTAACTCTTGGATTGGAATTTTCAAGGAGTTTGCTGATGCCTTTGGTGTAGATATTTCAATGAATGATATTTACGGAACACTTTATCGCAAGGCACTTACAGAGGATGCTAATTGCGGTGGTGTACTCTCATATAACTACTTCGGTGGTGAGCCAGTAGTTGGTGTAAACGAAGGACGTCCTATGGTTGTTCGTCAGCCAGATGCAAAGTTTACACTTGCAAACTTTATGCGTTCAAATCTTTACGGAGCACTTGGAGTTCTTAAGATTGGTAACGACATTCTCTTAAAGCAGGAGAAGGTTAATATCAAATCAATCACAGGCCACGGTGGATTCTTTAAGACAAAGGGCGTAGGTCAGTCTGTACTTGCAGCAGCTCTTAATGCACCTATCACTGTAATGGCAACTGCTGGTGAAGGTGGTGCCTGGGGTATGGCTGTACTTGCAAACTACTGCATCCGTGATGATAAATCTCAGAAGCTTCAGAGCTATCTTGATGAAAAGGTATTTGCGGGACAGGAATCTACTACTATGGAGCCAGACCCTGAGATGGTACGTGGCTACGATGAGTGGATTGCAGAATATCGTAAAGGCTTGAAGGCTGAGGCTGCTGCTGTAGAAAATTGGAGATAATGATATGTTAGAAGAACTTAAGAAACAGGTATACGAAGCAAATATGGAGCTTCCTAGGAGAGGTCTTGTTACTTATACATGGGGAAATGTGTCAGGAATCGACAGAGCTTCCGGAATCTTTGCTATCAAGCCATCTGGTGTGGAGTACGAGGATTTAAAGCCAGAGGATATGGTGCTTGTAAATCTTGATGGCAAGGTTGTAGAAGGCAAGTATCGTCCTAGCTCAGACACAGCTACACACTGTGAGCTTTACAAAAAATATGAGAATATTGGTGGCGTTGTTCACACACATTCTACCTATGCTGTAGCTTGGGCTCAGGCTGGAAGAGATATTCCTCTTTATGGTACAACCCACGCAGATTATTTCTGCGGAACAATCCCTTGTACCAGAAATCTTACAGAGAAGGAAATCGATGAGGCTTATGAGGTTAATACCGGAAAAGTCATCATCGAGACCTTCGAGGATAGAGGCATTAATACAAAGTATGTGCCAGGTGTTATCTGCAAGAACCATGGCCCATTCACTTGGGGCAAGGATGCAGACCAGGCAGTATATAATGCAGTAGTTCTTGAAGAGGTTGCAAAGATGGCTCTCTTCACAGAGCAGGTTAACCCACAGGTTCAGCCAGCTCCAGACTGCATCAGAGACAAGCATTTCAATCGTAAGCATGGCGCTAATGCATATTACGGACAGAACTAAAATTAAAAATAATAAAAGCGACTGACGTTTGCCAGTCGCTTTTTGTGTCCTATAAAATTACTTTTGAGCAAAGTAGCTATCGATTCCTGATACGATACCATCAGATACTTTCTGTAGGTACTCTGTATCATTCAAAAGTTGCTCATCTGCTTCATTATTTAAATTTCCAATTACAACTACTGCATTAGGAATGGTGCACCAGTTGATTCCCATTAATTCATCAGTTTCTTTAACTTTATATTTCTTATTAGAAGTTTTCTCTGCCATACTTCCTAAAAGAGTATCTGCTAATAATCTGGAATTTCTATAAGATTTATAGTTGTATGGATTTTCCTCGGTTTCACATAATACCAGGATGCCTTCGTCCTCACTCTTTTGGCTGCTGGCGTGAATGCTGATATATAAATCTGCTTCAAGGGTATTGGCGAACATTGCTCTATCCACGTTTGACATATCAACATCGTTTGTACATCTGGTAAGCTCTACCTTATATCCGCTGTCCTTGAGTAACTGCTGGACCTTCAGAGCTACACGCAAATTAAGGGTACACTCATCAATTCCTGTAGTAGCACCCGTAGCTCCTGTTATATTCTCACTGATTCGTGTCCAGTCTCCAGGGCCGATTGATTCCTTCTTTAATGTTTCTGCACTCTGGCAACCTGGGTCGATTACTATCAAGTGAGAAGCCTTGTCAGAGACCGTGTTGCCTTCCTTAGCCTGAACATTCACTGAACTGCACAATAAGGCGAAAAACAGGAGAATTACCATTGCCATTGCATTTAATTTTTTTAGTCTACTAATCATGGAAAACACTCCCTTCTAAAGAATTTCTAACCCTAGTATTATTATCGGCGTTTTATGTGAAAAATATATGTTATTTTAAGGAGAAAAATAATGTTAAACGATTAAGTTTTCTCAGGTTTTACAAATAATAGTTGGTAAAGCCCATATCGATTAATCTATTTGTTTCATAGTAACGCATTGAGATGGTATTTCCATCAAACATCTTTCTATTTTTGGCTCCAAGAACAACCGATATAACAGTCTTTTCATTTTGCTTTGCGACACATACCAGACACTGACCAGCGCGGTTTGCTGTACCAGTCTTGCCTCCTATTACATAAGGGTTATAGTAGCCACTTGTTGGATTAATGATAGCATCTGTGTTTTCTAGCACCCTAGGGGTAGCACAAAGATTGGTAGCAGGAAGAACTGCATTACTCACATTAAAGTATTTATTAAACAAGGGATGCTTGATTGCGTTTGCGGTAATTAGATATAGACTATAAGCGTTTGTATACATATTTTTATCAGGGTAGCCAGATGGGTTTGTAAAGTTAGTGTTAGTACATCCAAGAGCAGCAGCCTTCACGTTCATCATTGAAACAAAATTAGGTACAGAACCAGCCACCACTTCTGCAAGCACATTGCAGGAGTGACAATCAGAACTAACCATCATTGCCGTGAGAAGCTGGTCAATGTTGAAAATTTCTCCAGCCTGAATCCTAGGTGAAACGTGACTGGCATCCCTTGGCATACCAGCGATTGCTGTAGGAGATACAATGACAGGTGTTTCAAGTGAAATCTGTCCTGCCTCGATTGCTTCTATAGTAAGTAATGCCGTCATAATCTTGGTTGTGCTGGCTGGCTCTAAAATATCAGTAGCACCCTGAGAATATAAAGCCTTACCAGTTGTTGCATTCATAACCAGGGCTGCCCTTGCATCCAAGGATGTTATTTTATAAGCAGTAGTATTTGCCTGCATAGAAAGTGCTTTTTGTGATACGAAGTATGGCACTCCCTTTATGTCGATTCTCCAATATCCGTTGTCAGTTTTTCCTGTAACCAATACAGGAGTATTAACTGGAAGTGTAGTAATAAAAGTTGCAGGATCTGCATCTGAAAATACTTCCGTGCCATTGCAGGATAAAAGAGAACCGTTTCCTTCTGTTATAGTATAAGAAGCAGCTCTTGCATACATTATATTATCTGGCATAAATGACATCAAAAGTGAGATAATAAAGAATGATACAAGAAATTTAGAGATAACCCCTTTAATAGAAAAAAGATTTCGCATAACATAACCCTCCCCATTTAATTAGCTACTATAATTGTATCAGATAGGCCTGTTTTACCTCAATGAAAAAAATTTCACAAAAAAAGTGTTGACAAACAAAATTAAATTGCGTACAATCAATACATAAAATCGATTGCGCACAATTTATACTAAATCAGAACCAAAAAAGTGATTATAAAGAAAACGGAGGTTTACACAATGGGATTCTATGATTTATCAGTTGAAAAGACTAATGGTGAGATGCTTTCAATGAAGGAATTCGAAGGCAAGGTTGTAATGGTAGTTAACACAGCTACAGGCTGTGGTTTTACACCACACTACAAGGATATCGAGCGTATCTACGAGACATATCACGATAAGGGATTTGAGGTAGTAGATGTTCCTTGTAATCAGTTTGCAGGCCAGACACCAGGAAACGATGAAGAAATCCATGAATTCTGCCAGCTCAACTACAATACTCAGTTCCCTCAGATGAAGAAGACAGATGTTAACGGAGAGAACGCTACTGAGTTATTCAAGTATCTTAAGTCTCAGAAGGGCTTCGAAGGCTTTGGAAAGGGACCAGCCGCTCTTGCTATGGGCGTAATGCTTAAGAAGATTGATAAGGATTACAAGAACAACCCAGAAATCAAGTGGAACTTTACAAAGTTCATCATTGATCGTCAGGGTAATGTTGTAGCTCGTTTCGAGCCAACAGCTGATATGAAGAAAGTTGAGGAGTGTGTAGCATCTCTTATCTAATATAGGACTAGTCAATTACACTCAAAATAGTTACAATTAAATCCGTGGGGAAAAGAATGGAGATTTGTAATGAAGTTTGAGTATATTTTTGATAAGTTAAATAATTATAAGTCTAATCTCAGCAGAGAGTGGCTTTTGACAAATGGCCTTGGTGGATACGCTGGCAGTACTGTAATTGGTGCTCACATGCGTACTCATCAGGGCTATTTGATTGCCAGCCTTCATCCACCGGTTGATAGATATCTTGTTTTTTCAAAGACAAATGAACGACTGGTGTGTGGAAGCAGAATATATGACCTTACTACTGCGCAGCACAAAGGCCCATATACAAGCGAATTCAATCAGGGAAATATGCACCTAAAGCTTTTTAAATATGATGGTGCCATTACCTATATATATGAGGCTGGTGGAATGCGTCTTACCAAAACTATCTCATTAGTATATGGTAAGAATCAGTGCGTTATCGCATATACGTTAGAAAATAATGGTCCAGCAGCAGGTGTTGTTATCACCCCTCTTATGAATTTCAGAGAGCACGGCGAGCATATGACCGTTGATGATTTACGATGGGAGCTCCCGGAGGAAGTGTTCCAGGAGATTCGTGACGAGGCCAGCGGCAATGTGGGATTTTCTTACAAGCCGGTAGGACATTCCAATGTTCGTATCTCATTGGTAAGTGCTGGTTGCGAAATGGTAAAGCGCAACAATATCTACGATGAAAATATGGAGCTTCAGTTTGAGCTGGATAATGAAGCAGAAGGACTGGATTGCCATCTGAAACCATACGACTTTGTTATGGAGGTAGATGCAGGTGGAGTATCAAAGGCTTCATTTGTTTGTACTGTAGATGTTCGTGAGAGCGTAGGCAGAAAGAAGGGGGCATTTGATGCCATTCCTGTTATCGAAAAGGATACTGCATTTATTCAGGTGGAAAAGGCGAAGCAGAGAGTAGCAGAACTTATTGAGAAGGCAGATTTTGATGAGGAGGATGAATTGGCTCAGCTTCTTACAGTTGCTGCAGATCAATTTATAGTTTCCCGTCGTTCTACAGGTGAGAAAACTGTTATGGCAGGCTATCCTTGGTTTACAGACTGGGGAAGAGATACCATGATTGCATTTACAGGTCTTTGTCTGGAAACAGGCAGATTTGATGATGCTAAATCAATCCTTATATCCTTCTCAAAATACATTAAAAATGGACTGGTTCCTAATATGTTTCCGGATAATGGCAAGGAGCCACTTTACAATACTGCAGATGCATCTCTTTGGTACTTCTATGCAGTTTATAATTATTTGAAATACGTAAATACGGATGAAGCATGGAAGTTTGTGGAGGATGAAATCTTCCCTGGACTTCAGGAGATAATGGGTGCATATCGAAAGGGCACGCTGTTTTCTATAGGAATGGATGATGATGCTCTTATGAGAGCAGGCTCAGGTCTTGATCAGGTTACCTGGATGGATGTACGTATTGGTGATGAGGTTGTCACACCTCGCCACGGCAAGCCTGTAGAGATTAATGCTCTTTGGTACAATGCACTTATGACAATGGAAGAAATCTCACGAGGAATTGCCAGACGAACACACAACAAGCCAGAAAACTATCTTGCCTACGCAGGTGGCTGTTCTCAGCTTGCAATGTGGGTGAAGGAGGCATTTAACGAAGAATTCTGGTATGAGGAGGGGGGCTATCTCTACGATGTAGTTGGAGATGATTTTAAGGACGCATCCCTTCGTCCAAACCAGATATTTGCAGTCAGCCTTCCATTTACAATGTTGGATCCGGCCAAGGAAAAATCTGTTGTAAGGGTGCTTAAGGACAGATTATATGTAGGTGTAGGCCTGCGCTCCCTGGATGTGGACGACCCACAGTATGTAGGAGTATATCAGGGGGCACTTGAAAAGCGAGACCACGCATATCATCAGGGAACAGCCTGGGGATTCCTTCTTGGTGCTTTCATTGAAAGTTACCTTAAGGTTGGTGGCGGCAGCCCTCAGTCTATAGAGGAGGCCAAGGCATTCTTTGAGCCAGTAGAAAAACATCTTCTTCAAAATTGTATAGGTTCTATATCAGAAATCTTCGATGGAAACGAACCACATTATGGCAGAGGCTGCTATGCACAGGCCTGGTCAGTTGGAGAAGTTCTCAGGGCTTACGCACTTTTAAAATCAAAATAAATATCAGTTAGATAACACTGACTACCTTTTTTTGAAAATTTATGGTAAATTATCTTTGATAAATATATAGCTAACTATGGAGGATTTAAATATGTTACCAGAGCAGACAATTGAATTTAGATATGATACTCAGCTTCTTATTGAGGGAGAGGACCTTGATGAGGATGCTATCAACGATTACATCACTGAGCATTTTGTTGGAGATAGCCTTCTTGCAGTAGGCGATGAAGAACTTATCAAGATTCACTATCACACAAATGAGCCTTGGAAGGTTTTAGAGTACTGTCGTACACTTGGCGAAATCTACGATATCGTAGTTGAGGATATGGATAGACAGGCTAGGGGGCTCCAGGGTTAGGAAGCAATATGGAAAAGAGTTTTATATTACGAGGAGGCATTGCCTTCTCGGACAGCAAAAACAACATAACCACATATTATAGAGGCTACCTGGTATGCGTAGATGGCATATGTAAGGGAGCCTTTCCTTCTCTCCCAGAGGAATATAAGGATTTAAAACTGTACGATTACGGAGAGAGACTTATCATTCCTGGAATGACAGATTTGCATGTGCATGCACCTCAGTATACATTCCGCGGAATAGGTATGGATGAGGAGCTGTTAGAATGGCTTTCTACATACACATTCCCAGAGGAAGCAAAGTATGCTGATATGGAGTATGCAAAAAAGGCTTACAGCTATTTCTCTGAGGACTTGCGCCGTTGCTTTTCTACAAGGGCAGTTGTGTTTGGCACACTTCACAATGATGCTACTATCGAGCTTATGGATCAGCTGGATGAAACAGGTGTCATTACCTATGTAGGAAAGGTTAATATGGATAGAAATGGTGGAGTGGATTTGCAGGAGGCAGATGCTGATGCATCTCTTACAGCCACCAAGGATTGGTTGGAAAGAATAAAAGGAAGATACACTAATACTTTCCCAATCCTCACACCAAGATTTATCCCATCCTGCTCAGACGAGCTTATGAAGGGACTTGGAGAATTATCTCAGGAGACAGGACTTAGAATTCAGTCACACCTTTCAGAGAATAAATCTGAGATAGCCTGGGTAAAGGAGCTAGTACCTTCCTCTACTAGCTACGCAAATGCTTATGAGCTGTTTGATACAATGGGTACACCAGAGTGTCCTACAATTATGGCTCATTGTGTTCATTCAGATGATGAGGAAATGAACATTCTTAAAAAGCATGGTGCATATATTGCACATTGCGCAGATTCAAATATGAATCTTACATCCGGTATTGCCCCTATCCGCAAGTTTTTGGATGCTGGTGTAAATATCGGTCTTGGTACTGATGTGGCGGCAGGTTCATCTATGAATATGGTTAAGACCATGCTTATCACACTTCAGGCATCAAAGATGTATTATCGCCTTGTGGACCAAAATGTTAAACCACTTACATTTGAAGAGGTTTTCTATCTTGCCACAGAGGGAGGCGGAAGCTACTTTGGAAAGGTAGGTTCATTTAAGCCAGGGTATGATTTTGATGCAGTTGTAGTTGACGACAGCAAGATGTATTCCATGAGAGATATGTCTATTCGCGAGCGAATTGAGCGAATGTGTTATAACGATGCAGATGCAATTATAAAGGATAAATATGTTAAGGGACGCAAGGTCTATACAAGAACAGAGTAGCATTTTAGCTACTCTTTTTTCTTGGGAAAAGATAACATTTAAAACACAGTTCTAACAAAATCTAGGATTATAATTCAAAAGAGTGGAATTAGTAGCAAAGCGCTATACAAATTCCATAATCTGTATCTTATATTTTTGTTTAAAAAGACTAAAATAGGGGATATGTTTGGGCAGGGGGCACTCTTGTCTAACAGGATATTTTAATAAGGAGGTGTTTTCTTGAGTTTAGCAGAGAAGCTTGTAGAAGAGCTAAATTGCGAGACCGTCTTCACTATCCACGCAGGCAGCTTAGAGATTCCTATTATGGAATCTGTTGTTGTTACTTGGATTGTAATGGCAGTGCTTATCCTGTTGGCTGTGTTTTTGACATCGGGATTAAAGACACAAAACATTAGTAAGAAGCAGGCATTCGCAGAGCTAATTTACGAGAAGCTGAACGCCATTGTCGGTGCTACTCTTGGAGAAGAAGGAAAAGCTTATACAGGCTACCTTGTAACAGTTCTTCTGTACATCGGTTTATCAAACATCATTGGTTTGTTCGGTTTCAAATCACCAACAAAGGATGTAAATGTCACAGCAGCGTTGGCTCTCATGAGTATTGTACTAGTTGAGGCCGCTGGCATTTATCACAGAGGCGTTAAGAAATGGCTTCATTCATTTGTAGAGCCAGTTCCTATCGTAACACCATTCAACATTTTGGATGTATTCACAAGACCTTTATCATTGTGTATGCGACTTTTCGGAAATGTTCTTGGTGCATTTGTAATCATGGAGCTACTTAAAATAGTATGCCCACCAGTTATTCCTGCAGTATTCAGTTTGTATTTTGATTTATTCGACGGATTACTTCAGGCGTACGTATTTGTATTTTTAACGTCGTTATATTTAAAAGAAGCTATTGAGTAAATTCTAGGAGGAAAAATTATGAACACATTAATCGCAGTTGGAGCAGGTATTGCAGTTGTAACAGGTCTTGGAGCAGGTATTGGTATCGGTATTGCAACAGGTAAGGCTTGCGAAGGTATCGCACGTCAGCCAGAGGCAGAGAGCAAGATCCAGAAGAACCTTATCTTAGGTTGTGCCCTTGCAGAGGCTACAGCTATTTACGGTTTCGTTATCGCCCTTATGATTATGTTCGTATTATAAAATTCTTCGATTAAAGGATAGGTATAAGATATGATTAACGTTTCTTTTTGGAATATATTTTTTACAGTTCTAAATCTTCTTATCCTATTTGTTGCATTTAGAATCGCATTCTTCAAGCCTATTGCAAATATTATTGCAAAGCGTCAGGAAGAAGCTAATGAGATTTATGATAAGGCAGCAACAAAGGAGAATGAGGCGAAAGAGCTTGTAAAGCAGTACGAGGATAAGCTTGCTTCAGCAGAGACAGAAAAGAAGCAAATCATTTCCGAGGCAAGAAAATCTGCAGATGGTCAGTATCAGAAGATTCTTGAGGATGCAAAGGCAGACGCAAAGAACATTCACGATGCAGCTATTGCAGAGGCAAATAATGAGAAAAACAAGATTATTGCCAGTGCTAAGAAAGAGATTGCAGATATCGTAGTTGATGCAACTACAAAGGTTGTTGGTAGCAAGACAGGAGCTGATGTTGACAGCAAACTGTTTGACGAATTTTTAGGTAAAGCAGGTGAATAAAAGTGACAGAGAAATCTTTAAATTACGCCCGTGACCTACATAGCATAGGAAATGCTGAGGCTTATTTGCAGACTGCCGCTTCTATTATTGAGGCTGTACCTGCAGTAGGTGAGGAGTTATCAGATCCTACAGTTGCCATCACAAAAAAGCATGTGGTAATCGATAGCATCTTCCCTCACGAGATTCGCAATTTCTTAAAGCTACTGTGTGATAACGGAGATTTTCAATTATTTAATGATATTAGAGCTGCATACAAGGAATCAGTTGAGACTACTGACGAGAAGGTAAATAAGGCAAAGCTTCGCTATGTTACTGCACCTTCTGATGAGCAGCTTGCAGGCATCAAGAGATTCTTAGCAAAAGAATACTCTAATGATGATATAGAAATTGATTTAGTTCAGGATACTTCCCTTAAGAGTGGTTTCATTCTTTCTGTGGGCACAAAGGAGTATGACTGGAGTCAGCAGGGACGTTTGGAGCAGTTTGCTACAAAAATCAACAAGGCTGTTGGTGTTTCTGCAGTTGACGAGAGCATCCTTTCAATCTTAAAGGCCAACGTTGAGGACTTTAAGCTTCAGGCTCAGGAAAAGGAAGTAGGTATTGTTAAATGGGTTGGTGACGGTATCGCCAATATTGATGGCATTGACCATGCATTCTACGGCGAGATTGTTATCTTTGATTGTGGTGTCAAAGGTATGGTTCAGGATGTTCGCCGTGATGAAATCGGTGTTATCCTTTTCGGCCGTGATACAGAAATCAAAGAAGGTTCTAAGGTAGTTCGTACAGGAAAGATGGCAGGTCTTCCTGTAGGTGACGGATTCCTTGGAAGAATCGTCGATGCCCTTGGTGCACCACTTGATGGAATGGGAGAGATTCCTGCAGATGGATTCCGTCCAGTAGAGTGCCCAGCACCTAGTATCGTTGACAGAAAGTCAGTTAGCCAGCCAATGGAGACAGGTCTTCTTTCAATCGATTCAATGTTCCCAATCGGTCGTGGTCAGCGTGAGCTTATCATCGGTGACAGACAGACTGGTAAGACATCAATTGCCACTGATACAATTATCAACCAGAAGGGCAAGGATGTTATCTGTGTATACGTTGCAATCGGACAGAAGGCATCTACTATTGCAAAGCTCGTTAATACACTTAAGGAGCACGGGGCTATGGACTACACAATCATCGTTAGTGCCACAGCATCAGATCCAGCTCCACTTCAGTACATCGCACCTTATGCTGGTACTGCACTTGCAGAGTACTTTATGTATTCAGGCAAGGATGTACTTATTGTTTATGATGATTTATCAAAGCACGCTGTTGCATACCGTGCTATTTCACTTTTGCTTGAGCGTTCACCAGGACGTGAGGCATACCCAGGTGATGTATTCTACTTACATTCTAGATTGTTAGAGCGTTCAGCTAGAATCACACCAGAGGCAGGAGGCGGCTCAATCACAGCTCTTCCTATTATTGAGACACAGGCAGGAGACCTTTCAGCTTATATTCCTACCAACGTTATCTCAATTACTGATGGTCAGATTTTCCTTGAGTCACAGCTGTTCAATTCAGGACAGAGACCAGCGGTTAACGTAGGTCTTTCTGTATCCCGTGTAGGTGGTGCAGCTCAGACTAAGGCAATGAAAAAAGCAGCAGGTTCTATTCGTATCGATCTTGCTCAGTACAGAGAAATGGAAGTCTTCACTCAGTTCTCATCAGATCTTGATGATGCAACAAAGAGACAGCTGGCTCACGGACGTGCTCTTATGGAGTTACTTAAGCAGCCACTTAACAGACCATTTTCTATGGCAGAGCAGGTTATTATTCTTGTGTCTGCAAATGCACATATCTTCAGTGATTTGGATATTGCATCACTTAAGAAATTCAGAACCGATATGCTTGATTATTTTGCTGCAGAGCATAGTGATATTATCAGCCAGCTTCAGACATCAAAGGATTTATCAGATGATTTGAAGACAGCTATTATTGAGGCAGCAACTGAGTTCAAGAAGAATCAGGAGTAAGCTATGGCAAGTACAAAGGAAATCCAGAATAGAATAAATAGTATTCAGGATACCATGAAGATTACAAATGCCATGTATATGATGTCCTCAATGAAGCTTAGAAAAGCTAAGCAGAAGCTGGCGGACACTGAACCATTCTTCGAAGCAGTACAGAGAGGTATCGCAGAGAATCTTGTTCGTTTTCCAGATATGCGTCATATCTATTTTGATAACCGTGTAGAGGATGAGCAGGAGGAGATTAAGCACCGTGGATTCGTAGTATTCACTGGTGATAAGGGTATGGCAGGCGCATATAATCACAATGCCATCAAAATGACCCTCGACCGTATTGCAAATCTGAATAAGGATGAGTATATGTTGTTCGTAGTTGGTGAAGTTGGTCGTGCCTTCTTTATCAATAATGGTTACAACGTGGATGAGAACTTTAGATTTTCATCTAACAACCCATCAATGCACAGAGCCCGCGTCATATCAGAGTATATGATTGAAAAATACAACCAGGGTGAGCTTGATAGAATTGATGTCATCTACACAAAGATGCTTAATTCAGTTACTGAGGAAACTTGCGTAGAGCGACTTCTTCCTCTGAAGACACACAAGTTCATCAAGGAGCAGGCCAAGGAGATTCAGGAGGATGTTCAGGGAACAGGAAAGGCTGCATCAGAATTAAAGTCTGGTGTAAAGCATGTTCACTCCATCAATAGCTACGAATTGGAAGCTGTCACTAAGGGAGGAGATTCCTGGTATCCATTTTATCCATCACTTTCGGTAGTTTTGGAACACCTGGTACACAACAATTTTACAGGCTTCATTTATGGAGCACTTGTAGAGTGTTCAGCCAGTGAGGAAAACGCCAGAATGATGGCTATGCAATCAGCAACAGATAATGCAGAGGCAATTCTTCGTGAATTATCTATAGAATACAACCGAGTGCGTCAGGCAGCCATTACACAGGAAATCACAGAGGTAATCGGCGGTGCCAAGGCACTTAAGAAGAAAAAGGCAAAGAGGTAAAATATGTCAGAATTAAAAGGAAGAATCGTGCAGGTTTCAGGACCTGTAGTCGATGTAGAATTTACAGAAAATGACTTACCTGCCATTAGAGATGCCCTTTACGTAAAGGTAGGGGAAGAGAAGAGAGTAATGGAGGTTTCTCAGCACATTGGACTGGGCGTAGTAAGATGTATTATGCTTGCTCCATCTGAGGGACTGTGCCGTGATATGGAGGTTATCGCAACAGGCGAGAGCATTTCAGTTCCTGTTGGTGAGAAAACTCTTGGTAGATTGTTCAATGTTCTTGGTGACACCCTTGATGGTGGCGAGAAGCTTGATTCAACAGAGCATTGGAGCATTCACCGTGAGCCTCCAACATTTGAAGACCAGAGCCCGGTAGTTGAGATGCTAGAAACTGGTATCAAGGTTATTGATCTTCTTGCACCTTATGCTAAGGGTGGTAAGGTCGGACTTTTCGGTGGTGCCGGTGTAGGTAAGACTGTACTTATTCAGGAGCTTATCCACAACATCGCAACAGAGAGCGGTGGTTACTCAATCTTTACTGGTGTTGGTGAGCGTTCTCGTGAAGGTAATGACCTTTGGACAGAAATGGCAGAATCAGGAGTTCTTGATAAGACTGCCTTGGTATTTGGTCAGATGAACGAGCCACCTGGAGCACGTATGCGTGTAGCCGAGACAGGACTTACAATGGCTGAGTATTTCCGTGATGTTAAGAATCAGGATGTGCTTTTATTCATTGATAATATTTTCCGTTTCGTACAGGCAGGTTCAGAGGTTTCAGCCCTCCTTGGTCGTATGCCTTCAGCCGTAGGTTACCAGCCTACACTTGCAAATGACCTTGGTGAGCTTCAGGAGAGAATCGCTTCTACAAAGAATGGCTCTATCACATCAGTTCAGGCTGTATATGTTCCTGCTGATGACTTAACTGACCCAGCTCCAGCTACAACATTCTCTCACTTGGATGCTACAACAGTTCTTTCTCGTAAGATTGTTGAGCAGGGTATTTATCCAGCTGTAGACCCACTTGAGTCTACATCACGTATTCTTGAGCCAGATGTTGTTGGTGAGGAACACTACAATACAGCTCGTGGAGTCCAGGAGATTCTTCAGAAATACAAGGAGCTTCAGGATATTATCGCAATCCTTGGTATGGAAGAGCTTTCAGATGAGGATAAGCTTACTGTATATCGTGCACGTAAGGTTCAGCGTTTCCTTTCACAGCCATTCTCAGTTGCTGAGAACTTTACAGGTGTAAAGGGACAGTTTGTATCTGTTCACGATACTGTTAACGGATTTAAGGCTATCTTAAATGGTGAGATGGACGAGTATCCAGAGGCAGCATTCTTCAACGTTGGTACTTTGGAGGATGTAAAGCGTAAGGCTGCAGCCCTTGCAAAGGAGTAATTTATGGCATCATTATTTGATTTGAAAATTGTTGCCTGCGATGGAGTCTTCTACGATGGTAAATGTGAGATATTAGTATTTCCAGGTGCAGACGGAGAAATGGCAATTATGAATCATCACGAGGTCTTTACAGGTATCGTGGAGATTGGAAATATCCGCTTCAAAACAGAAGATGGTGAAATGAGACACGCTATCATTTCAGATGGACTTGTCTCAGTTTATCCAGATGGTTCTGTTAAGGTAGTGGCATATTCTTGCGAGCGTCCAGAGGATATTGATACCTTCCGTGCTCAGGAGGCCCTTGAGCGTGCTCAAGAGCAGTTACAGCAGACTCAGAGCCGTATTGAGTACCAGATTTCTACAAATAACATGGCTCGTGCTATGGCGCGACTTAAGGGCGCAGGCGCGAATAACCTTTATAAAATTTAAGTATACTGATAGCCCCTTGATAGTGTAACCAAGGGGCTAGTTTTTTAGTTGAATAACTATGTGAAATACAATAAAATGGTAGTACTTAAGGGTAGAATTGGAGGATGTGTTATGGTTACACAGCAGGAGTATACATTTAATTCAGCCGATGGTCATTCGGTTATTCATTGTAGAAAGTGGATTCCAGAGGGGGAACCAGTTGCAGTATTGCAGTTGGTGCATGGAATGCTCGAATACATAGAAAGATACAATGAATTTGCTACATTTTTAGCAGAAAAAGGCTTTGTGGTAGTAGGGCACGATCACATCGGCCACGGACATTCAGTAGCTAGTGATGATGAGCTCGGTGTTATGACAGGTGTTCATCCATCTGATGATATGGTGGAGGATATTTATACACACTATTCACTTACCAGAAAGGCTTATCCATCTTTAAAATATTTTATCTTAGGACATTCCATGGGTTCATACATGGTTAGAAAGTTCCTTTCGGTAAAGTCAGCATATATTGAGGCTATGAGCGGTGCTATCATTATGGGTACTGGTCAGGAGACAGCTGCTACATGTAATGGCGGCCTTGCAGTCATAAAGCTGCTCTCGTTATTCAAGGGAAAGAATTTCAGAAGCGCACTTGTACGAGATATGAGCTATAGTGCGCCTTACAAGCAGTTCGATTGCTATGGTCAGGATTATGCAAATTCTTGGCTTACAAAAAATGTAGAAGAGGTAGAGCGCTATTTCCACGATAAATACTGTACATTTATGTTTACAGTCAATGCTTATAAGGGATTGGTTGAAGCAGTTAAATATGACGGCACTGCAGAGTGCGTTTCAAAGATGCGCCAAAGCATGCCTATATTTGTTGTATCAGGTGATTCTGATCCAGTAGGAAATCTTGGTCAAGGCCCTAAGGCTGTTGCAGAGTCATTTAAGAACGCTGGAATTAAGGATGTTACCTTAAAGCTTTATACAGGGGATAGACACGAGATTCTTCACGAGATAGACAAAGAACAGGTATTTACAGACCTTTATCATTGGTTGGAGACACATAGATAAATTTTCTGGAGTATATATGGATTCACTGGAGCATTTAATTACAAGGTCAATAAAAACATATTACAAAAATAGGCTTTATGCTCCTATCATATTTTTGGTTATTCTTCTGGTACTGGCAGTGATATTCCCGGTGGGACACATGCTTTTTCCAAAGACCTATTCCGAGGAAAATGTGAGCCTTTATCAGTTGTACAACAGGAAAGAGACCTTCGCAAAGTTCCGCCTGAACAACCTGTATTTTACAGGCTACACCAGCAAATGGCTGGATAGAAATAGAGGATACTATTATTACACCATGGTCAATTCAGAATGTGTGATAGTTCTTTTGGATCCTCTTACCTGTGATCAGGGTACTCCTGTTATTGATTCGCTTACAGTTAAGGGACAGATAATATACGATTCCGAGGCAGCCCGTTCACTACTTTCTAATCTTGCAAGAGATTTAAACTGGAGTGAAGAAGGCATCCTTTCTACGGTATCCAGCTATACTATTTCAGAGCCGGATGCTACAGGACTTGTTTCTACAGCCTTTGAATTGTTCTATGTAGTATTTGGAATTTACAGCATTTTATGTGTTGTAATATGTGGATTATTTATCGCATTTCCGGTATTGTCAGTTCCTGTTCAAAAGACCAGAGCCTATGGCAAGCCAGCGGAGATTTTGGCAGAGGCCGAGGAAGAGCTTGCAACACTTCCACAGTTGGCTACAGAGGATATGTTTATTACGGAGCATTATTTTATAGAAACCAGTAGCTATGGTGTGGCTATTGTTCCTATTGATGCCATTATATGGATATACAAATATTCCACTATGCACAAGTTCTTATGGCATCATTTTTCTATTACATACACTCTTCATATTACTGCAGGAAAGCGTCACTATATTAAGTGTCCTAAGAATATTAAGAGTGATATTGACGGTATCATGGACTACCTTTCTGAGGCAAATCATGATATCCTTGTTGGGTTCTCGGAAGAGAATCGATTAAAAGTTGAAGAGATACAGGATGATTTTGAAATCATCAAAAAGATTACCAGCTTTTTATCTAAGAGGGTTTAACAGATGGAAGCTTATACAGGTTTTGCCAGTGTTTATGACAGGTACATGGATAATGTGCCATACGACACCTGGGCAGAAAATATAAAAACATTATTTCAAAAATATAATATGCCAATGGAAATCGTGTGTGACCTTGGCTGTGGTACAGGCCAGATTACCAGACGTCTAAAGGCGGCTGGCTACGATATGATTGGCATCGATGTTTCCTATGATATGCTTATGGAGGCAATGGCTAACGAGGATTCCGATGGAATCCTTTATCTATGTCAGGATATGCGTCAGTTCGAGCTATATGGCACTGTAGGTGCTGTGGTCAGTCTGTGCGATAGCATTAATTATCTTAGAGACACAGACGAATTGCTCACTGTTTGCAAGCTGGCAAATAATTACCTTGATCCTAAGGGACTGTTTATATTCGATATAAAGACAGAGCACTTTTATCAGCAGCTAGGTAGTAGCACAATTGCAGAGAATCGTGAGGAAGGTAGCTTTATCTGGGAGAATGATTACGATCCTGATTCCAGGGACAATGCCTATTATCTCACTATCTACGAGGAGAATGAGGAAGGCACCTTCGATAGATACGAGGAAGAACACCTTCAGCACGCCTTCACAGTTGATGAAATCAAAGCCGCCATTAAAGATAGTGGACTAGAGCTTTTAGATATTATAGATGTAGCCACTATGTCTGCACCTGCAGAGGATAGTGACAGGTTGTATTTTATAGCAAGAGAGGTAACAAAATGAGTGATTATATAGTTAGAGCAACAGCTGCAAATGATGCAATTCGCGCATTTGCAATCACAAGCAAGGACATAGTAGAAGAGGCACGTGTGCGCCATAATACTTCTCCTATTGTTACAGCAGCACTTGGCCGTATGCTTTCAGCGGGCTCTATGATGGGTGTGATGCTTAAGGGTGAGGATGATTTAGTTACTCTTCAGATTCAGGGCTCTGGCCCTCTTAAGGGAATCACAGTTACTGCAAACAGCAAGGGAGAGGTAAAGGGCTTCCCTAATGTTTCAGTTGTTGATCTTCCACCAAAGAACGGTAAGCTTGATGTGGGCGGTGCCATCGACCTTGGTATTATGCGTGTAATCAAGGATATGGGTCTTAAGGAGCCATATGTTGGTACAGTAGAGCTTCAGACAGGTGAAATCGCAGAAGATCTTACATATTACTATGCAGTATCAGAGCAGATTCCTTCATCAGTAGGCCTAGGTGTTCTTATGAACAAGGATAATACTGTAAATTGCGCAGGCGGTTTTATTATTCAGCTTATGCCATTTACTTCTGAGGAGGTTATTGCACAGCTTGAGGAGAATTTAAAGACTCTTCCTTCAGTTACAGATATGCTTTCAAGCGGCAAGACACCAGAGCAGATGCTTGAGACAGTTTTAGCGGGTCTTGATGTTGATTTCAAAGAGACTTATCCAGCAGCTTACAAGTGTGATTGTTCTAGAGAAAGAGTCATCAAGAGTCTTGCTTCACTTGGCAAAGAGGATATGGATGATATTATCGCTGATGGCAAGCCTGTAGAGGTAAAATGTCAGTTCTGTAACGAGGCTTACGAGTTCACTATTGATGAAATTAAAAGCTTTAGGAAAAATTAATGATAACCGCCTGTTTACAGGCGAAACTTTAGTTGATTTTACATTTAAAAATCCTGTAAACTATCACACGGAACAGTTTTACATTTTTTTAGAGGATTATTGTAATGAGTGCGGGAAAGAGGAAAGTAAAAGCACATAAAAAATCTAATAGATTTTATAATAAAAAAACAATGCTTCGCTGGGAAATTATTGGAGGCATTGTTTTATTTGTGTATTTAGCAGGCAGTATTTTCTTTAGCAGCCACTTCTATATCAGAAGCAAGGTAAATGGTGTAGGGGCTTCATTCTTAGGAGCAGAGAATACCTACAATAAGATAGTAGAGAATGCAGATAAATACACTATCACATTTGTTAATGCTGATGGAGATGTTGTAAACGAAGTAAGTGCAGCAGATCTTGGCGTTGGCGTTAACTACCCTAAAGAGCAGGTTCAGGAATTACTGGATTCCCAAACAGGCTTCAATTGGATTTTACGTCTTATCGTTCCGGCAGAATATTATACATCTACTGGTAATTCATTCGACAAGACAAAGGTAAAGGCTGTTGCATCTTCTTTGGATTTCAGTCATCAGAAGGCTACAAAGGAATCAGAGGATGCTTACATCCAGTTCGATGGCAATAAATTCGTTATTAAGGACGAGGTATACGGAGATAGAATTGATGCTGAGGGCGTAGAGGAAGCTATCATCTATGCAGTTGAGAATCTTCAGACAAAGATTAATCTTGCTGATGGCACCTGCTACAACAAGCCAAATGTTAAGGCTGATGATAAGAACATTCAGGCAGCTTGCGATAAGCTTAATAGCTATTTGGATATAGATATTCACTATGATCTTGGCGAGGGAATTTCCGAGGATATTCCACTGGAGACAAAGGCTTCATTCTTTAATTGGGATGATAAATACAAGGTTTTTTTTGATAGAGATGCCATTGGTGAATATGTAAATGCAATGGGTGAGAAATATAACACCTACGGCAAGAAAAAGCATTTCGTTACTACTGAGGGTGAAGAAATCGAAGTTCCTGCAGGTTCCTTTGGCTGGAGAATAGCATACGATGGCGAGATTGATGCTATTATCGCAGACTTTGAGGGCGGCAAGGACGTTACCAGAGATTTCACATACCTTTATCGCGGCACCAGCCACGGTGAAAATGATTATGGCAATTCATACGTGGAGGTAAATCTTACCACACAGCACGTATACATCTATAAAGATGGTGAAATGGTCCTTGATAGTAGCTGTGTATCAGGAAATGTATCAAAGGGTCATGGCACACATACAGGTGTTTATCCAATCGCTTACAAGCAAAAGGATGCTACACTTAGAGGTGATAATTACGAATCACATGTTAAGTTCTGGATGCCATTTAATATGGGCGAGGGACTTCATGATGCCACTTGGCGTGCAAAGTTTGGCGGCACTATTTACAAGACTAGTGGTAGCCACGGTTGCGTTAATCTTCCACTTAAAAAGGCTGAGGAAATCTTTGGCATTGTGGAAGCAGGATGGCCTGTTTTCGTATTTTATACAGGAGATACTGAGGAGGAAAACTTCCGTCTTCAGAATCCACAGATTGATGCTATGAATCTTATAGCAGATATTGAATCAGTTACTTTAGAGTCAGAGCCAAAGATTGTTGCGGCTAGACAGAAGTTTGATTCACTTACAGAGGAACAAAAGGCTCTCGTTACTAATTACGAGGATCTTGTTAATGCCGAGCTTGCACTTCAGGCGCTTAAGGCTCAGGCAGCTGCAGATGCAGCCGCACAGGGCGAGGCTGTTGATGGTCAGGCACCAGTTGCTCCAGAGGCACCAGTTGTTCCTTAGAATTTTACGTAGTTATAGGTAGCTTTATTTACGAGGTATTTAAAATGACAGCATGGACTAAGAACGTTCGTAAAGTGGTTCCTTATACACCTGGCGAACAGCCAAAAGTAAAAAATATTATTAAGCTTAATACAAATGAGAATCCATACCCACCAAGTCCTTTGGTGGGTAAAGCTATTTCTAAAGTTAGTCTTGATTCCTTAAGAAAATATCCAGACCCTGCCTGCGATATTCTTATTAAGGCACTTGCTGCTTACCACAATCAGGATTCTTCAAAGGTGTTTGTGGGAGTTGGTTCTGATGATGTTTTGGCTATGAGCTTTCTTACATTTTTCAATTCAGAAAGGCCAGTTTTATTCCCTGATATCACTTATTCATTTTATGATGTATGGGCAGATTTATTCAGGATTCCATACGAGCAAATGCCACTTGATGAGGATTTTAAGATTAAGGCATCCGATTATGAAAAGCCTTGCGGCGGAATAGTTATTCCAAATCCAAACGCACCAACAGGTGTTGCCGAGCCGGTAGAGTTTTTTGAAAAGATAGTTGCGGCACATCCTGAGTGTGTAGTTATCATTGACGAGGCCTATGTGGATTTTGGCTCTCAGTCTTGTATTGGACTTACTGATAAATATGATAATATTCTTGTAGTTAGGACGTTTTCAAAATCCAGAGCTATGGCAGGAAACCGTATTGGCTATGCCATAGGGTCGCCTGAACTGATAAAGTATTTGTCTGATTGCAAATTCTCTTTCAATTCATATACTATGGAT
>JAEEGF012140691.1_pt1 | contig 34114 bp, 28 predicted proteins | sample 9134171 | NCBI WGS metagenome assembly JAEEGF01 (sample SAMN16246542, study PRJNA631951) | gut metagenome | biome: gut microbiome; feature: rumen; material: AP-attached | host: Bos | place: Iran: Karaj | collected 2018-10
TGTGTTATTTGTAAGGATAAGAGCCCCTGATGAACCTGAAGTCCAATCAGAATACTCAACATAATCTACTGTTACAGAACCTTCGGGAAGGATGTTATTTGCATTGTTGAGCAGATAGAAAGACGGCATATACTCGATATCAGAGCCGTCATTGCTTGAAGCAGTAAAGCCTATCGTTACCGATTCCCCCGGATTAATATCCTTATTCCAGCCGCTGTTCCCTACTGTATAGAGGTCACCTTCGTGTTCGAGGACAGTGCAATTATATGGATTCTCGATGTTATAGATGAAATCAAAGGTGTAATTCCAGTTGCAGATTGGAGCATCACCGGTGTTAGTAAATACTATCTCAATGTTCGCATGACCGGGCCATGCGGTAATAACATTCTCGGAAACAGTATAAGAAGCTTCAGATAAACTGCGGCATTTGAGTGAATCTGATATCTCGTCAGCAATAGATTCAAGAGGCAGACAAGCAAAAACAATGGCTAAGGAGATAATGCTGCAAAGCAATTTGAACGATCTCTTCATAGATTTCACCCCGTAAGAAGAACAACAAAGTGACAAATTTTCTTTAGATAATGCAATTTTATTACGGAAAGATATTCAATTCAAGCGCCAGTTCAATTGTAATTTCCTTCATTAATTGCTCAGTTTTCAAACCCGATATTTAACGATTGTTCCTCTTTTCCCACATCTTATACCCAGGCCGATGCATTGGATGCGGACTTTGAAGCCTGTTTGTACCCAAGATTTTCAGAAAGCCCGATTTCTATACCCATTTTTACAACTTCTCTTTTCTTCCACAAATGCATTAACACACGGCTCTGCCGGGTATTGTAAGACGAGTGGTACAAGCATTTGTACCCACTCCTTTATCCTGCTTATTTTTCGTCCTCAAAAATAGCACTTTTTCAAGCCTGATCCGGCCCGCAAAAACTTGACACGCAAGTTATAATTTAAGTAGGGCTAATCCAGATTTAAGAGAAATCAGTTTTATTCCTACTTTGTTTTTTGCTCACAGTTATTTCTCAGCACAGCTTAGATGTTTCTTAGCCCAAATCATTTAACCTTGGGAGGAATCACTATGAACATCGAGAAACGCGGTAAGAGTTTCAGAATAACAATCTGCCTCGGATTTGACAGAAACAGAAAACGCATAAGGGAGAAGTACACCTTTAACCCACCCCCTAACTTATCTGCCCGTCAAGCCGAACAGGCAGCATACAAATATGGCATAGAACTTGAGAATAAATTGAAACGCGGTGGCTCCGTCAAATATGAATCTCTGTCATTTAACCAATTCGCCGAGATTTATTTCAAAGAACATGCACCAACCTTAAAAGAATACACAGCCGTTCAGTATAAAGACATATATGAGAAGAGAATTAAGCCATACTTCGGCAACATGCGGATCAAGAACATTACCGCTCTAGATGTTAGACAATGGGTTTCCTCTTTGGAACGTTCACCAGGAAGCAACGGGAAAGGGGAAATCTCAGACAACACAAAAGGCGTTTTCTTCCGAACATTATCCTCCATGTTAGGAGTCGCGGTCAGATGGGATATCATCGATGACAATCCGTGTCGCAAAGTTAAAACACCCAGGAGCAAGAAAACAGCCGTTAAGGCATTACAACAAGAAGACTTTGATAAACTGTTCGCAAAGATAGATTCATACAGAGACAAGAGAGCCGTCATCACAATATATCTCATAGCATTAACAGGAATCCGTGAGGGCGAAGCAGCCGGACTCAAATGGCAAGACATAGATTTCGAGAATAAAGTGATTCATATAGAGCGTGAAGCATTGTATATCCCTCAAAAAGGCGTCAGGGTCACTTCACCAAAGTCCGAGAACAGTATCAGAGATATTTTCATATCCGATCTCTTGCTCGAGAAGCTGAAGCTATATAAAGCTATTCAAGAGAAAGATATCTCCGATATCGGAGATTACTATCAAGACGATAACTATATCATCGCAGACTACGACGGAGCCCCGGTACATGCATCAACCATCAGGAAATGGTTAAAGGCAGTCTGCAAACATTGTAACGTGCCCTACGTAACCGTACATGGTCTCCGTCACACATACGCAAGTCTTCTAATTGCCAATGGAGTCGATGTAAGAACTGCAGCAGCACAACTCGGACACAGTTCCCCTTCACTCACAATGAACGTTTATGCAAACCCTCAAAACGAAGCCAAGAGACGTGCCGGAAATCTTATCGCAGACATCGCTAAAGGGAAAAAGTAAAATAGACTGTCCCCAAATTGTCCCCATTTTTACCAAATTTAAGAGAATTCGGCATAATTCCGAGAAACAAAAAGTCCCGTCAAACGCAATGTTGGCGGGACTTGTATGTTTGGTGGCTCACTGGAGGCTCGAACTCCAGACCCCTTGATTAAAAGTCAAGTGCTCTACCGACTGAGCTAGTGAACCATATGGCTGGGGTGGTAGGATTTGAACCTGCGATGCGGGAGTCAAAGACCCGTGCCTTACCCCTTGGCTACACCCCAGTGTAAAGGAGCATAAGCGCCGGAAAACTTAATTGGGGTGGGATATGGGATTCGAACCCATGATATCTAGTGCCACAAACTAGCGCTCTAACCAACTGAACTAATCCCACCATAGCTTTTCCGGCGCCTTGAAATTATATAGTTTGCTTAATTTTAAGTCAAGACATATTATTCCCTCGGTGGTAAAATACATTGAATTGAAATAAGAAAGCGGTAAAAACATTATGGAAGACATATCTTTTATAACGATTCCTGCGGGATTCAAGGCAAACGGCGTAGCTTCGGGAATGAAGTGTTCCGACAGGGCAAATATTAACCCTGACACACCTAAGTACACATATCTCGATGTGGGACTCGTTGCATCCGATACTCCCTGCACCGTTGCAGGCGTATATACATCCAATCTTGTAAAAGGACATTCACTTGTACGTTCCATAGGAATAATAGAGAGCAAGAAGAAAGTCAGGGGCATCATAGTCAACAGCAAGAATGCAAATGCTGCTGTCGGCAAAGCCGGTATCGAAGATGCAGACTTTATCGCAGGTGCCGTAGCCAAAGAGCTCGGTTGTTCTCCTGACGAGATCCTCACGGCTTCCACGGGTGTTATCGGATCCAGGCTTCCCTTAGATCTGATTTCTGCTGCAATACCTGAACTTGTAAGCGGCCTGTCTTCATCCGAAGAGACAGCTCACAACAGCGAGTATGCAATGATGACGACCGATACCGTACCCAAGGAAGTATCGGCAGAGATAACTCTTGCAGACGAACGCACCATAAGGATCGCAGGCCAGGCAAAGGGGTCAGGAATGATTCACCCTAACCTTGCAACTATGATCGGCATCTTTACTACAGATGCTGATATCGACGCGGACCTTCTCAAGAAGATGCTTAAGGATGCAGTCAAATACACATTTAACAGAGTCAGCGTAGACGGAGACACATCAGTCTGCGACATGGTCGTAGTTCTCGCTAACGGCGCTTCCGGCGTTAAGATCGAGGAAGGCAGCGAGGATGCGGATGTTTTCGCGGAGGCATTAAGAAGCCTTTGTGAAGATATCGCGCGTATGCTCGCTTCAGACGGCGAAGGCGCGACCAAGTTCGTAGAAGTAGAAGTCTACGGCGCAGGCAGCGAAGCCGATGCCAAGCTCATCGTATCTGCCGTAGCAAAGTCTCCCCTCTGTAAGACCGCTTTCTACGGCATGGACGCCAACTGCGGAAGGATCCTTACTGCTGTCGGATATTCCGGCGCGAAGTTCGATCCCGAGCACGTCGATATCAAGCTGAGCGGACTGCTCGTATACAAAGACGGTGTAGCTGCTGATTTCGATGAGGACGAAGCATCACGCCTCCTTCATGAGCATGACATCAAGGTAGAGATATTCCTGCATGAAGGTGATTGCTACGACAGGATGTTCACCTGCGACTTCTCGCACGATTACGTTACGATCAACGGAAGTTACAGGACCTGATCCCGGAATCAGAGGGTAACTCACAAATTACTCTCACATCAGAAATTCAAGCAAAATATAAGGGACTGCGCGATCGCAGTCCCTTTGTTATTGGTCGGGTTTGAGGTAAGAAGCTTACTCTTCAGCCTTCTTGTCCTCGGCTTCATCTGCCTTCTTCTCTTCGTCAGCCGGCTTGGGTGCTACCTTAACAGCCTTGGATGTGAGGTACTCGACAGTCTTCTTAGCCTTGATGGAATCCTTGAGGAAGTCTGTGCTGTCACCAAGTGACTTCTTTACTTCTTCTGCATCCATGTTGTAGGACTTTGCGATCTCTGCGATCTCTTCGTCGATATCGGCATCAGTTACTTCAGGATCGAGCTTCTCAGTGATCTTCTCGACAACGAGTGAAGACTTAACTCTTACTCTTGCCATGGGCTTGAAGCCTTCCTTGAACTCGTCCATGCTCTGGCCGATGTAACCCAGATACATATCGAGGCTGATGCCCTGCTGCTGCATACGCATAGCCTGATCGTTAGCCATCTGATCAACTTCGTTGTCGATCATTACGTCAGGGATATCGATCTCGCAGTTATCGCATACGGCACGAACTGTCTCGTTCTCGAATGCCTGCTTGTTGCTCTTTGCAACTGACTCTTCTCTCTTGGCACGGATATCAGCCTTGAGTTCATCGAGAGTATCGAACTCGGAAACATCCTTTGCGAACTCATCATCGAGCTCAGGAAGATTCTCGCACTTGATCATCTTGATCTTTACGTTGAATGTTGCATCTGCACCCTTGAGGTCTTCAGCGTGATAATCCTCAGGGAACTTGACCTCGATGGTGAACTCCTCACCTGCGTTGTGGCCTGCTACCTGCTCCTCGAAGCCGGGGATGAAGGAATGGGAACCGAGCTTGAGGTTGTAATCCTCGCCCTTGCCGCCTTCGAAAGCAACTCCGTCCTTGAATCCCTCGTAGTCGATAGTAACCGTATCGCCTTCCTGTGCAGCTCTGCCTTCAACTTCTTCGAGGGAAGCATTCCTCTTGCGCATTCTCTCGATCTCGTCTTCAACGTCCTTATCGCTTACGACTGCATCCTCGAAAGGAACCTCAACGCCTTCATACTGGCCAAGCTCGAACTCAGGCTTAACGTAAACCTCGACGGTGTACTTAACGCCGTTCTCGTCGATGGACTGAACATCCATCATAGGTCTGGATACGACCTTGAGGTCATGCTCCTTGACTGCTTCGGGATACTGAGCATTAGCGAGCTCATTGATGGCATCCTCATAGAGGACTCCCTCACCGTAGTACTGGCAAACGAGCTGATAAGGAACCTTGCCCTTACGGAAGCCGGGAACCTGGAAACGGTTCTTGTTCTTCTGGTAAGAAGCCTTAAGAGCCTTGTCGAATTCCTCTTTGCCTGCTTCGAGGCTGATGATTACCTGAGAATGTTCTTTCTTCTCAATTGATGATGCCATATGTATTCCTCCAAATTAATAATATGCTAATAAAGTCAAACCGAATACGAATTGTAGCACAGAGTGGCGTGACTTTGCAATCTTCTTATATAAAAGAGTGCATCAGATCACTTTGACCTGTATGCCTCCCAGTACGGCAAGTGCCGCATCGTGAAGTGCCGGGTCAAAGGAAGCCGTCAGCTTGGAATCGACGATTATCTCAGCTTCGGGCGCTGCAGCCTTTGCAATTACTGCATTCGAGATGACGCAGATGTTGGATACGAGACCGCAGAGTTCGATGGAAGCATATTCAGATGCATTGTCACGGATGTAATCCGCGAGCTCCATGCTGCCGAATGTAGGTTTCTCAAAGGCCTTACAGCCCTCAAGATGAGGCGCGAGCACGCTGTCCAGGGCAAAGCCTTCCGAATCCTTGATGCAGTGAGGCACGGGAAGATTCCTGCCTTCCTGGGTATTCATGTAATCCTCTGTGTGGGTATCGAGCGTATATACGACTTCATCACCGGAGGCCTTATACTCACCTATCCTGGCGATTATGCCCGGGATTATCTTATCGGCACCCTCGAAGCCGAGAGCTCCGTCGATAAAGTCCTTCTGACAATCAACAACTACAAGAAGTTTCCTCATGATACAGCCTCCTGTCGCCTTGTATAAGAAAAGGCTGCCGCTTGATTAGCGACAGCCTCTGTGTGGCGCGCCTAGCAGAGCTCGAATCCACAACCTTCTGATCCGTAGTCAGACGCTCTATCCAGTTGAGCTATAGGCGCGTATTACGCTACTTTGCGAATAGCCTAATAATAATATTACTTGCAATATTGAATGTCAACCTTCAAATGAGGTAGAATACCTGCGGTAGATAATTGGAGGAGAAATGATGTCCGCATATAACCCTGACAGTCAGTTGATAGACCTTCCGCTCATAAATTGCAGAGAGCTCGGGGGCATGCCCTTAAGAGACGGTCATGTATTCAGGAGCGGGCTTTTCCTCAGGTCCGGAGCGCCTTCAGAACTTAAGACAAGAGAAGAGTTCGAGCAGGTAAAAGCCTATGGCATTAAAACTGTTATAGACCTGAGGGGAGCTGCAGAGTTAAAACGCATTGGCAGTCCTTTCGAACACGACCCCGATACTGACTTTTACTCCATTCCTCTCTTCAAGGGAGACCCCGGTGATCCCAACGACAACACGATGCAGTTTCTGCGCACCCACCATCTCGGTGATATGTATGTGATCATAATGGAAGATCTCGGCAAAGAAGTCGTAGAGGTCTTACGCGTACTGTTAAGATCTGAAGGTCTGGTCCTCTACCACTGCGCTCACGGCAAGGACCGTACAGGCATTATCTCCGCGATATTGTATCTGATAACGGGTGCCGACCGCGAGGATATCGTGACCAACTACAAGATCTCATATGACTATCTTGAGGATTTTCTGAAGCCTCTTATCGATGCCGCACCCGATGACATGAAGCACACTCTGCGTTCAGACGAGATCAACATAAGGATATTCCTTAAGTACATAGACGAGAAGTGGGACGGCAAGATAGAGAATTTCCTTATCTCGAACGGAATGACCGAATCGGAGATCAGGGCTCTTTACGACAAGTGCGTCGGGTGATCACTCAGCCTCTGACACGATGACGGAAGTAATGTTGTAATTATCGTCATACGTGAAGGACATCTCGTAGTCATCATCATCGTATTCATAAGAGTAGACGAATCCGGCTTCATCGATCATCGGATATATGAGCATGAGTTCTGAGAGGTTCATTCCCTCATAGACCACATTGCTTACCGTGTACGCGCTGTCGCGGTAGATCCTGACGGATTCCAGCGTTCCGTTCCAGTCGGTATGAGAATAATCTTCGTATTCGACCTTGAACTTAAGCGATACGCCGTCAAAGTTAACTACCAGGTCGTAGAATGTGTGGATGTTTCCGTCGTCATCCCGGTAGCTGTCTACGACTTTTCCGTCAGACAAAGCACTTACGGGATCACCCATAAGCTCATAGACGTCCTGCGCGGAGTACTCATCACCACAGGTAACCAGTTCTTCTCCGTCCCTGCAGAGGAACAGCTGCTCACCGTCATTTGAAGGGATGATGTCCCTTATGAATGTCGCGCCGTCAGTTCCTACGAGGAGGCTTACCTTATGGGTTTTGACGCTGACATTGTCATTATCAAGTGTCTCGGGGATAACGAACGTTACCTTGACCGGTGACATGAATCCGAGCTTATAGTCGTCCTGACCGCTCATAACCTTGAGCTTGTAATAATCTATGACGTATTCTGCCTTGGTGCTTATGACCGAAGAGATGTAAAGAGATTCCGGATATATCGGACCGATTATCGCAGAGAGCGCATCGGTGTTCTTCTCTTCTATCATCAGGAAATAGTGCGTCACATAATCATATGCAACGATCGAATCAGATACATAATCACCCGCCAGCGAATAAGACCCGTCTTCCCTTTCCCTTAAGACGAATCTGCACGGATAGAGAGGATCCAGATCTTCTTCATAACAGATCTCGACTACATCGAGCTCGCCGTAATCTTCGAGGGACTTTACATCATAATCACTGTCAGAAGCCTGAGCAAAATAAGCTTCCTCTTCTTCTTCGCTCAATATCCTGAACGAAGTAGCCTTGCCATGGCTTGAAGAGACGGATCTCAGTATAGAGACATACTCATAGAAAGCCGTATAGGTAAGCCCGTCGAGCTGCGGATCGGGGATCGCGGAGAAGCTGTCGGATACCTGCGTATCATCGGTGATCGCATTGATGACCAGTCTGGCAAGTTCCTGCTCAGACAGGTTTGTATATGCCGTATTGATCTGGGACTGGATGTCGCTTACGACAGCACAGGATGAGACAGACACCGCCATAACAGATGCCATTAACAAAGCCGTGAATCTCTCAGCTTTATTCCTCATCAGTTATCCTTCCCCTGCCTCCTGCGCTTTACCGCCTCGAAAACTACCACTCCCGCGGCAACTGCAGCATTAAGGCTGTTTACGTGTCCTGTCATGGGGATGGTCACCATGAAGTCACAGCATTTGCGGACTCCTTCCCTGATGCCCTCGCCCTCACTTCCTATGACTATTACCATGCTTCCGGTATAGTCAGCTTCATCATAACTCACTTCGCCGTCCATGTCTGTTCCGCAGACCCAGAAGCCTTCCTTCTCCTTGAGATTCCTCAGAGTCTGGGCAAGGTTCTTGACCCTGGCGACAGGGACATATTCCAGTGCTCCTGCAGATGCCTTGGCTACCATCGAATCGAGAGCGATGGACCGCCTCTCGGGAATGATGACGCCGTCAACGCTGCAGCAGTCGGATATTCTCAGGATCGAACCTAAGTTATATGCATCCTTGAGTTCGTCGAGTGCAACGAGAAGCGGTGCGTGACCTGCATTCCTCGCATTCTCGATTATCTCATCGAGATCTGCATAATCGTGGGATGCAACGGATGCGATGACGCCCTGATGGTTATGTGTCTCAGACAGTCTGTCGAGAACGTTCCTCGGTGATCTGGTGACAACGATCCCGCGCTCATTGGCGGCATCAAGTATCTTGGCCAGCGCAGGTTCGAGCCTTCTTCCGCCCTCAGGCTTAAGAAGCCAAATCTTATTGATGGTGCGTCCGGAGGAGAGCGCCTCGTTAACAGCATTCTTGCCTTCGATCTTATCCGTGTTCACGCCTTTACCTCCGCATCATCAGTGAATTCGAAGCTCTTCAGGATCAGCTCTTCCATGCGTTCCTCCTGATTATCGAGGAACAGGAAGCCTATCAGCGCTTCGAAGCCGGTCGCATACATGTAATCCACATGCGAAGAGTTCTTGGACTCCGCATGCGGGTTGGAATTCTTGCCTCTCCTGAAGTAATCCTCTTCCGTCTCGGTCAGCATCGGCATAAGGTTACGGACAGCATTGGCCTGTGCCTGTGCGCTTACGTAAGTGACAGTCTCATTGTGGAGCTTCTTGTTATTGCCTGCACCGTGCGTCGCAGCATGACATCTGGCATACAGCTCATATACGGAATCACCGATATAAGCCAATACCAGCGGAGATACCTCGCGAAGATCAGTTGCTATCAATGGTTTGATCATCAGATCCTCTCGACCTGCGGTCCGTTCGGCGTATCTTTTACGATATAGCCCTTTGCCTTAAGTTCATCTCTGATCCTGTCAGCCTCGGCAAAATCCTTTGCCTTCTTTGCTGCAGTACGTGCTTCAACGAGCTCGGTTATCTCTGCAGGGATCTCTTCTTCCTCATTGCCGAAGAGCTCGATGCCGAGAACGCCCGTAAGCTCGCGGATCTTGTCTGCCGCTACCTTAAGAGCCTCGCCCGAGACATCATCAGCAGTTGCACCCGTGTTGGTTACCTTAACGAGATTGAATATGTCGGTGATGGCATCAGCCGTGTTAAGGTCATCGTCCATATGAGCAACAAAGCTCTCGGCAGCAGCTTCGACAGATGCAAGGAACTTATCGTCTCCTTCTGCGGGCGCCGGCTTCACTCCGCCGTTACCCAGCAGGAAGTCAACGTTATTAACGCATGTGGATATTCTCTCGAGGCTCGTCTTTGCAGATTCGAGGAGCTGGTCAGAGAAGTTGATCGGCATCCTGTAGTGGCCGAGAAGGATGAAGAATCTGATGACATTGTAAGGATATGACTTCACGATATCTCTGATGGTGAAGAAATTCCCGAGTGACTTACTCATCTTCTCTCCGTCAACATTGACGAAAGCATTGTGTACCCAGAAGTTCGCGAGCGGGCAGCTGTTGGCAGCTTCGCTCTGAGCGATCTCATTCTCGTGGTGCGGGAAGATAAGGTCCTGTCCGCCGCCGTGGATATCGATGGTATCACCGAGGAACTCCTTGATCATGGCCGAGCATTCGATATGCCAGCCGGGTCTTCCCTCGCCCCAGGGCGAATTCCATGCAGGCTCGCCTTCCTTCTTGAACTTCCAGACGGCAAAGTCGCCGGGGTTACGCTTGCCTTCGTAAGAAGCGCCGCGCTCACCGCCGCCGGCCTGAAGGTCTTCAAGCTTGTAGTGTGACAGTTTGCCGTAATCCGACTTCTTGGTGACATCGTAATACACGCCGTCACCTTCGATAACATAGGTATAGCCCTGCTCTTCCATGGACTTGATGAGCTTGATGATGGCTCCGATCGACTTGGTGGCACGGGGCTGAACTGCCTGACGCTTAATATTGAGGCCGTCGGCATCGATGTAGTATTCCTTGATGAATCTGTCTGCCAGGTCGGATACCGTGATGCCTTCCTCGTTGGCACGGTTGATCATCTTGTCATCGATATCAGTGAAGTTCTGAACGAAAGTAACCTCATAACCCCTGTATTCGAGATATCTTCTCAAAGTATCGAATGTTACGAAGGGTCTGGCATTACCGAGGTGGAAGTAGTTGTAGACCGTAGGTCCGCATGCATACATCCTTACCTTGCCGGGTTCGATCGTCTTGAATTCTTCTTTTGTTCTTGTCAGTGTATTGTAAAGCTTAAGCATTATTATTCTCCTTGATCCGTATCAGTCATATTATCTGTATCTTCGCTAAGACACCTGACATCGGATCTGGTCTTCGAGTGCGGCAACGCTCTGCCTGAGACCGTCTATGTAACGGTATACCGGCGCATGGATGCCCGGATACAACAAAATAACACCTGCCACGGTTCTTGCGGCAGGATCTCTTAAGCTAAGCTGTCGTGCATCATACATCAGGCCCATGGGCTGTAATCGTTTACTCCAAATTAAAACACCCGAGACAAATGGCTCTGATTGACACCCTAGTTCTCCAGGGCGGTGCTCTGCGCCTGACTTCAATCTTCCAACTTACAAGGCCTGATTTCCACCAAACGGTCCAAGCTCCATATTACGTCATGTAGGTCCAATATAGAGAACACTCATCTCAGGATGCCTATATTATAAAATAAAAACGGGGATATTCCAACAAGGATTAGAACGGCTCGGCATTCTTGACCAGACGGTTGCCGGCGAATGCCGCGCACAACACTTTGGCCGCTCCGGCTTCATACAGGGCCACTGCCGCCTCATGCATCGTAAATCCCGTGGTCGCAACATCGTCAGTCAATATGACCGTAAGGCCTTCCACATCCCAGGCATCGCTTACTGCAAAGGCGTTACGCACGTTGTCATACCTGTCAAAGCCGAGTTTGAGCTCGCTCTGCTTTCCGGTATTGCGTTTTCTGATAAGAGCATCCGGGGCGAAAGCGATCCCCAGGAGCGACGATACCGGCTTCGCAATCTCAGCTGCCTGATTGTACCCTCTGTCCCTGAGCCTTCCGGAAGACAGCGGTATCGGTATGACGATATCTGCGGATATCCCGTCTTCTGCCATGAGAGATCCCGTCAGTATGCCTGCCAGCCTCGCCAGATCCTTTTTGCCTTCGAACTTGAAGGCAGATACCATCCTGCCTGCCGAACCTTCGTACGGAAACGGTATGTAGAGTCTTTGTGCAGGGATCGGATCAGTGGCAAACGGTTCCGAGAGGCACAGAAACCACCTCTCTCCGGATTTCTGGGGACACAGAGCCGAGAGGCACTTACCGCAGATGTGAAGCTCCGGGGCTCTGTCAAACACCTTCTTATAGACACCGGCGTATCCGGACATCCGCCTGTCGGCATCGGCTAGCTTACCGCATATGTCGCATACAGGCGGAAGTATCATGCCCATGATCTCGCTAATCACGGGTCTTGCCTCTCTTGATATCGGTAAGCCTGAGAAGATCTCCCAGGGAAGTGTCTCTCCTTCCCTTGTTGCGGCTGTTCAGGAAATGCTGCATGCAGTCGTTGGAATCGATTATTATGACCTTCTTCTTGCCTCTCGTAACGGCCGTGTAGAGAAGCCTTCTCTGATACAACAGCGGGCTCATCTGTCCCAGCACGATGATGCAGTTGTCGAACTCGCACCCCTGTGCCTTGTGTGCAGTAACGGCATAGGCGAGTTCCACATCTTCCATAGTCTTCCTGTTATATGTGACCAGTTTGCCGTCATCGAATTCAACAACAAGAGTACCCGCTATCGGATCTGCATCTCTTACCACGCCGATCTCACCGTTGAACACCCAGCGGTCTATCTCGCCGGTAACGGGATCGAGCCACTCGAGGGAGTAATTGTTCCTCGTCTGCATGACCCTGTCACCTATGCTGAAATGCGAGTCCTTGCCTCTTGATATGCTTAACTCCTCGTCTCCGGTCAGAAGCTTCTGTATCATCATATTCAGCCTGACAGTACCGAGCGGAAGGCTCTCATTACGTGTCGGGGTAATGCAGATCCAGTCGCTGTCTCCCAGCTCCTCCACGAGCTTCGAGAGCTTCGCTGCCGCCTCCTCATCGGTATCCGTCTTTATAATCACGAGGTCAGCCGAGTCTGCTTCAGGCCTTTTGCCTTCAAGTATCATACGGCTTCCCAGTGCGATCGAACCGCCTTCATCGTGACGGTGAACGCCCGTAAGCCTTACGGAAGGTACAGAACTGCACGACAGCAGATCCGGGAGAACATTGCCGCACCCTACCGACGGCAGCTGGTCAGGATCTCCGACCAGTATCAGAGAGGAATCCGGGGAGACACTCGAGATGAGGTTCGCGAAGAGCTCCGTATCCACCATCGACATCTCATCAACCACTATCACCCTTGCATCTATGGGGCAGTCCGCGGAATGCTCGAAAAACATCTCCTCCGTCTCATCGTCATGCACGACTGCCCCCAGTAGCCTGTGGATGGTCGTGGCGATACAGCCGGTGCTGTCGGAGAGCCTTTTCGCTGCCCTTCCCGTAGGCGCGGCATACACGGCAGTGATGGATCTCTCCTTGAAATAATCGGCAAGAAGTCCCAGTATCGTGGTCTTGCCCGTGCCGGGGCCTCCTGTGATGACGCAGAGCTTCGAATACATGCAAAGATACAGTGCGTCCTTCTGGACCTCGTCGAGGATAATGCCGGATTCAAGCGAGAGCCTGTCGAAGATGGCATCGGATGTGGCGCGTGAAGGCTTTACGGTCTCAGCCGCAGTCAGTTCAGCGACCTTCCTTCTTATCGTCACCTCAGATTTGAAATACACATAAGCGCTTACGCGCGCATTCTCGTCATTGATACCGCAGCCGATGCATTTGTCGTCTTGGAATCTGTACACGGCGGTCTGCTTGTTATCGTTAGACTGCGTCACTGCCGTCTCGAAGAGTTCTTCAAACACCGGCGCGGTAATCTCCGGGCCGGGACCGCTGTTAAGGAGCTTGAGCGTCTCCCTGCGGCATATGTCGGGCAGAAGATATGTTGACTTGGAATTCTCGTGCAGACGCATGACTGCGGCGCTGAAAGCAGCAGCAAGGCGTTCCGTCAGGACACCGTCAGGCGATACCTCACCTGCGATCCTGTCGCAAGTCTCAAAGCCTGCAATGCGCACCGCATAGAGAAGATAGGGATTGGCTTCGATCTTGTCTATATCCGCATACCCGAGTTTGATGCAATGCTTGAGCTGGGTCTGTGTAAGGCCCATCTGCCTGAGCTTAAGGCCTTTGTGGAAGAAGTCATGTTCCTGATTGACCTGATCCGCAAAGGATCTGGCAAGCTCCTCAGACACTCCCTGAACAGCATCCGTGACCTTGTCAGGATCGTTCTCGAGCACATCGAGAAGGTCGTCTCCGAAGGCTTCGGCGAGGGCATTGGAAGTAACCTTGCCCGAGCCTTTGAGATTATCTTCAAGGAAAGAAGCTGTGAGCATAACCTTGTCCGTCTCGGTGCTAAGTGCCTTTATCGAACTCAGCTTGATCTCAGGCCTGCCGTTCCATGTGGTGACTTTGCCCGAGACTTCATAGATGCCGCCTTCGACGACATCGACGGAAGATGAACCTGCGACGGCAAAACTTCCTTCCGCCAGGAAAGAGACAAACCCCTTCTCTGTGCGCGGACAGAAGATCTTAAGGGCCTTTACGCTGCCCTTGACCGAGGTCCCGACATCCTGCTGATCCAGACCTGATATGATGCCTGTCTTCTCATCTTTTTCCATTTCAAAAGACTAACAAAACCGCACCGAAATAACAATACAAAAAGGGCTCCCCGAAGGGAGCCCCTGAACTCTAAAACCTTTAGATTCCGGCCTTTGAGCGCAAAGTCTCAATTTTATCCGTTCTCTCCCAAGGCAGGTCGACATCGAGTCTGCCGAAGTGACCGTAGCTGGCGGTATCGGCATAGATCGGACGTCTCAGATCGAGGTCTCTGATGATAGCCGCAGGCCTGAGATCGAAGGTATCGTTTACGATCTCCGTGATCTTCTCGTCGGAGATGACACCCGTGCCGAAAGTATCCACTGATACCGATACAGGCTTAGCGACACCGATGGCATAAGCGACCTGAACCTCGCACTCTCTTGCAAGTCCTGCCGCAACAATGTTCTTGGCAACGTATCTCATCATGTAGGATGCGCTGCGATCAACCTTCGTGGGATCCTTGCCCGAGAAAGCTCCGCCGCCATGACGTGCGAATCCGCCGTATGTATCAACGATGATCTTTCTTCCCGTAAGGCCGGAGTCACCGGCAGGACCGCCGATTACAAAACGTCCGGTGGGATTAACATAGATCTTGGTATTCTCGTCGATAAGATCCTCAGGTACTACGGGAGCGATAACATTCTCCTTAACATACTTCTCGAGGTCTTCTTCCGAGATATCTTCGCTGTGCTGGGTTGATACGACGATGGCATCGATCCTCTTGACCTTGTCGTTCTCATACTCGACCGTAACCTGGCTCTTACCGTCAGGTCTCAGGAAGTCTGCACCGCCCGTCTTCCTTACGTCAGACAGTCTCTTGGACAGTCTGTGTGAGAGCGCGATGGGCATGGGCATGAACTCGGGCGTATCGTCGTTCGCATAACCGAACATCATGCCCTGGTCTCCTGCGCCCGTATCGAGCTCGGAATCGTCGCCTCTCTTAGCCTCATAGGACTTGTCTACGCCCATGGCGATATCAGCGGACTGCTCGTCGATGGAAGTGAGGACTGAGCATGACTTATAGTCGAAGCCGACGTTGTTGGAATCGTAGCCAATCTTCTCGAGTCTGCCTCTGACGATAGAGGGGATATCGACGTATGCCGAAGTCGAGATCTCACCCATAACGAGGACCATGCCCGTGGTAGCGCATGTCTCGCAGGCAACTCTCGCCGTAGGATCCTGCTCTAAGATGGCATCAAGGATGGAATCCGATACCTGATCGCAGACCTTGTCGGGATGTCCCTCTGTTACTGACTCTGATGTGAAGAGCCACTTGCCTTTTCTGTTTCTCATTTTTACTTTCCTTTCCGTTCAGTGCTCTTATCGAAAAGAAAAACCTTCCCCAAAGGAGAAGGTCGTTAATAGGTTATATCAACGTTCCTCATCTTTCAGGTCTCCCTGCCGGATTTGGCACCGCTGCTCTCCGCGGTTGCCGGGCTTCATAGGGCCGGTTCCCTCTAGCCACTCTTGATAAGCAATGAACTTATATGTTTTAGCAAGATGATTTTATAGATAAATCTGCCGTCTGTAAAGATACCGGCGAGATTTCTTAATAATTAATATTGATTGTTAACCTGGTATGTTTTGTCGGTTTTTGTCGGTTTTTGTCGGGTTTTTCGGGGCTTTTCTGTGCCTACAATATCTGCATACGGCAAAGGAGGTGTCCGGCATGGCTTTCACGATCAAGGTTTTCGAGAAGGATGATTATCTGTTCAGTCTCCTGAAGATGAGGCTCGAGACGATGTTCCCCGACGCATACATAATCAATGCGATCGAGGATCCCGGGAGATCAGACTGTCTGGATTTCTCGGAGTTTACGAAGATAATATACGATCCGCGCAATATCGACATGAGCGACTTCAAGGATGCTGTCCCGATATTTGACGAACGCGGGGTCATAGACTGCCGTAAGATAGCAGACAGACTCGGGCTCATCACATCCCTGAGGAAGAATGCGGATACGATAAGCATTCGTTCAGGGGTGTCGGTTGCACTGATCCCCTATGTCTATATGGATGACCGCGAGGCGCTTATAGACAGGCTCCTTGCCGAACGCGCCTTTATGTCAGACAACGCACTTAGGATAGATCTCATGGGAAAGATGAGAGTTCCGGGCCCCGAGTCCGGCGGTATCAGGCCGGGCGGCATGACAAAGCTCATAGAACTTGCCGGGAAGAAGAGCTTCAAGCCGGAAGACATCCTGTCCTGCTGCAACATGGATAAGAAGGGGTTCCTTACTCCGGGTGCTACATCCGGCGAAGACGATGTCTGCGATGCAGGTCTTACGGTCATCAGGCGGATTGTCTCATCTTCAGTGGCACTTACGAGGAACACATCACCATCAACGGATGCACTTGTGATATTTGAAGGATTCAGAAGCAGCGAACTGACTGAACTCGCCTCCGGCTTTGACGAAGTCATACTCCTTCTCCCTTCAAGGAACAGCCGGGAAGATCTCGGCACCAGGAAGCTCGTCTCAGGCATAGAGCAGGCTCTTATCGGCGGCAGGCTGACCGTCCGCTATGCAGATGACATCTCATCCGGAGAGGACTATGAATATGAACAGGCCCTGTGATATCTCCGAGATCAAGGAGAAGATGACTTACTATGTCCTGAATGCGATAAGGGACGAAGCAGATCCGTCTGACGACAGGCTTCGGGAGATAATCGCGGATGTCATAAGCGATCAGGCAAGCTTCTATAAGCTCAATCTCGAACAGAAGCGGGAGATGGCGAGCGGTGTATTCAACGCGCTGCGAAGGCTCGATGTCATAGAACCTCTCATGGAGGATCCGACAATCACGGAGATAATGGTCAACGGTCCCGACAAGATCTTCTACGAACGCGGCGGCAAGCTGTACAGATCGGACATCAGGTTCAAGGACGAAGAGGCGCTGAGGACTGTGATCTCATGTTTCTTTGCCAACCGTAACAGGCCTCTCAACGAAGCAAATCCAATATCTGACCTCAGGCTCCCTGACGGTTCGAGAGCAAATGCGGTCCTCTCTCCCATTGCCCGGGAGACGACCATCACGATAAGGAAGTTCACGGGAATATCCCACGACATAGTAAGCCTTATCAGACAGGACTTCATAAGCGAGGAAGGCGCGAGGTTCCTGTCTTCGTGCGTTAAGAACAGGAAGACCATCTTCCTCAGCGGAGGCACCGGAAGCGGCAAGACTACCTTCCTCAACTGCCTGTCGTCTTTTATACCCTCCGATGAGCGTGTGATAACGATCGAGGACTCAGCCGAGCTTAACCTCCAGGGCATTGATAACCTGGTAAGGATGGAAGCAAGGCTCCCGGGGCCTGACGGCAGCGGCGAAGTCAATATCGCCCAGATGATAAGAGCATCTTTGAGGATGCGCCCGGACAGGATAATCGTCGGCGAAGTCAGAGGCTCCGAGAGTGCCGACATGATGCACGCGCTGAATACGGGGCACCCGGGGTCCATGTGTACCGGTCATGCCAACTCCTGCATAGAGATGCTCGAACGCCTGACGGGAATGGTCATGGCGGGATCCAATCTGCCTTTCGCGGCGGTAGTGGCACAGCTGTCCATGGGAATAGACGTGATACTGCATATAACAAGGAACCGTGAAGGAAGAAGATATATCGACGAGATCTGCAGGGTAATGCCCCCTGCCGGCAATGAATACCGGATCAAAACACTATACAAGAACGAAGGAGGTAAAGGCCTTGAACGCGTCTGTGATATTTCCGAGCTTAAGCAGGTTGCTTCATACAGCGAATAAGCGCAGGGACATCGGAGCCTTCACTTCATATGCGCTCCGAAGGATCTGGCTCATCCCTCTGTTTGCCATACTCATATTCTACTCATCAGGGCTGTTCATTGATTCCGTCCAGGTAAGGGTTGTTATCTGTATGGCCTTGTGCGTATTCCCCTGGCTGGCCGTAGTGAGGAAACTCTTCGCCGGGAGCCGTGAACACATGAGGACACAGCTTCTTGTCGTTCTGCAGGCTCTTTGCACAAGTGTGTCGAGCGGTTATTCGATAGAGAAGTCGCTGGTGCTGGTCCGCCCCGTTATCGAGAATACTTTCGGAAGAAGATCGCCTCTTATAAGACCGCTTATCGCCCTGGAGAACGACCTGAAGATGCATGTAGGACTGGAGAATGCTCTGGTCTCATTTGCGGAATCAATCAATTTCCCGGAGACACTGCCCGTCTTCCATGCTCTGGCCATATCCGGTCAGATAGGCAACAACACGCTTGCCATATTAAGGAGCGCCTGCCAGATGCTGTCGGAACTCAATGCCGTAAAGAGCGAGATACAGGCTTCGAATGCAGGCAAGAATGCTGAAGCCGCGATGCTCTGTGTGATGCCGTTTGCCATTACATTCGCCCTTAACAATATGAGTTCCGAGTATATGGCACTGGCAAGAACGACCAGGACCGGATCAACACTGCTCGCAGTATCATTCGGAATATGCATAATCGCAGTATCACTGCTTCTGAGGTTCATGGCACACGATACGGGCCGTAAGATCAAGAGCAAGGTGAACATAGGATTCGACGACTCCATCAAGGTAAGAAGCAGCCAGCCTCTGAGCAGGATCATCCTTAAGATCCTCCCTCCCGGCATCGTAGCTTCAAGGCACGAATTATTCAGCGAACTGTCCGTCAATCCCTCCCTTGCCTATGAGCAGTATCTCAAGAAGCAGGTCCTGCTGTGTTCCGTATCTGCGCTTCTCGGCGCCGCCATACTCACAGCCGCAGGCAGGAACCCTGCGTTTGCGGTCATATTCGTAATAGCCGTATGTCTACTCTCGGGACGCGAAGTCAGGAATGAAGCACAGCTCAAGCGTGAAGATCTGATGCAGGATATACCACTGTTCATGTGTCTTATATCCACCCTTCTCGAAGCGGGAATGCAGCTTCCGAAGGCGATTGAGATATGTGCCAAAGCATTCGGTGACAACAAGAACCTCTCTCTCGAGATAAAGAACATAAGAGCCATGATGCTGAGCGGAATATCGGCATCAGATGCAGTTGAAGCTTTCTCTCTCAGAGTCCAGATACCCGAAGCTCAAGCCGCCCTCTTGTTGGTAGCCAGATACGGGCGGCTTGGGACTTCGGAAGTCCTTAACCTACTGCAGCTGCAGTCGCAGTCATGCTGGGATCTGTGCAGGAATGCGGCAAGGAAAAAGCAGGAGCGCGAGGCACTGGCACTTCTGTTCCCCATGACGCTGGACTTCATATGTGTACTGCTGGTAGCCACTACACCTGCAATCATCTCACTGGGAATATAAAACAAAGTAAAGGAGGACGTAAATGACAAGACTTATCAAAAAGCGTACCCGCAAAGGAATGGGTACCGTTGAGATCGTTATCATCATTGCAGTATTGGTATCTCTTGCACTTCTGTTCCGACAGGGACTCGTAAGCTACGGAGATAAAGTAATGGACTTCTGCTTTGATGATTCAAAGATAACAGCGGCTTTCAACTAGCAACTACAGGAGATCACCCGAATGAAGATAAGGAAAGGCCCTTTCGGATATTTTGCAATCGAGAAGATAGGTTCACGTGATGATATTTATGAATACGCAAGTGAGATGATTGATCTGAACCATTGCGGAATATACCTGCCTTGTTACATAAATGACGGTCCCGGAGGGATCACGGCTTGCTTTGATTTCTCCGGATTCATCCCGATCACTGAATTTGATCCACATAAACAAAAGAGCACTGCAGCCTTCAGCAGACGCAATCGGGAGCATTTGAGAACAAGAAGGAAGAACACGGGCCTTTTGCTGAATTCTTTTGCTCGAGGTATAGATAATCTTCTAAGTCCGGGATCAGCTGTGCTTGACCGGAACTATGTCTTCACTGACCCCGCCGGAGATGTTGTCAGGATCTGTTACTGTCCTATACGGCAGCCGGCTTCGCAACTTTCATTATTCTCCTTGGGGTACGAGCGCTTAGAGGAATTGTTGGCAGATCCCTTTTTCGACGGGGTCATAAGTGAGGATGAGAAGCAGACTCTGGTCTACAGTGTCAGGCAAAACGATGAAGCCATGTATCTAGAATGCTGTCAGAAGATAGAATCCGAAGATCTGCAAGAATTTGCATCAGCACCTGACAAAGGGCGTGTGATCCTATCGCAGGAAGCTTTGTTTACAATCCTGCCCTTTGTTGCCGCCGCAGCATCTTATCTGTTGATCGGTCCCGGACCGGCTCTGCTCTTTGCTGTCCTCGGTCTGGTAATGGCGGGCCGGCTGATATATGCCGGATACAAAAAGAATAAGACTATGAGCGCTGAGCGAATTACGGAACGGTCTGACGAACGCAGCAGGATACTGTTCTCCAATACTGAATATGCCAATGAGACAGGTATTCCGTGCGCGGCTCAGCTGATCCTCAAAGACAGCATAGCGGGAATGCGTTCGCAGTACGCCATATATATGGATAAGACCACGATCGGATCAGACGTTTTCCTGTCTGACATAGTTCTTAAGCATAAGAGCGTGGCATCGCTTCACGCAGTCATATACATGTCCGGGAACACATTCTATATAAGCCCCTGCTCGACTTCGGGAGCATTGTATCTTGAAGACAAGAGACTGGATGAAGGTATGAGATATGAGATCAGAGACGGTCAGAAGATTACTGTCGGTGAACTGGATTTCTGCTTCAGACTATTGTTCCCTTCAACTGCTCAAGCCTCTGCTTCTGAGCATCTGATCCGTACTGACTTATGAAGTGGATCCTTGCGAGAGCTCTGCTGAGCTTATGCTTATTGTCTTCAGTCTGAATGGAAGCAGCTTCGGCAGTCTTCTCTTCCTCGATCGCCTTCTTTGCTTCCTCATACGCTTCGAATATCCATCTGATATTGATGTTCTCTGCCCATTCGGCTGAGTTGCATACGACAAGGACCATCTCGCGGTTAACCTCGGCATAGCCCTCGGATACGACAAAATGCTTGACCTCATTATCGACCCTGACTGTTACAGTACCCGGCTTCAAAGCGAATACCAGAGGCGAGTGACCGGCCATAACGCCGATCTCACCGTCAATGGACGGTATCGTGGCAACGGTAACCAGCCCCTCATAGAAGTACTGGTAAGGAGTTACAACGATAAGGTTGATCTTATGTTCTTCTTTCTCAGCCATCAGGGAGTCATGTCCTTATAAGCCTTGATAACATCATCGAGTCCGCCCTTCATGAAGAAGCACTGCTCAGGGATGTGATCGAGCGAACCGGAGATGAGTTCTCCGAATGCCTTAACTGTCTCGCCGATAGGAACATATCTCGGCTCGAAGCCCGTGGAATCAGCGGTTACGAAGAACGGCTGAGAGAGGTATCTCTGAACCTTTCTTGCGCGGGATACCATGAGTCTGTCAGCTTCAGAGAGCTCTTCCATACCGAGTATGGCAATGATGTCCTGGAGTTCCTTATATCGCTGGAGCATCTCCTGTACCTTGCGGGCAACGTGGTAATGCTCGCTTCCTACGATATCTTCCATAAGGATCCTCGAAGAAGACTCGAGAGGATCGACTGCCGGATAGATACCGAGTTCTACTACGGAACGCGACAGAACGATGTTTGCATCGAGATGGGCGAATGTCGTCGCAGGAGCAGGGTCGGTAATATCGTCCGCAGGGACATATACAGCCTGAATGGATGTGATGGAACCGTTGCGGGTCGAAGTAATACGCTCCTGAAGCTCGCCGACTTCGTTGGCAAGAGTAGGCTGATATCCGACTGCTGAAGGGATCCTTCCGAGCAGAGCAGATACCTCAGAACCTGCCTGAACGAATCTGTAGATGTTATCGATGAACAGGAGCACGTCCTTGTGCTTCTCGTCTCTTAAGTACTCAGCCATCGTAAGACCTGTCAGAGGCGCTCTCATTCTCGCACCGGAAGTCTCGTTCATCTGACCGAATACCATTACTGTCTTGTCAAGAACTCCGGAGGCCTTCATCTCGCCCCAGAGGTCATTACCTTCACGCGAACGCTCGCCGACACCGGTAAATACGGAATAGCCGCCGTGCTCACTCGCGATGTTCCTGATAAGCTCAAGGATGAGGACCGTCTTACCTACACCGGCGCCTCCGAACAGACCGATCTTACCGCCTCTGGAGAAAGGAACGAGAAGGTCGATGACCTTGATTCCAGTCTCGAGGACAGACTCAGTAGGATACTGCTCGGTGAATGAAGGTGCTTTCCTGTGGATCGGCCAGTAATCAGCGGCATCGATGCTGCCGCCGTTATCAACGGGCTGACCAAGAGCATTGAAGAGTCTTCCTGTTATGTTCTCTCCTACCGGTACCATGATGGGTGAACCGAGAGATTCGCAGGCAAGTCCTCTCATGAGGCCTTCGGTCGCATTGAAGGAAACGCATCTTACAATGCCGTTACCGCGCTGCTGGAGCACTTCGGCAAACACGTCTCTATCGCTGCGCGTAACGCCGTCTATATTGGTTATGATCCTGACACCGTCATTGATCTTAGGGAGCTCGCTCTTGTCGAACTCGCAATCGATTACAGGGCCTATTATCTGTACTACTCTTCCTGCTGCCATTTCCTTATGCCTCTTTTACATATTGTTGACCTGCTCGGCACCGTTTACGATCTCGGTGAGCTCAGTCGTAATCTTCGCCTGACGTGCGCGGTTGCTCAGGAGCTCGAGATGCTTCATCATCTCGTTCGCATTGTCTGTTGCATTCTGCATTGCCGTAAGTCTCGCTGTCTGTTCGCTTGCATAAGCCTCAACCATTGCACCGTATACGATGGCATTGGTATATGTATCAACGAGATAGTTGAATACCGAGTTAGCATCAGGCATGTATTCGATCTCCGTGCCGGACTGAAGCGCCATTCCCGCATCCTGGAGATTCTCGGGAAGGACCTGTCTTACGGCCTTCATGTCGACCGGCAGGAGCCTGACTGCCACCGGGACCATTTTTATCGAAGACTCCATCTTGGTATAGAGCAGATATATCAGGTCATAATCATTATTAAGGAACTTCTGTCTCATGATGGCGCTTACATTACGCGCATGGTAGAAGTCTGGTTCAGAGATAGGATACGAGAAGTCCGGATTGACATTATATCCGCTGTGAAGGAGCTTCTCTCTGGCAAGCTTGCCGAATACGTTGAGCTCATAGTCAGTAGATATGTTCTTACGTGTATTCTCGAATATCTTGCTCTGAATGTGTTCTTCGGTGATCTTGACCATGTTGTTATTGTAAGCACCGGCAAGTCCCTGGTCTCCGGACAGTACATAGTATCCGATCTTCCAGGTCTCGCCTTCCTGCTTCTGGTTGATCTCGAAGAAGGGATTGTGGATCTCTGAGGTATTATTCCTTATCTCCTGCATACTCTCGGCACAAAGGGAGAAGAACGGGAACATCGCTTCATGGAGGATCTGCGAACGGCGCATCTTTGCAGAGCTGACGAGCTGCATGGCATTAGTCATCTGGCTAATGTCATTGACGCTCTTCATTCTCTTTTTGATAGCGTTGAAATTCTCCATCAGTTATTTACCGTCATTCCTCCTGACCATACTCTGTATGTACGGCAAGGAAACTAGCCTTGAACTCCTCGTTGGCGGAGTCAAGTCTCTCCTTTATGTCATCAGTAAGCGTCTCACCGAGCATGAGTGAATCGATGATGTCGGGATGGCTTGCCTTAACGAAAGTAACAAAGCCCATGTAGTAATCATCGATGTCTTCCTTTGCAAGGAAGTTCATCTTGTCAGTCGTAGCGATGTAAAGGATTATTACCTCTTCAGCCATCGACCAGGGCGAGAACTGCTCCTGCTTCAGGACTTCATTCAGGATAACGCCTCGAGCTATCTGCAGCTGCGTATTCTCATCAAGGTCAGATCCGAACTGCGCGAAAGACGCCATCTCCCTCGCCTGCGCAAGCGAGATACGGAGAGGTCCGCCGACCTTCTTGACTGCTTTTGTCTGAGCAGCACCGCCTACACGGGATACTGACAGACCGACGTTGATCGCAGGTCTCTGACCCGAGAAGAAGAGCTCGGGAGCAAGATATATCTGACCGTCTGTAATCGAGATTACGTTGGTCGGGATATAAGCCGAGATATCGTTACCCAGGGTCTCTACGATCGGAAGCGCGGTAATCGAACCGCCGCCCTTCTCGTCGGAGAGCTTGGCTGCACGCTCGAGAAGTCTGGAATGCAGATAGAAGACATCACCCGGATAAGCTTCTCTTCCCGGAGGTCTTCTAAGGAGCAGTGAGATCGCTCTGTACGCCTGTGCGTGTTTTGACAGATCGTCATATACGATAAGAACGTCCTTATGGTAATCGTACATGAACTTCTCGGCGATGGCACATGCCGAGAATGGAGCTATGTACTGCATGGCAGCAGAATCCGAAGCGGATGCCGCAACAACTACCGTGTAGTCGGCAGCGCCGTGCTTATCCAGAAGGTTCTTGGTAGATACGATGGTGCTCATCTTCTGACCGATGGCAACATAGACGCAGATAACGTCCTTGCCGGCCTGATTGATGATTGTATCGAGAGCGATGGCGGTCTTACCTGTCTGACGGTCGCCGATGATAAGTTCACGCTGACCTCTTCCGATAGGCGTAAGAGCATCGATCGCTGTAATACCGGTCATAAGGGGCTTATTGACCGGTGATCTGTCAACGATGCCGGGAGCCGGTGACTCGATGGGTCTGGTCTCCGTATATCTGATAAGACCTTTGCCGTCGATCGGCCTTCCGAGAGGATCAACGACTCTTCCGAGCATACCGTTGCCTACAGGCACGGATACCGTTGTCATTGTTCTCTTACAGGACATTCCCTCACAGATGGTATCTTCACCTGTAAGAAGGACTACGCCGACCTTGGTCTTCTCGAGATTCATCGCGATGCCGGTGGCACCGGATGAGAAAGAGATAAGCTCAGAGAGCATACAGTGCCTGAGGCCTGATACCTGGGCAACTCCGTCGCTTATAGCAGATACTGTACCTACTTCGTCGACGAGATCATTGACCTTGAAGCTCTCCTCTACACGCTTATTGAAATCATCTTCATTAAGATTCCATACTTCAGCACTGTCGATGCTGGATGCAGGAGTCTCAGTGAACTTGGAAAGTGCCGCTTCGAGGTCGCGTCTGACCTCTTCCTTGGAGAACTCGGTGGAACCGGTCTTGTCCAGGGAACTGATGGCACGGGTTCGCTTCATGAAGTTGTTGATCCTGCCGAGCTGTCCGCCTACAGAATAGTCATAGCGGTTGCCGTGGAAGTAGATGACAAAGCCTCCGATAAGCTCGGGCTTGACTTCAATGGACAGCCTGTAATCGGCTATCTCATTGACTTCCGCGAACTTCGCGGTCATTACCTTGAGCTTATCTTCAGGGATATCACCCGCAGTCTCTACACGAAGGAGCGGACCCTTAGACTTGGACTTCTTGTCCTTGTTTGATACGGGCTCACTCACTCTTCTTCACCTCTGCTTCGATTACTTCATCGGTGTACTTGGCTGCAGATGCCTCAAGGGTGCTCTGGTCAACAGCATCACCCAGTACTTTACGGGCGATCTGTACAGCAAGATCCGTGAGATCATCCTTCATCTCTTCAAGGGCAACGCGCTTCATCCTTGCAACATCTTCTTCGGCACGAAGAAGGATCTCGGATGCATCATCATTTGCCTTCTTGATTATGAGTTCAGACTGCTTGTTTGCAGTATCCTGAGCTTCTTCCAGTATCTCGGAAGCCTTCTTACGTGCGTCGTCAACGGTCTGCTTGGACATTGCCACAACGCCCTCTGCCTCTTCCTTTGACTTGGCTACGGCATCGAGCTCTCCGTTAAGTGCCTCTTCCCTGTTGTGGATCATCTTTACGATAGGCTTGAAGATGAACTTCTTGATGACTATATACGCAACAAGGACGTTGACTGCGGTAAGCAGTGCAGTTACTGCATATCCCGCGAACTGATCAGGCGAGAAGAGAGATGACTCAGCAGCGACCTCTTCAGCCTCAAACAGCAGATTTATTGCTTCAAAATACATAATTTCTTTTCCTCAAGTATCAGAATGTAAAGATCAAAAGGAGTGCTACGACCAGTGAATAGATACAAAGTGACTCTATGAATACGATGGCCATGAGCATGAGTGTCTGGATCTTGGAGAAGATCTCAGGCTGTCTTGCTCCGGATTCGAGAGCTTTGCCTGCAAGATTACCCATTGCAAGTGATGAACCGAGCGCACCGAGACCGATTGCGATACCTGCACCCAAAGCTGCCATAGCCTTAGGATCAACAGGTGCTGCTTCAGCCGCAGCAAGTATTACGGGCATGATGCTCAAAACCAGATTTGTCATATATTTTTCCTCCTAAAATTAAAACCTTATCAAGCGACTGCATCTGCAGTAACAGTCTTTGCTTTCTTCTTGGATTTCTTCTCTTTCTTCTTCTTTGCAAATTCTTCAGGATGCTCCTTATACTCATGTCCGACCTCAACGATCTCGCCGATATAGGACATCGTAAGATAAGCGAATATGATCGCCTGAAGGATGCCGTCCGCTAAGTCGAACCAGAGTCCGAACAGACCGGGAACGATGATGGGCGCAACGATGGACAGGAATTCCATGAATACGAAAGCGCCGAAGACATTACCAAAAAGTCTGAGTGCGAGCGACATCGGCTTGATAACAAAATCAAGGATCTTGAACGGAAGCAGTCCTGCCATGGGCTGGGTCATGTATACCCAGAATCCCTTAAACCCAATGAACCTGATCGATGTAGCGATAACGAAGATGATCGCGATGACTGCCATTGCAGCAGGGAAAGCGATGTTCTTTGCCGGCGGGGATATCTTAAGGAATGAGATAATGTTGCATCCGCCGATAACGATACCGAATGTACCGATCATGGGAAGGACCTTCTCGGCCTCGTCCCTGTTCATTCCGAAATCCATTGCAGTCTTAATGATAAGCTCCGTAAGCAGCCAGAGAACAGTCTGCTTACCCTTGGGTCTTATGGTATCCTTACCAACCATGCATCTGAACAGAATGATCATGGCGATGACCGCGATCCAAGTAACGATGATCGCATCAGTAAGAACTACAGGTATGCTCTGGATATCAAAGAAGGTGTGCTGCCACTGCAGTATGCCGTGGTTGATCTCCTCTCCTATATCGCCGATCTGGAATCGTTCTGCGAGTTGTCTGAGGAATGATTCCCAGAACTCGGCAAACCAATTGCCGCCGGCTAGTTGAATAGCAATCATAACTCTCCTCCTTATACCCGTACATTTTACTCTTATATTAGAAGAAAAGAACAGACAAATTACAAAAAACGTCTAATTAAATTGATAAGCCGGCCCAGAAGAGCCGGCTCCGATGTCTATAGTTTGTTTTTTTAAGCCTTGAAGTGCTCTTCTTCAAGCTTTGTAAGGTCTCCTACCCTCTCTGCGTGTCTTCCGCCGAGGAACTCCTCTTCGAAGAAAGCATCAACCATACCGAGTGCCACACCCTTACCTACGACTCTGGCACCGAAAGCAAGAACATTGGCATCATTATGCTGACGGCTCATCCTTGCCATGAACTCATTGCTGCAGAGGCCGCATCTTATGCCCTTGTACTTGTTTACGACAAGAGAGATGCCGATGCCCGTGCCGCAGATGGCTATTCCGCGGTCAGCTCTGCCACTTAAGACGTCTTCTGCGATCTTCTTGCCGGCTTCGACATAGGAATAAGCGTCGGTTCCGTTGGTTGCGCCGCCGTCTAGGACTTCAAAGCCCTTCTCCTTGAGATGTGCTATTACCTGCTGCCTTAAATCATAACCTGCGTGGTCAGATGCTATGGATACTATCATTATGTTACCTCCGGATGATCAGATATCGTGATGTATGTGTTTGAATGTTCTCGCGCCCGATGCGTAGTCGCCTACGATGTTGCCCGAGCCGTAGATCTTGTACTTATAGGATACGAGTCCTTCAAGGCCGACAGGTCCCCTGGCATGTATCTTTGATGTGGATACGCCGACCTCAGCGCCGAAGCCGTATCTGAAGCCGTCTGCAAATCTTGTTGAGCAGTTAACGAGAACGCTTCCCGAATCAACCGCGAGCATGAACTTCTCTGCGGCTTCCTTATCTTCGGTAATGATCGCATCGGTATGACCCGAGCCGTATCTGTTAATGTGCTCCACGGCTTCATCAAGACCTGATACGACCTTGACGGAGCACTTCATGTCGAGATATTCGTGATGCCACTCCTCAGCGGGCAGTGCTCCGAACTTCTCCTGCATGAATTCATCACCGTAAAGCTCTACGCCTGCATTCCTGAGGGTATCAACGAGCTGTACGAGAAGTGTATCTTCAAGTTCTCTGTCTACAAGGAACGTCTCTGTGGCATTGCAGACCGAGACATACTGCGTCTTGGCATCGACTGCGACCTTGAGAGCCTTCGCAGGATCGGCATCCTTATGGATGTATGTATGGCAGACGCCGTCGGCATGACCTAATACGGCAATGGACGTATTCTGCATTATGTACTGCACGAAAGCATTGGAACCGCGGGGAATGATGAGATCCAGATACTCATCGAGCTTCAGCATCTCACTGATCTCGCCGCGGGTTGTCATGAGATTCAGCCATCCCTCGGGAAGTCCGGACTCAACACCGGCCTTGTAGATGATATCAGCAAGGATCTTATTGCTGTTCGCCGCTTCGGATCCGCCCTTAAGGAAAACTGCATTGCCGCTCTTGAGACACAGGGATGCGATCTGCACCAGCGCATCAGGCCTGCTCTCGAAAATAACACCTATAACACCTATAGGGCACGTTACACGGTAAAGTTCGAATCCGTCATCAAGCGTTGTATGGAGCTTTACCTTACCGACCGGATCTTCAAGCGTGATAAGGCTCTTGATGCCTTCAACGGAATCCCTGAGCTTCTCATCCTGGAACTTGAGCCTCTTGATAATAGGCTTCTCAAGTCTTGCGTCTTCCGCAGCCTGAAGGTCAGCCGAATTAGCTTCGAAGATGGAATCCTTATTTGCTTCGAGTGCGGCAGCGATCGCTTCCAGCGCCTTATTCTTAAGATCGCTTGGCAGAGTGGCCAGCTTGAATGATGCTTGCTTTGCTGTTGCGGCCTTCTCTATTAGTTCTGACATAGGCGCCTCCCCTTATAAATTTATGAGATTATAGCATATTAAATTCGTGTCGGTGAGAGTTCGGAATGTTCATAATGTTCAAAACTCTGTTGATAACTCAAAAACAAGCATTTTGCATTTTAATGTCCCTCAAACGCCTTAATATCAACGATTTGCATTTTATGTCGGTTTCTTGACAAAACGGTTAAGGCGTGTTTACAGTTTTCGCGAAGCCCTTTATTTTAGGCATTCTCAAGGATTTGTTACATATGTTCGTTTTCATGTGTCCACCGTACAAGGACAGGCAAAAACATAAAAAAGTACTTGACAAGATAATTTAAGACTTTTTGAGAACTACTGCTTTTGGATTTAGTATATAATCTCTGCATGAAGATAATCATTACCACTCTTTTTGGTCTGGAGACCCCTACAAGAGAAGATCTTGAAGCAATCGGATACGAGCGTTCGAGGATAAGTGTCTCGGACGGTGTAGTCACTCTTGAATGCGATGATACTTCATGGGCATTGGATGTTGCCCATGTGAATATGAACGTCAGACGCGGCGAGCGTGTCTTCTTTGTTGCAGGAGAGTTCGATGCCGAAGATTTCGACAGTTTTTTCGACGGATGCCGTGATCTTCCCTGGAATGACTTTATCCCCGAGGGGTATGCTTTCGTTATCAACGGATTCTCCAGGAAGTCCAAGCTCTACGGCGTTCCTGCGCTGCAGTCCCTGTCTAAGAAGGCTGTTGTCAGGAGCATACTGTCATCCAGAGGCGTCAAGGAGGATTCCATTCTCTACGAAGATTCTGCCAAAGGAACCGTAAGGATCCAGTTCGGCATAGTTAATGACCATTGCCGTATGATGATCGATACCACCGGTGACGGTCTGCATAAGCGCGGCTACCGTCCCCTTACGCACGAAGCGCCAATCAAAGAGACTCTGGGAGCAGGCATGGTATCCCTTGCTCATTATGAGCCCTTCAAATACGAAGCTCTCTATGACCCCTTCTGCGGATCGGGTACCATCGTCATCGAAGCTGCTCAGATGGCTCTCGGCATCGCCCCCGGCAAGCAGAGACACTTTGCATATGAGGCTCTGCCCTACATCGGCCCTGAGATGCGCAGGAGAGCCCTTGAAGAGGCTGTTGAAGGTGAAGACCTCTCTCCGCTTGATGACTGCTTCTTCTATGGTTCTGATATAGACAGACGTGCGGTGGAATCCGCAAGAAAGAATGCCCGGGCGGCAGGCGTCGCTGACTTTGTTAAGTTCGATGTGGCGGATTGCCGTGATATGACACCCGAGAAGCTTGCTTCCAAGACAGACTTTGACCGTCAGCTTATTCTGACCAATCCTCCTTACGGCGGAAGACTAATGACGCCTGAGGAAGCAGATGACATCTACCGCATGATCGCAAGGACTTACCTTACCGGGTCAGGCAAGTGCAGACGCGGCGTAAGACTGTCTGTCATCACTCCGGAATCGACATTCGAGGATGCGACGGGATTCAGGGCAGATAAGCGCGTTAAGCTCTATAACGGCAATATCCTCTGCCATCTCAACAATTACTTCAAGCTGGATCCCAAAGCATGACAATCCGTAAGATCGAATATTTCTCTCTGTCTAAGATCGCTGACTCAGGTCAGGCGTTCCGGATAAAGATGCTCGATGATACCCACTGCGAGCTTGTGGCTTACGGCAGATATCTTCAGATAGCGGATATCGGAGACGGAAGCTATGCATTCTCATGCAGTGAAAAGGAATTCGACAGCATCTGGTTCAGATACTTCGACCTCGGAAGGGATTATTCCGCCATCGAGAAGTCTATCGACCCTGAAGACAGCTATCTCATGGCGGCTGCAGACTTCGGCCGCGGAATAAGGATACTGAAGCAGGATATTTTTGAGACGGTTATCAGCTACATCATCTCCCAGAGACGATCGATCCCATCGATAACAACCTCTGTAGAGAGGATATCCGAGCTCTGCGGAAGGACAATACCGGCTCCGGTATTAAGCGATCCGTTCATTAAGCCGTCGAAGAATGTCTTCCACGCCTTCCCTGCGCCCTCTGAACTCGCTTCCCTGCCCTTTGACAGGCTTCAGGACACCGGGGTAGGTTATCGTGCTCCATACATAGCGCAGGCCGCTGCGGGTTTTGCAGACGGCATGCTTGATCCCTCCTCACTTGAACAGCTGTCAGACGATGAGCTGTATAAGGCTCTGATGGCCATGTATGGCGTCGGAACGAAGGTGGCGAACTGCGTGATGCTCTTCGCTTTCGCAAGAATAGGAAGATTCCCTGTGGATGTGTGGATACAAAGGATCATGGACAGGTATTACGGCGGATCGTTCGATACCTCCCCCTACCCTGATACTGCAGGCATCATGCAGCAGTTCATGTTCTTCTACGAGAGACGAAGGAACGATATGTAACTTCTCAAAACAAAAACCCTGCGATCTGATGATCACAGGGTTTTTTATTGGTGCGGCCGACGAGACTTGAACTCGTATGGGGTTAACCACACGCCCCTCAAACGTGCGCGTCTGCCAGTTCCGCCACGGCCGCATTTGCTTTAGGCTTGATAATTATACTTTTATGAATATGGTGTGTCAAGGCATTTTTTAATAAAGAAGAAAGGTTGCCATTTCTGACAACCTTCCCTCTACTATAAATCACCCCTGTAGTGAATTATCGTGCTTCTTTTTTGGTCTTTACCGCTACTGTTCCCATTGTAGCTGCTGCAGCAACGAGCAGTACGATGGTAGCGATATCAGTCATTGCCATGGAATCACCTGTAGCAGGGATCTGGCGGCTGGACATACCGACAACGGAAGCCTTCTCTACTGCTTCGTTGAGGTTCTCTACAGTCGTGGGAGGTACTCTGCTTGCACCGGCAACGAGTGTTGAAGGACCTGTGTATGCCTCATCGAAAGCAGTAACATAAGTTCCAATTATCTCGACATCAGTGTTGCTGCTTGTCTTTGTTACGACGCCGCCGCTGACAGTGAATGTTGTTGTTGTGATAACAGCATATCCGTCAGGTGCGACAACTTCTTCGAGAGTATAGGTACCGTCAGGAAGATCTACTTCAAATACAGTATCAGAAGTGTTCCAAGTGATCATGCTTGTTGTTCTGATTACAGAATCGCCGCCTGTGTAGCTTACGCCGGAGAGGTCGATGCTGAGGTTTGTTGTTGTGATCTTCATTGTAGCGCCAACCAGCTCAGTGCCGAGGTTAGTCATGGACTGCTTGCTGAATGCAACGCTTGTTGTTGTTCCAGATGTGGAGTAAGTAGGATCAGCCTCATCGACCATAACGATCGGAGAACCCTGAACATTAGTAGCTGTATTAATAACATTGCCGTTATCAGAGATCTCAAAGACGATGGACTCAGCTCTCAGGTAAGCAACAGGTGTTACTGTCTCCTTGAGTTCATACTTACCAGCCTCAAGACCGAATACGATGGAATTCGTCAGTTCCTGAGTCTGGAAGGAGATGGACTTAAGGTCAGATGACAGAACTACATTAACTGTTGCTCCGTTCTGAGTAACGTATACGTTAGACAGATCCTTACCGTCAAGGCTTGTGATGGTAAGAGTAGCATCTGCGATCTCGTTACCTGCGATATCCTGCTTGCTGATCTCTACTCCAACAGTATTCGTTGTTGTTGTGGTGGAAGGCTGTGTAAGAGCCTCATCGAATGCTGTTACGTAGCAGCCGGAAGCATTGTTCTCAACCTTAACATCAGTATTGCTTGTTGTCTTGCTGATGTTGCCGCCGGAGATGGTGAACTGTGTTGTTGTGATCACATCATAACCGTCAGGTGCAACAGTCTCTTCGAGTGTATATGTACCATCAGGGAGATCCTCGATAACGAAAGGTGTATTACCTGATGTCCAGGAGATCGTCTTTGCTGTCTGAGTTACAGGAGCACCAACCTTACCGCCGGATACCTTGAGGTAACGGAGTGAGGAATTGGATACTGCAGTAAGGATCATCTTAGCACCATCAAGCTCTGCGCCTGTTGTGCCTGTCATATCCTGCTTGCTGATGGTAAGTGTTGTTGTAACAGGTGTTACGGGAGATGTTGTCGTTACAGGTGTAGTTGTAACAACAGGAGCTGATGTCGTAACTGCAGGTGTTGATGTTACAACGGGTGTGGTTGTAACCACAGGTGTCGATGTTACAACGGGTGTGGTTGTAACCACAGGTGTTGATGTTACAACAGGTGTGGTTGTAACCACAGGTGTCGATGTTACAACGGGTGTGGAAGTAACAACAGGTGTTGATGTAACAACGGGGGTGGTTGTAACCACAGGTGTTGATGTAACAATGGGGGTGGTTGTAACTACCGGTGTACCTGTTGCAGCAGGCGTATCTGTAGCAGCCGGTGTATTTGTTGCAGCAGGCGTATCTGTTGCTGCAGGCGTATCTGTTGCTGCAGGTGTATCTGTTGCTGCAGGTGTATCTGTTGCTGCAGGTGTATCTGTTGCTGCAGGTGTATCTGTTGCTGCAGGTGTATCTGTTGCTGCAGGTGTATCTGTTGCTGCAGGTG
>JAEEGF010402957.1_pt1 | contig 34113 bp, 16 predicted proteins | sample 9134171 | NCBI WGS metagenome assembly JAEEGF01 (sample SAMN16246542, study PRJNA631951) | gut metagenome | biome: gut microbiome; feature: rumen; material: AP-attached | host: Bos | place: Iran: Karaj | collected 2018-10
AAGGCGACCGTGGCGAGCGCCGCGAGGGTGGCCGCGAAGGCCGCGGCGGCGAGCACCGTGGCGGCGACCGCGGACCGCGTCGCAGCTTCGGTCCGCGCAACGAGGCTCCCGCGCCGTCCTTCGACGACTTCAAGGAGACCGTCGACGAGGTCTTCTAGTCATTCCGGGCTTGCCTTCTAGTCATTCCGGGCTTGACCCGGAATCTCATCCAAAACGGCCTTCGGAGAATCCTCCGAAGGCCGTTTGCTATAGTGTTACATTCCTTTTAGCGCACCGCTATAAATAAGATCTATTTGCGTTCCGGATGATTTTACTTTGAATGAAATATTGATCAGCATGCTGCCGTCTTTGTCATCTTTTGGATTGACATAAACCCGGAATCCTTTAAGGTTACTGTCGAGAAAGTCATTAGAGAAATTGAAGTCGGATGCATCGGCCGAAATCGGCTCGTAATGCTGCCCATTGAGTTCCCTTTCCGCAATCATAATTTCCTGAGACTTCTCTCCAGTTGCTCTCTCCAGTAACGTAATCCTAGCCGCAGCATTCGTGTTTTTAACCTCCGGATAATAGAAAAAAGCTCCATGGAAATCGGTAGAACCGTCAATGCTGAAATAGAAGGTTTCGCCTGTGTCTCCTTTGTTAGGACCCACTTTTACTGTGCCGTGTGTGCGATATGCCAGTTTGATATCGACCACCTTGACTCCATTGTAATAGACCCCGTTGGCTCTTCCCAGATCTTGAACACTGGTGTCGCCGATTGAATAAAGCAAACCCGGGTCATCCGAATTCACTTTTCCGCAGCCTTGTACGACAATCAGTATAGCTGCGAGAAGATAAATATAATGCTTCATAGCGTGTTGAGCAACTTCATTTTGCGCGAAAGTGTGTTTATTTGCAATAATAGAAAAAAAATATAAAAGCAATATGCAAATAGATAATAGGAAACACACATGTGTCTATTAACCAAACAAATGAGAAAGAATCGATTTGTCTGTCAATGCTGCTGCCCGTCGTCGTCTTGCTCACAACATTTCTATGCGCCTGGCCCGATTTCCCGGCAAAAGCAGGCGACCCCCAGCCAAATTGCCAGGGGTCGCCCGGATTACCTGCTCATTCCGGGCGAGGTGCCGTCCTGCTTGATAATCAGCGGCTGATCAGCGGACCGTGATGCTGATGGAGGCGTCGCCGAGTGCGCTGGAGACGGTGAGGGTCGCCGTGCCGGGCACGCCCCGAAGGGAGCGGACGACGGCGAGGGCCTTGCCGCTGAAGAGCGCCTTCTGCGTGCCCTTGAGGCAGAGGGTGTCGGCGGCGTTGCCGTTGTCCACGCCGAAGAGTTCACCGGCGCCTTCCACCCGGAAGCGCAGCATCGTGTCGGCGGTCGGGACGGCCCGGCCCTGCGCGTCGACGGCTTCCACCGTCACGTAGCTCAGGTCGTAGCCGTCGGCGGCAATCGTGCTGCGGTCGGGGGTGAGCCGCAGGGAGACCGGTACTCCGGTCGTCTCGCGCACCTCGCGCAGGACTTCCCGGCCGTCCTTGTAGGACACGGCCTCGATCCGTCCGGGCTCGAAGGGGACCTGCTGCCAGAAGGCGTGCAGACGGTCACGGGTCTTGGCGCTGCGGCCCAGGGACCGGCCGTTGAGGAAGAGCTCGACCTCGTCGGCGCCGTTGTAGTAGGCCCAGACGTCGATCTTCTCGCCCGGCGTCCAGTTCCAGTGGGGGAGCAGGTGGAGCATCGGCCCTTCCGTCCACTCGGACTGATACATATAGTACGGGTCTTTGGGGAAGCCCGCCAGGTCCACGAAGCCGAAGTACGAACTGCGGGACGGCCAGCCGAAGGCGGTCGGCTCGCCCAGGTAGTCGAATCCCGTCCAGACGAAGGTCCCGGCCACATAGTCGCGGTCGCGCACGGGGATCCAGGCGTTCTGGTGCGTGTCGGTCACGCTCCACACGGAGCGGCAGTTGTCATAGGCGGTGCACTGGTTGGGAATCGTGCCCCGCATCTCCTCCTCGCTGGGCCGGGGGACGCCGGCGAAGGGGGACCAGCCGGCGATCCGGATGCCCGTGGAGGGTTGGTAGTAGATGCCGCGGCTGTTCTGTGCGGACACGGTCTCGGAGGCCACGATGGGCATGCCCGGGAACCACACGCGCAGCGAGTCATAACCGTGGGGACGGTAGTTGAGCCCGATGACGTCCAGCGCGCCGCTGGTGTAGAGGTTGTTGGTGCTGGAGAGCTGGTGTCCGCCACAGGTGATGGCGCGGGTGGCGTCCTGGGCGCGGATGATGTCGGCGATCCTCCGCGTGAGGGCGCGGTTGGCCTCGTTGGCCTCGGGGGTACGTCCGCCCTGCTCGGCAATCTCGTTGGCGATGCTCCACAGGATGATGCTGGGATGGTTGCGGTCGCGGCGCACGAGGTCCGTCAGGTCCCGCTCGTACCATTCGTCGAAGAAGCGGCCGTAGCCGCCGCGGGTCTTGCCGGAACGCCATTCGTCGAAGGCCTCGTCCATCACCAGCAGGCCCATCTCGTCACAGAGGTCCAGCAGGTCCGGCGTCGGCGGATTGTGGGCGGTGCGGACGGCGTTGACGCCCGCGGCCGTCAGGATCTCCAACTGGCGCTGGAGGGCCCTGCGGTGCACGGCGGAGCCGAGGCACCCCAGGTCATGGTGCAGGCAGACGCCCAGCAGCTTGACCACGCGCCCGTTGAGGAGGAACCCCCGGTCGGCGTCCCACGCCGTGCTGCGGATGCCGAAGCGGGTCACGGTGCGGTCCGTGACCTTGCCGCCGCTGCGCACGGTCGTCTCCACGCTATACAGATAGGGGTCGTTGATGTCCCAGCGGCGCGGCTTGCGCACACGCAAGGTGCCGTCGGCACCCTTGGCCACGGTGCGGCCACGGGCGTCCAGGATGCGGTGTGAGACGGTGTAATCCGTCCCATCCGGGGCGTCCACCTCCGTGCGCACCACCACGGTCGCCTGCGCGTCCGAGATGTCCGGCGTCGTCACGTACACGCCGCCGTAGGCCACGCGGGCGGCGCCCGTGCAGACCAGGCGCACGTTGCGGTAGATGCCGCTGCCGGTGTACCAGCGGCCGCTGGGCATGATGGAGTGGTCCACCCGCACGGCGATGACGTTATCCTGCCCGGCGGGGTTCAGCAGCGGGGTGATGTCGAGGTTGAACGAAGAATAACCGTACGGGCGCCCGCCGGCCTTCCGGCCGTTGACCCAGACAGTACTGTTCATGTAGATGCCGTCGAACTCCACGGCCACGCGCGGTGCGTCCGGGGTACGGAAATGCTTGCGGTACCAGCCGATGCCGCCCGGCAGGGCGCCGCCGTTGACCCCGGCCGGATGGGCCTGGGAGAACTCACCCTCGATGCCCCAGTCATGGGGGAGGTGCAGGCTGCGCCAGGAGGCGTCGTCGAAAGCGGCCTCCGACCAGCGGGCATCATCTCCCAGGATGAAGCGCCAGTCGAAGTTGAAATCCTCGGTCGTGCGGGGTGATGCGCCACGCAGACTGCCGGGCAGCATCAGCAGCCCGGCAGCAAAAAGGAGAAGCAACCTTCTCATATGGAAATAATTACAGTTTGAGCACCGGCCAGCCGTCGGGGGTCCAGGAGATCTTGCCGACGAGGAGTTTGGAACGGTAGTCGGCCTGTCCGTCGTAGCCGTGCAGGAACATGTAGTCCTGGCCGTCGAAGTTCACGACGGCGCAGTGGCCCATGCCGGCGTAGCGCTCGTCGCCCTTGGCGACAAGCGTGCCGCCGCCCTGCATCAGGGGTACGCCGTCCTTGTCGATGTACGGGCCCATGACCTTGTCGGCGCGGCCCACCACGACGTTGTAGGTACTGTTCTTGCCGCGGCAGCACAGGTCGTAGGAGACGAACAGGTAGTAGTATCCGCCGTGGCGGAAGATGAACGGGGCCTCGACGGCGCCGTTGCCGGCGTCGAAGTCGGAGCCGCGCGGATCGAGCTTGAGCCCGTCGGCGCCGCCGGCGATCTGCTTGGTCGTACCCTCCGGGCGGCGGCAGAGCGGATACCACTCCTGAGGATCGGCCATCCGGGTGAAAGTCTCGTCCAGTTTGAACATCTTGATGCCGCGCCAGAAGGAGCCGAAGCAGAGCCAGCCCGTGCCGTCCTCGTCCACGATGACGTTGGCGTCGATGGCGTTCCACTCGTCACGGCCCGGGATGGACTCGACGATCATGCCCTGGTCCTCCCACTTGAAGTCAGGGGAGGCGGGGTTGAGGGTTTTGTTGGTGGCCACGCCGATGGCGGAAGTGTTCTTGCCGAAGCGGGAATAGGAATAATAGAGGTACCATTTCCCGTTGATGAATTGGATATCCGGGGCCCACGGCATGCCGCGGAAGCCCTTGTCCTTGGCCCACTGGGGCGTGTCGGGCAGCACGCGGTCTTCGAAACGCCAGGATTTCATGTCGGCGGAGGACATGACCGTCAGGCCGGTGGTGAAGACATAGTAGCGGCCGTCGCAGAAGGCTGCGACCGGGTCGTGGGCGTCGGGGTCCGTGAACAGGGTGCCGGGCGCGGGGCCGGGCCGCTGGGCGGAGAGAGTCAGCGCGGTCAGCAGGCCGGCGGCGACGAGGATTCTCTTGAGCATATTCGAATAGAATTAACGGTTTGTCGGTTTTGTATTCCTCCACGAATTTAGCAATTAATCCGGGAATCGGGATGCTGTGCGGGGAAAAGATAAGGATTTGTCTGAAATGGACAAGATATCACCGCGGGCCGAGACTGAAATATGACTAACTTGCAAGCAGATAATTTCCACAAAAATAGAATTGTTATGATCAGCAAGAAATCGCTTTTTGGAATAGTCGTGCTGGCCGTCGTTGTCCCGGCTACCGTCCTTTTCGCCCTGACGGCCACCAGCGGGGCGGAAGGCATTCCGGCCCGGCCGGAAGGTCCCTGCGACATCTATGCGGAGGGCGGGGCGCCCTGCGTCGCCGCCCACAGCTCGACCCGCGCCTTGTATGCCGCCTATGACGGGCCGCTTTATCAAGTAATGCGCCAGTCGGACGGCAAGACCCTGGACATCGGCGTGGTGCCGCCCTCGCCGGGCGATCCCGGCGGCTACGCCGACGCCGAGGCGCAGGATGAATTCTGCAAGAATACCACCTGCTGGGTGACGGTCCTGTATGACCAGTCCGGCATGCAGAACCACCTGTACCAGGCCCCGCGCGGCGCTTTCGTCGGGGCGGCCCTCGGAGGCTTCGACACGATGCCGATCGCAGACATGGCCCCCGTCACGCTGATGGGACACAAGGTCTACGGCATCTTTATCGTCCCGGGCATGGGTCTGCGTCAGAACGACCCGCACGGCACTGCCGTGGACGACCAGGCCGAAGGACAGTATTGGGTCATCAACGGCCACCATTTCAACTCCGGCTGCTGTTTCGACTACGGCAACGCCGAGACCGACAGCCGCGATGATGGAGACGGTACGATGGAGACCACTTATTACGGCAACCAGCCCCTCTGGTACCACGGTGACGCTCCGGGCCCGTGGATCATGACAGACCAGGAGAATAACCTCGTAGGCTGTGTCAATCCGGATCCCAACGACAAATACTGCGAAGGTTTGCCGAGTATCACCTGGCGTTTCGTGACGGCAACCGCCGACGGGGAGCCGCATCACTGGCGCGCGATGGGCGGAAATGCCCAGGAGGGCGAGCTCGTGACGATGTTCGACGGACCGCGCATCATCAACGATCGCAACAGTTACGATCCGATGCGCAAGCAAGGCGCCATCCTGCTGGGCAACGGCGGCGACAACAATAACTACTCCTCCGGGACGTTCTACGAAGGGGCGATGACCGCGCCGGATACCTTCCCGACCGAGGCGGTCAACCAGGCGGTCCAGGCCAACGTCGTGGCTGCAGGCTATGACGTGCAGCGGCTTGCGATCGGAGCGTCCGACAAGACGGCCGCACCGAACAACCTGCAGACTTTCGCTCCGAAATCCGAAGGCCATACCACGGTTACCTTTGTCAACACGACCCGGGAGACCATCCGGGACCTCGTGCTCGGCATACAGACCCCGCGGGGCTGGAAAGTGTCTAAGACGGACAGTGGTGACCGGAGGTGGGCCGTGCCTTATGAGGTGCTGCCCGGCCAGACAGTCGTGGCTGAATTCGTGGTGAAGTCCGGCCGCGGGACCTTCAACGGTGACCTGACCGCCACGGCTTCCTGGACGGACGGCCGTGGAGCGCAGCGCAGCGAGACCGCCGTTGAGAAGGTGCGCAACGTGGCACCGGTCCGAATCAATGAATTCCGGGTCGGGGACAGTGAAAACAAGACCAATTCCTTTATCGAACTCTACAATGCCGGGGACCGGAGCGTCAATATCTCGGGTTGGGAACTCATCCAGCATGCCGCCACGCTTCCGTATTTCTCCACCATCAAGATCGGGCGTGGGACCCGGCTTGCTCCCAAGTCCTTCTACCTGCTTGGCCTGTCCACTTCAGGTCTGGCTGTGGAGGCTGCCCGCGGCGACAAGACCCTGTATGTCCGTGACCTGACCGGCCTGCAGGAGGGAGAGGAGATATATGTAGGCAAGGAGAAACACTGGATCGCCCGCATCGTGCGGCGCGGGAACCCTGTCGGGAACAGCGGGGGTTTCGGTCGCAATGCCAACGCATTCGGCACGCCCACGACGCTCTGGCAGCCGCTGCCCGACGGCCCGGTCATCACCATTCCCGCAGGCTCCACCAACATTCCGGTGGCCACGACGACCGGCTTCGAGGTCGGAGCCAAGATGGCCCTCGGCTACGGAGCCACGTATCCGGCACCGGTCGCCAAGTACGAGAAATACGAGGTCGTGACTGTGACGGAAGTCGGCAAACCGGGCACGCAGGCTTATCTCGCCTATGATGCCAAGCCGGGCGATACCAATATCAAAGTTTCCTCCGTGGAGAACATCAGCGTCGGGGACACGATCCGCCTGGACATCGACAGCAAGGGACATGGCATTGAGACCGTCACGGTCAAGCGTGTCGGCACGGCGTCTTCCGTGAGCCCTGGTCGCGGCCCGATGACCCTGGAGCAGGCCGGCACCGGCCTGGACATTGAAGAACCCCTGAAGTTCGCACATTCCGCCAACATGCCTTTCAGCTGCAACGGCACGGGCATCTCCTTTACCCCGGCATCCCGCTATGACCATTCGAGCAATGAACCGGTCCTGGCACTCGTCTACGAAATCGAACTTTCGGAACCGCTGAAGGCTGCCCATCCGGTGGATGAAGTCATCCTGGCCCCGCAGGTCAGGACCGCAGGTTACCAGGGCAACCAGCCAGCTGACCAGTATTTCGGAGGCCCGGCTCTTGGCCGGATGGGCAACATGGCCCTCTACGATGCCGCCGGCCATGTCGTCGATTGCCTCAACTGGGGCACCGTGGTGGATCCGATGCTTGCCGAAGGCTACCAGGCGCAGTCCGGACTGGATGAATACGGGAACTATATCCACCTGCGCGTGGCGGAGGAAAACCGCGGCTGGCGCAGTGCCGGCCCAGTGGCCGTCCTGCCCGATCTGAGTGCCGGGCGCTATCCGGATGGAAGCGACAGTGATGACAATATCCGGGACTTCAAGTTCCAACTGTCCACCAATCTGCAGGAGGCTGCCCCGGCCGGTTCGCAGACGATCGTCATCAGCCAAATCGACGGCATCCGGATCGGCCACCGCTTCTTCATCGGAAGCGGCGATGACCGGGAGGAAGTCCGGGTCGCCCTAATCGGTGAACCCCGCGTGCTGACCAGTACGGTGACGATGGGCGCGTGGACGCGCGAGGTGCGCACACCCGTGCGGGATCTCACACTCTCGGCTCCGCTGCGCAAAGAGCATGCGGCGGGTGCCTCCGTCGCGGACAACGTGCCGACCCCCGGCAGGTCGAACAGCTATTAGATGGCGACTGGATCCAACGAAAGGAGGCGGCCCTGCATGGACCGCCTCCTTTGTTATTAATAGCCATTGATTTATCTGGCTCTGAAAGAGATCTCGCTGCTTTGGAGTCCGGGGGCTTCCGCCTTGACGGTGACCGTGCCTGCCCGGTCGGCGGCGAGGATTGCGAGCGCCATGCCGCACCAGGTGTCACGCTCGGAGGATTTGGTGGGGGAGAGGTCGCGCATGTTGCCGCTCTCCATGCCGATTACGCGCGCGCCACTGACGGTCAGTTTGACGTGGTCGGTGGCGTTCTTGCAGAGGTTGCCGTCCTTGTCCAGGATCTCGACCGTGACGTGGGCCACGTCGTCCGGATCGGTGGTGAATTCGGGCCGGTCGACCGTCAGGCGGATCTGCGCCGGGTCGCCGAAGGTACGGACCACTTCCGTGACCTGCTTGCCGTTCTTGATCCCGACGACCTTGATCTCGCCGGGCTGGTACTCGACGTCCCACTCCAGGTGGAGCTCCGAGGTCGTCCCGCGGTAGCCGCGGCCGTTGCCCTGGCCCCAGCCGCGGGTCAGGCCGAAGCGCGGGAACTCGACACCCTTCCTGCCGTAAGATTTCCCGTTCACGAAGAGCTCGACGCTCTCGCAGTTGGTGTAGCAGCCCAGGCGCATGATCTCGCCTTCGTGGCCGGGGAAGTTCCAGTACGGGGTCAGATGGAGCACAGGCTCGTCGGTCCAGATGCTCTTGAAGAACCAGTAGCCGTCCTTCTTGAAGCCGCAGTTGTCGAGGTAGCCGGACCCGGCGCCCTTGGAGGGCCAGCGGGTCTCGCCGTAGTAGTCGATGCCGGTCCACATGAAGTCGCCGATCACGTAGTCGTAGCGGAGGGTGAATTTCCAGCGCTCCTCGGTGTCGATGTTGCCGATGCCGCGGCCGCCCCACATGTAGTTGCCGCGGCTGCCGCCGTTGCCGCCGGACTCGGTGGCCACGACGCGGCGGTTCGGGAATTCGGCCTTGTCGATGGCGTACATCAGCTCTTTGCGCTCGCGCCAGCGGTCGGGATAGTTATAGCCCACGATGTCATTCTCGAAAGCGGCCAGGTATTCCGGCGTGGCGGGGGTGTTGGAGGCGATCTCGTCGTTGCCTGCCGTCACCAGGCGGGTAGGATCCAGCCTGTGGCACTGGGCGATCATCTCGCGGGCGAGGCCCGGTCCCACCTCGGTGTACTGGTCCTTGATTTCGTTGCCGATGCTCCACATTACGACGGACGGGTGGTTGCGGTCACGCTCGACCATGGCGGCCAGGTCCCGCTCATGCCACTCGTAGAAGTGGAGGTTGTAGTCGTAGGGATTCTTGGGGGCCACCCACTGGTCGAAGGCTTCGTCCATGACCAGCATGCCGACCCGGTCGCAGGCGTCCAGGAAGGTCGGATCCGGCGGGTTGTGGGCGGTGCGGATGGCGTTGCACCCGCCGCTCTTGAAGATCTCGAGCCGGCGCTCCCAGACGCGGGCGGGCACGGCCGCGCCCACGGCGCCGCCGTCGTGATGGACGTTGACGCCGTACATCTTGACGTGCTTGCCGTTCAGCAGGAAGCCCTTGTCGATATCATATCGGATCGTCCGGACTCCCAGCACGTCATCCACCCGGTCCAGTTCCTTGTTCCCGTCGAGGATGACGGAACGCAGCGTGTAGAGGTAGGGATTGTCCAGGTCCCAGAGGGTCGGATTGTCCACGACGAGGGTCTGGACGACCGGATGCTTGGTCCCGGCCAGGATCTCCACGACGACCGAGGTGTCGGCGACCTGCTTCCCGTCGGCATCCAGCAGGATGTGCCGGACGGTCCCGTTCATGCGGGACTTGAGTTCATTGACGATGGAGGACTGGATCTTGATGACGGCCTTGCCGCCCTGGATCTCCTGTGTGTAGTTGAACACACCCCACTTCTCGAAATAGGTCCGGGAGGTGGACACCAGCCGGACGTGCCGGTAGATGCCGGAGCCGCTGTACCAGCGGGAATTGGGCTGCAGGGAGTTGTCCACGCGGACGGCGATCACGTTGTCGCCGGCCTTCAGGTAAGGGGTCAGGTCATACGAGAAGCTGGAATAGCCGTAGGGCCAGGTGCCCAGTTCGTGGCCGTTGACCCACACGGTGCTGTTCATGTAGACACCGTCGAATTCGACACTGTACTTCTTGTCCTTGCTGTAGCCGGGGACGGAGAAGTGCTTGCGGTACCATCCGATACCCGTCGGGAAATACCCGACCGCACCGCCGCCGGGAGCGGACTCGACGGGGTCCAGTTCGATGCTCCAGTCATGCGGCAGGTCGAGGCTGCGCCAGGAGCGGTCGTTGAAACCGGCGGACTGGGCGCCGGCGGTGTCGCCGAGTTTGAAACGCCAGTCTGCGTCGAAATTCGTGATCTCCCGGGACTGTGCCGCAGCGGCGACACAGAGGCCGAGCAGCAGGATTGCTGCGGAGATGATTCTTTTCATCTTTGAACCAAAATAGCCGGACATAATAATATTTTTAGAATATGTCACAAAAATAAACAATTGCACTAACATAATAATGACATGTATTGGACAATTTTTTTAATAATCAGGGCCTTGAACTCCAAATTCTTAAAAGTGTCAGCAACTGTCTTTTTTGTGTCAAGGCTTTTGACGGATAATATACACCTTTGTAACAGATACAAAACACCAAGTGCATATGCAACCCCCGAAACACCTTTCAGCCTTGATTGCCGGCATCCTGCTTCTCACGCTGCCGGCCATGGCACAGCCCCGCCAGAACAATCTCACCGTGGTTCCTCAGCCCGCCCGGATCGTCTCCCCGGTCATCGACGGCGCCAAGACCACGTTCAGCATCGCCGCCCCGCAGGCCATCACCGTGAGCCTGCACGGCTCCTGGATGAACCCCGACGACAATTGCTACGGTCCGCTGGTGCAGGACACCCAGGTTGGCGTGATCCCGATGACCCGCGGCGAGAACGGCGTCTGGTCCTGTACCATCGACACGCCGGCTCCCGAACTGTGGACCTACAACTTCTACATCGACGGGGTGTATGTCCCTGATTTCGCCAATCCGCTCATCCAGCGCGACGGCATGCGCCTGTTCAGCATCCTGCTCGTGCCGGGCAAACTCTCCGAGAACTATGCCGGCGCCACGCAGCACGGCAACCTGAACATGGTCTGGTACGACTCGCCGACCCTCGGATTCGAGCGCCGCATGTATGTCTACACCCCCTACGGTTATGAGGCCAAGGCCAACCAGAAGACCAAGTACCCCGTGCTCTACCTCCTCCACGGCGGCGGATGCGACGAGGATACCTGGGAGTCGATGGGCCGCGTGACTGCCATCGTCGACAACCTGATCCAGAAAGGCAAGGCCAAGCCGATGATCATCGTGATGCCGAACGGCAACGCTACGCAGTCCAGCTCGCCGTTCCTGCAGATCCCGGCTCCTGCGGATGCCGTGGCCGCTGCCCGCCAGAACCGCAACGGCTACATCCACTCGCTGGTCAAGGACATCATCCCGTACATCGAGTCACACTATCGCGTCATTGCGAAACCTGAAGGACGCGCCGTCTCCGGCCTGTCGATGGGCGGCGGACACACCCTCTCGGTCACGGCCGAATATCCCGGCACCTTCGCCTACATCTGCCCGATGGGTTGCGGCGGCAACCGCAATGAGGATTTCGTCAGCGGGCTGCTGGGCATCAAGAAGGCCGGTTACAAACTCTACTGGCTCGCCGCCGGCACGAGCGATTTCGCCTATCCCGGCGCCAAGGTCCTCGACGAAGTGCTGACCGAGAACGGCATGCCGCACACGTTCTACACTAAGAGCGGCGGACATACCTGGAGCAACTGGCGCATCTTCCTGAACGAGATGCTGCCCCTGCTCTTCAAATAATCCTGAACCCAATTCAAACCAAGCCATATGAAACCAAGATTGTCAATCCTCCTCGCCCTGGCGCTGGGCCTGCTCGGCAGCCATGGCGCCACGGCCCAGCCGACGCCGTTCTTCTGCATCGGCGCCGACGTCTCCGAGATTCCGGCCAGCGAGGCCCGGGGTTCGAAGTACTACGACATCGACGGGACGGAGATGGATCCGCTCCAGGTCATGGCGAAACACGGCTTCAACGTCATCCGCCTGCGCCTGTTCGTCAACCCGGAAGCCCCCCGCGGCTACTCCCGCGACGGCTTTTGCGGCACGGAGAGCACTATCGCCTTCGCCAAGCGCATCAAGGCGGCCGGCATGCAGTTCGCCCTCAATTTCCATTACAGTGACACCTGGGCCGATCCGGACAAGCAGTACAAGCCTTCCAAGTGGGAGGGTTTGACCGGCAAGGCCCTCGAAGACAAGCTCTACCAGTACACCAAGGAGACCCTGCAGGCCTTCAAGGCCGCCGGTGCCGCCCCGGAGATCGTGCAGGTGGGCAACGAGATCAGCCACGGCCTGGTCTGGCCCGAAGGCAAGGTGATGGATGATGCCACCGAAGAGAACTGGGCCGCCTGCATGGGGCTCTACAAGGCCGGCCAGCGGGCCGTCCATGAAGTGCTCCCGGATGCCAAGCTGCAGGTCCACCTTGCCCTCGGCGGCGAGAACACGCTCTGCCGCGACTTCCTCGACCACATGGTCAAGTACGGCGCCGACTTCGACATCATCGGCCTGTCCTATTATGAGCGCTGGCACGAGACCTACAACGACATGAAGGCCAATATCTACGACCTGACCGCCCGCTACGGCAAGCCGGTCAACATCTGCGAGTATGGCGCGAATGCCGACAACATCAAGATCATCAACGACATCGTCCGCGCCACGCCGAACGGCCTCGGCGCCGGCACGATGGCGTGGGCGCCCACCCGCACGCTCTTCCCGCGCGACGGCCGTGCCGACCGCCAGATCTTCGGGATCTACGAGCGGATCCGGGACCAGTATGCAGATCCCGCGAAGCAGCCGCTCTACATCGCACCTTACAAGCCGAAGGTCACTTTCTCCGAGCCGGTTATCGGTGCGGATATCTCCTGGGTGCCCCAGCAGGAGGCACAGGGCATCAAGTTCTCCGACAAGGGTGTGCAGAAGGATGTCCTCGAGATCCTCAAGGACCACCATTTCAACTGGATCCGCCTGCGCCTCTTCGTGGATCCGACCGCAGAGAACGGCTATTCCAAGGAGGGCTTCTGCGGCCTGGAGCAGACCCTTGCGATGGCGGCCCGCATCAAGGCCGCCGGCATGAAATTCCTGCTGGACTTCCACTACAGCGACACCTGGGCCGACCCGGGCAAGCAGTTTAAGCCGGCTTCCTGGACCCAGTCGGGTTCCGGCCTTGAGGGGCAGGTCTATGCCTATTCCGCCGAGGTAATCCGCCGCTTCATCCAGGAAGGCGTCCGCCCCGACATGGTGCAGGTCGGCAACGAGGTCAACCACGGCATGGTCTGGCCGCAGGGCAAGATCGAGAACGGTAGCTATGAGTCTTTCGCCGTGATGATCCGCTGCGCCAGTGCCGGTGTCCGCTCGGTCGATCCTTCCATCCCGGTCATGATCCACATCGCCTGCGGCGGCCAGAACGAGGAGTCCGTGGCATTCTTCGACAAGATGGTCGCCCGCGACGTCAAGTTCGACGTGATCGGTCAGTCCTACTATCCGAAATGGCACGGTACCCTGGATGACCTCAAGGCCAACATGAACGACATGGCGCGGCGCTACGGCCGCCCGGTTTTCGTGGTCGAGTACCAGGACTACCGCCGCGAGGTCAACGACATCGTCCGCGCCATCCCGAACGGCCTCGGCGCCGGCACTTTCATCTGGGAGGCGACTTCCCCGCAGTGGGGCGGCCTGTTCGACAAGGACGGCAAGACCACGGACCAGATGCGGGTCTACGATGACTTCTACAAATCAATTCGTTGATATTATTTACTATAATCCAATCCGGTATGAAGAAACTTTCATTGATCCTTCTGTCTATAGCCCTGCTGCTGACCGGCAGTCAGGCGCTGTTGGCACAGACCCGCACGCTCAAGGGTGTCGTGGTGGACGGGGGCGGAGTCCCCGTGATCGGCGCAGCCTTGTACGAAGAGGGTAATCAGAGCCGGGGCGTCACGACCGACGTCGACGGTAATTTCTCGCTGGTGGTCTCCGGCCCCAATGCCGAGGTCACGATCGTCTGCCTGGGATACCAGACGCGGATCATCCCCGTCTCGTCTCCCGAATTCGAAAGCGGCCGTGTCGTGCTGACCGATGACCAGATCCAGCTCGATGACGTCGTGGTCATCGGTTACGGTACGGTCCGCAAGAGCGACATGACCGGTTCCATCGCCGCCGTCAAGGCTGAGGAGATCAACCGCGGTGCCGTGTCGAGCAGTTACGAATTGCTGCAGGGCAAGGTCTCCGGCCTGCTCGTCCTGCCGGACGGGACCCTGCGCGTCCGTGGCATCTCCTCCCTGAATGCATCCAACAGCCCGCTGATCGTGGTGGACGGTGTCCCCCTCAATGCGAACGGGCTGTCCTCCATCAATCCGGATGACATCGACTCCTTCTCCGTCCTCAAGGACGCTTCTTCCGCGGCCATCTACGGATCCCGAGCCGCTTCCGGCGTCATCCTCGTGACGACCAAGAAGGCAAGCGCCAGCCGCAAGCCGCGTGTATCCTACAGCGGATCCGTCAGCCTGAGCCACTATATCGGCCGTGAGGATGTGATGGGTGCTGACGAGTACCGCAGCTTCATGCGCCAGCTCTATGCCGACCGTCCCGGCTCGCTCGCCGCAGCGGAGGCCCTGATGGGCGACGCCAGCACGGACTGGATCAGCCTCGTGACCCGTGTCGGCGAGCGCTCCACGCACAACCTGAGCATCAGCGGCACCGCCATCAAGGGCCATCTGCCGTACCGTGTCTCCCTGGGTTACATGCAGAGCATGGGACAGACGCTCGGCTCCTGGAGCCACCGTCCCACGGTCACCGTGTCGCTGACCCCGACCTTCCTGGATGACCACCTGCGCATCTCGCTCATGGGCAAGGTCAACACCTCCTTCTCCGATCCGGGCAGCGCGAGCTACAGCTCCGCCGCCAACTTCAACCCGACCCTGCCGGTGTATTTCCTGAATCCTGACGGCTCCATCGACTATGATACCAACTATGGCTATTATATCGATTCCACGGGCCGCGGCGACGACCTCGTCCCGGGCGCCGGCGCTTCGACCAACCCGATGCAGTACCGGACCTCCCTGACGAAGCCGCGCAACCTGGGCTGGACGCTCAGCAGCGTGATCATCTACAAGGTCCATGGCCTGGAGGACCTGGAATTCAACCTCCGCACCAGCACCGACCGGCGTACCAACAGCAACTGGAGCCGCAGCAAGCCGGGCTACTGGGGACTGATCAACGACAGCGTCGCGCCGAAGGTGGGCCTGTACTCCCTCAGCGACGGCTTCAACAAGAACGACATGCTCGAGTTCTTCGCCAACTACAAGCACGACTTCGGCGACCACCGGATCGATGCGATGGCCGGTTACTCCTATGAGCATTTCTACAACTACAACCACAGCGAGCAGCACTACAACGACGACTACGTCAACGAAGCCAAGGGCGTCAATGTCAAGAAGGACGACCTCTACGGCAGTATCACCCGCCATGGCGAGGAGCACTTCCTCGTCTCTTTCTACGGCCGTGTGAACTACTCCTTCAAGGGCCGTTACCTCGCGACGTTCACTCTCCGTAACGACGGCTCTTCCCGCTTCGCGCCGGAGAAACGCTGGGGCCTGTTCCCGTCCGCGGCACTGGCCTGGAACATCAAGGAAGAGTCCTTCCTGAAGAATGTCCGGGGCGTGGATGAACTCAAGCTCCGTTTCGGCTGGGGCGTGACCGGTCAGGAGAGCGGCATCGCCAACTACTCCTACCTGGCCAACTACAAGATGTCCACGGGCACCACTTCCAAGTACAACATGGGCTCCGACGGCCGCGTGTTCAACCTGACCCCGAGCGCCTACGATCCCAACATCAAGTGGGAGGAGACCATCACGACCAACATCGGCTTGGACTTCAGTTTCGGCAAGGACCTCATCTCAGGTAACATCGACCTGTACAAGAAAGACACGAAAGACCTGCTCAACACGGTGCTGATCCCGATGGGTGCCAACTTCTCCAACGAGCTGCTCACCAACATCGGCAGCATGTCCAACAAGGGTATCGAGTTCGGCCTGAACTACACGCCCATCCGCAACCGCATCTCCAGCCTGATGATCGGCACGAACCTGACCTTCCAGGACACCAAGTTCACCAAGCTGACGGTCGGTGACGAGAGCGTCAACAAGGATTACTACATCCAGACGGGTGGCATCGGCGTCGGTACGGGCGGCTATTCGCAGCAGCACCGCGTCGGCTACGCGCCGCGTACCTTCTTCCTGTACCAGCAGGCCTACGACGTGGACGGCAAGCCGATCCAGAACGCTTTCGTGGACCGTGACGGCGACGGTATGATCACCGACAGCGACCGCTACCTGACCGGCAAGAGCCCGCTCCCGTCCTTCTTCTACGGACTCCGTGTGAAGTACAACTACAAGAACTGGGACTTCGGCTTCAACGCCCACGGCTCCGCCGGCAACTGGGTGTTCTGGAACTACCACCAGAACAACTCCACCGTGGCCAACGACTGGATCAACTACAGCCACCTCTACAACTACCGCAAGATCGTGAACCGGACGGGCTGGACCAACACCAACATGATCGCCCAGAGCTACTCCGACTACTTCCTGCACGATGCTTCCTTCTTCAAGATCGATGACGTCAACATCGGCTATACCTTCCCGAAGATCTTCGGAAACGCCAGGATGCGACTGGCCCTGACCGCCAACAACCTGCTGACCATCACCAAGTATCCCGGCGTCAATCCGGAGATCGGCGAGAGCGGCATCGACGGCAGCGGCACCCCGTTGTCCCGGACCTATTCCCTGCGCGTCAATCTTAACTTCTAATCATGTCCAAGAATATGAAAAAGCTGATATACATTGCCTTATTGATCGCGACGGGCTTTTTCGCGGCTTCTTGCATAAAGGACCTGGACGCCTATCCTTTCAACGAGGATGACTTCACGTCCGAGAACGCCTACGGAAGCGACTACGCGAACTATGTCTCCGGCCTGGCCAAGATCTACCGCTGCTTCAACAACACCTCCGACCTGCAGGTCGAGGACGGCGGTGCCTCCGAGCTGATCCGCGCCTTCTGGTGCGTCCAGGAGTGCTCTACGGATGCCTGCAAGAACGACTGGGAAAAGGACTCCTGGACGCAGGATATCAACAAGAATACCTGGTCCACGGCTGACAACGCCGCTTCGTACGCCCTCTATTGCCGCACCCTGCACGGGATTACTTATACCAACGAATTCCTGCGCCAGACCACGGACGAGAAACTCTCGGCCCGCGGATGCGCTGACGATGTCGTCTCGAAGGTACATTCCCTTCGTGCCGAGGCCCGTTTCCTGCGTGCCGTCATGTACTGGATGGCCATCGATACCTTCGGCGACGTGCCTTTCGTGACCGAGGAATCCGAATTCGGCGCCGCTTCGCCCCAGGTCAAGCCGCGCGCCGAGGTCTATGATTTCATCGTCAGCGAACTGACGGAACTGGCCGCCAGCTCCGACATGCCGGCCGCCGGGTCCAACTACCCGCGTGCCGACAAGGGCGCCGTGCTCGGCCTGCTGACCCGCGTGTACCTCAATGCCCAGGTCTACAACAGCACGGTGGATGCCAAGGGCAACGTCACCAAGAAGGGCGATCCCAAGTGGAAGGAGTGCATCGCTGCCTGCGAGGAGATCTTCAAGATGAACTATGACCTCTGCGCCAAGTACTCCGACCTGTTCCGCGGCGACAACGGCGAGAACCCGGAAGCCCGCAAGGAGATCATGTTCGCCATCGATTACGATGAGATCAACATGAACGGCTGGGGCGGCACCATCTTCCTGGCACAGTCCTGCTTCACGGTGGGTGACGACCGGGATGCCGCCGGCAACCAGCAGTATTCGCTGGGCGTCGCGGACGGCTGGGCCGGTATCCGCGTCCCGTCCGAGTACGTGTTCAACTATTTCGGCGTTACGGTCCCTGACGAGGGCTATGACGACGAGGGCAAGTACACGGGCATCTACAACTACACCGATGACCGCGCCTCCATGTTCTACATCAAGGGTCACAAGGAGGAGATGACCGACCTGGCGGAGTTTACCCAGGGCTGGAGCCTCTACAAGTACAACAACATCCCGCACAACATGACGCGCGAGGAGTTCGCCAGTTCCGCCCGGAGCTACGGCACCGCCAGCGCCAAGTGCGGTATCGACTACCCGTTCATCCGCCTGGCGGAGATATATCTCAACTACGCTGAAGCCTGCGTCATGGACGGCCAGGCCGCCAAGGCCCTGCCTTATCTCAACAAGGTCCGCACCCGCGCCCACCTCGATGCACTCCCGAGCTACAGCCTCGAGGATGTCCAGAACGAGCGCGCCGTCGAGCTGGTCTGGGAGGCGCTCCGCCGCACGGACCTGATCCGCTGGGACAAGTTCCACTCCGGCGACTTCCTCTGGAGATGGAAGGGTGGCAGCTACCAGGGCCAGGGATTCTCGCAGCACCTGCTGGTGTTCGACTTCCCGCAGTCCGAGCTGACCGCGAACAGCAATCTCTCCCACAAACCGGGTTATGCCAATTAAAGAATCACACCTATGAAACGAATCAAATATTGTTTGTTGCTGGCGGTTGCAGGCGTGCTTGCAGCCTGTGATCCCAACGGACTGGAGATTGTCAAGACTTCTGCCGAAAACCAGTTCGTGGCGCCGAAGATGAACACGATGGGGACCGTCCAGGTCTCCCAGACAAACTACGACGGGAATGGCGAGGTCACGTTCTCCTGGGAGAAGGCGGATCTCGGCATGCCTACCGAACTGAGCTATTCGATCTTCCTGTCGAGTCCGACGAACCCCGACATGTGCCTGGTGTCCGGCGTGACCAAGAACAGCTACTCGATCGACTACAAGACCCTGTTCGCCAAACTGGTGGGCGAAAGCAACCTGGGCCTGCCGAAAGGTAAGTCCTCCACCATTCCCTGCTATGTCACGGCTACGATGGGTGACGGCTACTACGTCGTCAAGTCCGAGCCGGTCCAGGTCACCTTCGACATCGCGCGAATCAGTACGGGTATCAACATGCTCTATGTCTCGGGCGACTTCAACGGCAACCATCCCGACCGCAACGGTATCGAAGAGACCGAAGCCGGTGGGAAGGCCTACCAGGGCCTCGTGAACATGAAGTCCTCCGGCACCAACAAGATCAAGTTCCTGGAATACACCTATTCCGGCAAGAACGACGGAGATGCCTGGGGAGATGACGGCGGCAGCCTCAAGGTCGGCGGCGCCGCCATCGAGGCTCCGTCCGAGCTGGCCTATGTGCGGGCGGACCTGGCCAAGGGCACCTATTCCATCTCCACGCTGGCCGGTCCGGTCCGCCTGTGCGGTCTGGGTGGCTGGTCCTTCCGCAACAACCCCGAACTGGTCTACAATGCCGAGGAGAAGGCATGGATCGGCGAAGCCGATTACTCTTCCGGCAACTTCCGCGTGTCCATCAACGACAGTTGGAGCTTCACCTTTGGGCCCAAGCGGGCTGCGGACCTGACCGTGCGTGACGGTTCCGACATCAAGATCTATCACAATGATATATCCAAGAAGGTGTTGGGCGGAGACGCGAACTTCAAGGTCAACAAGGCCGGCCGTTACCGCTTCAAGATGTACTACGAATCCGCTGATTGCACCTGGCATATCGCGGTCAGTGCGGTTAAATAATTAATCTTGGTTTTTTCATTGCCCCGGCTTCCAGGAAACCGGGGCAATGATTATCTTTGTACCAAAACCATCTTCAACCCATGAGAAAATCTTATCTCGCCGCCCTGGCGGCATTGCTTACCGCCGTGTCGGCGCTCGCCGCGCCGCGGCAGGAAGTCCTTCTGGAAAAGGGCTGGAAGTTTACCAAAGCGGACGGTGAATTCTCGCCTGTCGTCGTGGATGACAGCGGCTGGGAGAGTGTCCGCGTGCCGCACGACTGGGCCATCTACGGCCCCTTCGATGCCAACAATGACGCGCAGGTCGTTGCGATCACGCAGAACTTCGAACGCCGCGCTTCGCTCAAGACCGGTCGCACCGGCGGCCTGCCCTACGTGGGCGTGGGCTGGTACCGGCTGAAGTTCGATGCCCCGGATTTCGGGGAGGGCAAATGTGCCGAACTGCTGTTCGACGGTGCGATGAGCCAGGCCAAGGTCTACGTCAACGGGAAGTATGTGGGGGAGTGGCCTTACGGCTACAATTCCTTCCATTTCGACGTCACCGAGTTCCTCAATCCGGACGGGAAGGACAACGTCCTCGCCGTCCGCCTGGAGAACCTCCCGGAGTCGTCCCGCTGGTATCCGGGCGCCGGCCTGTTCCGCAACGTCCATCTGATCGTCACGGATGAGGTCCATGTTCCGGTCTGGGGCACGCAGCTCATCTGTTCCAACGTATCCAAACGTTCCGCCAAGGTGGACCTCAAGGTTACGCTTGCCGGCACGCCTTCCAAGATCAAGACGGTCATCTATGCCCCGGACGGGCGCAAGGTGGCCTCCAAGGTCCGTTCCAAGGCATTTGACAAGGGCATGGAGCAGAAGATGAAGATCCGCCGGCCGGCGCTCTGGTCGCCGGAGTCCCCCTCGCTCTACAAGGCGGTGACCACCGTCTATGCCGGCCGGGAAGCCGTGGATGAATACACGACCACCTTCGGCGTGCGCTCCATCGAGCTGATTCCGGACAAGGGCTTCTTCCTCAACGGAGAGCACCGCAAGTTCCAGGGCGTGTGCAACCACCACGACCTGGGCCCGCTGGGCAGCGCCGTCAACGAAGCTGCCCTGCGCCGCCAGCTCACGCTGCTCAAGGAGATGGGCTGCGACGCCATCCGTACCTCGCACAACATGCCTGCGCCCGAACTCGTGCGCCTGTGCGACGAGATGGGCTTCATGATGATGGTCGAGCCTTTTGACGAGTGGGACATCCGCAAGTGCCGCAACGGCTACCACCTCTTCTTCGACGATTGGGCCGAGAAGGATATGGTCAACATGCTGCACCAGTTCCGTAACGACCCTGCCGTGGTGTTCTGGAGCATCGGTAATGAAGTACCCAGCCAGTGCGACGAGTCCGGCTACGAGACAGCCAAGTTCCTGATTGACATTTGCCACCGGGAGGACCCGACCCGATTCACCACCTGTGGCATGGACCAGGTGCTCTGCGTGCTGAAGAACGGCCTGGCCGCCCTGCTGGACGTGCCGGGATTCAACTACCGCGTGTTCCTCTACGAGCAGGCTTACGAAGAACTGCCGCACAAGATCGTGCTGGGCAGTGAGACGGCCTCCACGATCTCCTCGCGCGGCGTGTACTATTTCCCGGTCGAGAAGACCGCCCGCGTGCGTCACGAGGACCTGCAGTGCTCCTCTTATGACCTCGAGTACTGCAGTTGGTCCAATGTCCCGGACATCGACTTCGCCATGGCGGAGGACAAGGAGTGGGAGATCGGCCAGTTCGTATGGACGGGCTTCGACTACCTCGGCGAACCGACACCCTACAACCTGATGCCCAACCACAGTTCCAACTTCGGCATCATCGACCTGGCTTCGATCCCCAAGGACCGCTACTACCTGTACCGCAGCGTCTGGCGTCCGGATGCGGAGACCCTCCATATCCTGCCGCACTGGACCTGGCCTGGCCGTGAAGGCGAAGTGACCCCGGTCTTTGTCTACACCAACTATCCTTCGGCCGAACTCTTCATCAACGGCAAGAGCCAGGGTGTCAAGACCAAGGATCCGTCCGACGAGCAGGGCCGCTACCGCCTGATGTGGATGGATACGGTCTATGAACCGGGTGAGGTCAAGGTTGTGGCTCTCGACGCGGACGGCAACGCCGTGGCCGAGCGCGTGGTGCGCACGGCTGGCGAGCCGGACCACATTGAGCTGAAGGTGGACCGCAGCGTACTCAAGGCCGACGGCAAGGACCTCGCTTACATCGAGGTGAGCGTGGTGGACAAGGACGGCAATCTCTGCCCGTCCGACGGTCGCCTGGCCTCCTTCGCGACGGAGGGTGCCGGCGGTTCATACCGCGCCGCTGCCAACGGTGACCCGACCTGCCTGGACCTCTTCCATCTGCCCGAGATGCACTTCTTCAACGGCAAGTTGACCGCCCTGGTGCAGGCTGCCGAGGTGCCCGGCACAGTGAAGTTTACCGCTTCCGCTCCGGATGTCCGGAGCGCGAGCGTGACGATTGCCGCTGAGTAAAAGAATCGGGGAGCCGGCCGGCTCCCCGATTCTTTTTATTTCTTGAACAGCATCGGCAGGAATTCGTGCAGGCACCGCCGCCAGGTCAGCCATTCGTGCGCCGTGCCCGGCGAGGAGTAATACGTGCAGTTGATGCCCGCATCATTGAGCATTTTCGCAATCCTGTCGCTGCCCATTCCTTCGGCCGTCCCCATTCCCATGAAGAAGGCGTGGACTTTTTTGTTGAAAGCAGCCGGGTCGGCGAAGACGCCGTCATAGATCTCGTCTACCTTGGCGCCGGGTCCCAGGAAGATGGCGCCGCTGAAGGAGCCGATGTGAGAGAACTTGTCGAGGTGCCGCAAGGTGGTCTCGAAGGTCTGGTGTCCGCCCCAGGAGAGGCCAGCCATTGCGCGGTGATCGCGGTCGGAGAGCGTGCGGAACTCCTTGTCAATGAAGGGAATGATGTCCTGGACCAGGATGATCGGGAAGGTGGCGCCGAAGGCGTCGCGGGCCTTGGCGGGGTCCTGTCCGGGCTTGGCCCGGAACATGATGCCGCAGTTGCCGCTGTCCATCACCACGATCATCGGCTTGCACTGCCCGGCAGCAATCATGTTGTCGAGGATGTGGTTGGCCTTGCCCTGCTTGCCCCATCCGGTCTCGTCCTCGCACATCCCGTGCTGGAGGTACAGCACGGGATAGCGTTTGCGCGGCTTGCTTTCGTATTCTGCCGGCGTGTAGACCATACAGCGGCGGTACTGCTTTTCGTACGATGACCAGTACACGACCGAGCGGATCTGGCCGTGGGGCACTTCGTGCGGCCTGTAATAGTCTCCTTCCGGCCCCTCCGGAATCTCAATCATGCTGGAGCGGCCGTAGCTGCCGCAGTAGGTGTCGGTATTGATGTCCGTGACCTGGATACCGTCCACCATGAAATGGTAGAAGTGCGGACCGACCACCAGGGGTTTGGTGGTGCAGTACCACCAACCGTCGGCATCCTTCTCCATATCGTGACGCCCCTGCAGGTCGAGATAGACTTCTTTCGCTTGGGGCGCGTAAATGCAGAAATAGCCGCGATGTTGGGCGTCGACGCGCGGATACTCACGTTCGAACAGGGCGGTTTCGGAGACGGTCGTTCCGGCCGGAATCGGGCGGCTCTGCGCCAGGGCAGCCAAAGGGAGCAGCACGCAGGCTGCCAGAAGGAGGATTCTTTGCATGTTCAGTTATTATTTTTTTTGAAGGATTTCATGTATTCGGAAGGCGTCATGTTGTAGGCGGCGGAGAAGGTACGCGTGAAGTAGGAGGCGTTGGAGAATCCGACTGAATACATGACTTCGGAAATGGTGAATTTGCCGCTTTGCAGCAGCAGGGCGGCTTTCTTGAGCCGGATGGAGCGGATATACTCAACGGCGGAGAGGCCGGTGAACTGCTTGAGCTTGCGGTAGAGCTGTTTCTCGCTGAAGTCTCCCAGCTCGCACAGGCGCGCGACGGAGAGGTCGGCATCGTCCAGGTGTTCCTCGATCAGCTGCGTGACCTTGCGCATGAACCGCTCATCCTGCGACAGCTCCCGGGAAGTGCCGGGGGAGGTGAGCATTTCCATCCGGATGCGCTGCTCCATGCGTTTCTTGTTGCCCAGCAACTGGCCTACCCGGGCGGTCAGGGTCGGGACCTCGAAGGGCTTGGGCAGGAAGACATCGATATTGAGGTCGATGCTCTGCTGCTCCGTCTCCCGGTCGTCCTTGGCGGTCAGCAGGATGATCGGAATGGTACTGAGCGGGCCGAACTGCCGGATCTGCCGGCACATCTCCAAGCCGTCCATCACAGGCATGCGAACGTCGGAGATCACAAGGTCCGGGATGACATCCTGGCAGAGCTTGAGACCGCTCTTGCCGTTGTGCGAACAGACGCAGCGGTATTTGTCTTTCAGCAGGCTTTCCAGGAAATTGCAGATCTGTGCATTGTCATCCACGATGGCGATGAGCGGTTTGTCCGTGTCGTCGGCGTCCACCCCTTCGGATGCGGAGCTTCCGCCCACGCCCGCTCCTTCCGCGAGGCAGGGGAGCAGTACGGTGAACGTGGTGCCGTTGGCATCGGAGTCCACGGCGACCTGCCCCTTGTGGACTTCGACATAATTCTTGATTACCGACAGGCCGATGCCCGTGCTGTCGTAGCCGCCCTGCTTGGTGCGGGAGGATTCGAAATAGCGCTGGAATGCGAACGGAAGCTCCTCGTCCGGGATGCCGATACCGGTGTCGGACACCTTGATGACCAGCTGGTGTCCGATGTCGTCCCGCTCCAGGGTCATCAGTACCGAACCACCTTCCGGCGTGTATTTGCAGGCATTGGACAGGAGATTGTTGAGAACGGTCTCGATCTTGACGATGTCGATGGTCACCGGGATGGAGGGGTGGCTGCTGCTGAAAATGAATTCGTGTTTCGGGAAATTATCCCGCCAGGTATCGAAGATGGTGCGGGCGAAGTCCACGAACTCCACGTCGGAGGTCATGGGGGAGTCGGCCACGCCGCCGGTACCCTTGTAGTAGTCGATGGTGTGGTGGATCAGGGCGCTCAGGCGCATGGCGTTCTCCTGGGCGATCCGCAGGTCGGTCAAGTCCGTATCCGGTCCTGCTTCCCGGATCATCTTGCCGATGGGCCCGATGACCAGGCTGAGCGGGGTTTTCAGCTCATGGGCAAGATCCTGGAAGAAAGCGGCTTTCTGCCTGGACTGCTCGGTCAGTTCGTCCCGCTGGGTGCGTTCCAGTTCCAGGTAGCGCCGCATGGTGGCAAGTTTCACGATGGTGGAGATGGCTCCGCCCAGCAGTCCCAGGTAGAACAGGAGCATCCAGGGAGACAGGTACCAGGGCTGCCGGATCCGGAAAGACAGGATCTCCGTTGGCGCCGCAGCGATGTCAGCCGGGGCGACAGCCAGCCGGTAGCGTCCGGGGCGCAAGGCGTTGAGCGGGATCTTGTTGCCGGTCACCGTACCCTTCCCGTGCTCATGCCGTCCCTCCAGCGTATAATCGAAACGGTGGAGGAATTCATCATTGAAATCAAAGTCAGAAAAGGCGATCTCGAGGTGGTTCTGGTTGTGCGGGAGCACAAGTTGGCCATCGGACAGGCCGACACCGTTGATCCTGCGGGAACCGTTGACGATGATACTGGTGACCCGGATGGGCGGGATGCAGCCCTCGTAGTATTGCTGCAGGTCATCCAGGCGGATTTCGTCTACGGCACCGGCCGTGCCGAGCAGCAGGCTGCGGCGGCCCGGGTCATAGGCGATCCCGATGTAGTTTCGGTAGGTGCCGGACGCGCGGACGTCCAGCGGATCTGCACCGACGGAGAAAAGCCCTTCCGATGTGCAGACCCAGATGCGGTCTTCTGCTTCGATGACCGAGAAGGCCTCGAGGTTTGGATCCGGGTGGATTTCCGTACTCCGGATGTCATTGCCGTTCTGTCCGGGCGTGATCCGGATCAGGATGTTGCCTGCGGCAATCCAGATCCGCCCTTCATGGTCCGCACACATGCAGTCCGCCCCGTCGGGGATGTCCTGCATTGCGGAGACCGTCCCGGAGTCGGGGTCGATCCGGAAGACATGCTGGTCACGTGTCAGGGCCCAGATCCGACCCTGGCGGCCGCAGCAGATCTGCGCGATATCATTGGAAGTGAGACCGTCCTGCTGGGTGTAGCGGGCCTTCACCGTACCGTCTTTCTGCAGGCGGTAAACCCCTTCGAAGGTGGCTGCCCAGAGATCGTTCCCCAGGGGGAGCAGGTCATAGACCCAGTTCTGGCTTCCCGTGATGGCAGTCCGGATCATCTGCCCGCTTGCTTCGTCGTAGCGGAGGATACCGCCGTCGGAAGCGAAGTACAGTTCGTCCGTCTTCGGGTCCCGGACGATACGGCGGACCTTGTTGTGCAGGATGCGATAGGGCGTTCCGGACATGGCATAATGCCGGACTTCTCCGTCGCCCCTCACGCAGAAGATGCCGTTGGAACCGCCGGCCCACAGGCGTCCGTCTTTGTCGCGGAGCAGGGTGGAGTACGGCGATACGATGTCTTTGGGCAGCCCTTCGGCCGGGTGTATGATCGAATTCTGCCGGAGGATCAGCAAGCCGTTGTCCGTCCCGAACCACAAGTTGCCGGATTGGTCTTCCAGGGAGGTCCAGACCACACCGGGATGGATTGCTTCATGGATGCCGGTAGCCGGATTGAAACGGAACAGACCGTTGTCCGTCGTGAGCAGCAGACTCCCGTCAGTGCCGCGGCACATGCTCTTGATCACGGGGATGAGACCGAAAGAAGCTGACTGACCGGTCGACTTGTCGATCCGGAAGAGGTTCATGGGTGTGCCGACCCAGAGGAAATCCCGGTCCGGGAGGATGCAGGAGCAGAACGGAGGGGTCTGCAGCAAGGGGGTGTAAACCCCGGAACCGGGCAGGAAGGTGCCCAGCCCTCCTTGCATGCCGACGTAGAGTTTGCCCTCGTCCTGGACGATGGAATAGGTGTTGCCGTCGGCGATCCGGGCGGCGGTGTCGGTCTCCGGGTTATACCGGAAAAAGCCGGTTTTCGTGCCGGCGTAGATGAAAGAGCCGTCGGAAAAGAGGTCCTGGATGACTTCTTCCTGCAGGGGTACGGCACGCTGGAAACGCTCGTCCTTCAGGGAGAAGAAATAGATCCCGCTGTTCGTGCCCAGGACCAGGCGTCCGGGTTGGAGCAGCAGCTTGTTGATCTGGAGGCGGCCGTCGGGACAGGGATAAGGCGTCAGGTCATAGCCGTCGAAGCTGTAGAGGCAGTATTCGGTGCCGAACCAGATCATCCCGTCCCCGTCCTGGGCGAGACTGCGGATGGACAACAGGGATGTCCGGTCGTGGAAATTGCCGAAGACCGGCTCGGCCGCCGCACGGGGGGCCGCCGCCGCGAGCAGGAGTCCGATGATCAGTGTGGGAAGAGTTCTCATTTCTTGCTTTTCTGACAGGAAGATACGAATTAATTCCGTCCCCGCGAAACGTGCGCCGGAAATATGTCATCATTTGTCCTTTCCGTGTCATCCCGGACCGCATATAAGCCGTAATTTTGCATTGAGTGATAATGCTTAATTGGGAACCGGCCTGCCGGACATTTTGGTTGGGTTTTTGGTAAATACGAATTTGGTTAGGTTTATCATAGACGGCGGGCCGGGATTTCCAAAAGAATGACTATCTTTATACAAAACACAAAACGATAACCCCATGCGACGACTCCTTTCCATCTTGTGCGTGCTGGCTGCCGGATCGGTGCTGGCACTTGCCCAGCCATCCCGCGTCGTGACCCCCTTCGACAAGGACTGGCGTTTCGTACAGGCCGACCCTTCCGGTGCGCAGACACCCGGCTTCAGTGATAAATCCTGGCGGCGTCTGGACCTGCCCCATGACTGGAGCCTCGAAGGCGAGAACCTCCAGGACAATCCCGGGGGCGGCGGCATCGGTTTCTTCCCGATGGGGACGGGCTGGTACCGCAAGTCCTTCGAAGTGCCTGGCTACAGCAAGGACAAGCTCTATTCCATCGAGTTCGACGGCATCTACATGAACAGCACGGTCTGGGTCAACGGCGTGTGCCTGGGGACCTGGCCGTACGGCTATTCGAGTTTCTCGTACGACCTGACCCCGGTCCTGAAGGCCCGCGGCAACGTAATCGCCGTGCGCGTGGACAATTCCCAGCAGCCCAATTCGCGCTGGTATAGCGGATCCGGCATTTATCGGCACGTCCGCCTGGTCGCCACGGCGAAGACCCGCTTCGACAAGTGGGGTGTGTTCCACTATACGACCTCGGTCGATGACGGCACGGCCAAGGTGCTGGTCCATTCGGACATCACCAACGGCGAGGCCCGCGCCCGCGAACTCACCGTCCGCCAGAGCGTGCTGGATGCCTCCGGTGCCGTGGTGGCCACGGCCGAGAAGCAGATCGGCATGGTCGCCGGCGGCTCGCAGACGGTCGATATGAGTGTCGAGATTCCCGCGGCCAAGCTTTGGGACACGGAGAATCCCTATCTGTATACACTGCGCTCCCAGCTGCTTGCCTCCGGCAAGGAGATCGACTGCGTGGAGAGCAGCCTCGGCGTACGCACCATCGAATACGATGTGGACCGGGGGTTCCTGCTCAACGGCAAGCAGGTCAAGATGAAGGGTGTGAACCTGCACCATGATGCCGGCGCCGTGGGCGCGGCCGTGCCCGAGCGCGTGTGGGAGCGCCGCATCGAGATCCTCAAGGAGGGCGGCTGCAACGCCATCCGTACGGCCCACAACCCGCCGGCACCGGAGTTCCTCGATCTCTGCGACAAGCACGGTATGCTGGTGATGGACGAGGCCTTCGACATGTGGGTGGCCGGCAAGAACCGCAACGACTACCATCTGGTCTTCGACGAGTGGCACCTGCGCGACCTCTATGCCATGGTGGCCCGTGACCGCAATCACCCTTCGGTGGTGATGTGGAGCATCGGCAACGAGATCCGCGACCAGCGAAGCGAGGTCGGCCCCGGCATCGCCCGCGAGATGGTGGACTTCTGCCACAGACTGGACCCGACCCGCCTGGTGACGGCCGGCAACGACGAGATTGCCTCCAACAGCCCGACCTCACCGGAGTTTCTGGCTGCTTTCGAGAATGATATCATCGGCTACAACTATCCCGACCGCTGGCGTACCCGGCGCGAGCTGAACTACGCCATCGACAAGGCGGAGTTCCCGAACCGCCGCGTCGTGGCCACGGAATCCTCCGGCCTGGGCGGCCCGCGCCGGCAGTACACCCTGCCCGACGCACAGCCGGAGCGCCCGCTGGGCGCCGGACAGAACGGCTTCTCCCCGCAGCAGATGAACAATCCGCAGATGCAGCAGATGATGCGCAACATGCGCCGCATGAACCGCGGCATCATCAGCAGCGGCCTGATCGACGTGGAGCAGCGCTGGCGCTTCGCGATGAACTACGACTACGTGATCGGCGACTTCATGTGGACCGGCATCGACTATTATGGCGAGTCCGGCTGGCCTTCCCGCGGCAGCACCTCGGGGTATCTCGACAACTGCGGCTTCAAGAAGGACGGCTTCTGGTTCTTCAAGAGCATCTGGTCCGACGAGCCGGTGTTGCACCTGCTGCCGCACTGGAACTGGGCCGGCCACGAAGGACAGATCATCCAGGTGGTCTGCTACACCAACTGCGAGGAAGTCGAACTCTTCGTCAACGGCAAGTCCTACGGCAAGAAAGAGACCGAGTTCCCGCGCCGCGGCGTGGACGTGAGCTGGGCGCAGTACGCTCCCGGCAAGCGCTACGCCACCACGGCGGACCTCCACCTGACCTGGGACGTGGAGTACCAGCCCGGTGAGATCAAGGTCGTGGCCAAGAAGAATGGCGAGACCTTCGAGGAGGTCGTCCGCACGGCCGGCGCACCCGCGCAGCTACGCGCCACAGTGGACCGTCCTTCCTTCAAGGCGCAGCCCGGCGACGTGGCCCACGTCACCGTGGAGGTACTTGACGCCCAAGGGAATATCTGCCCGATTACGGACAATGTGGTCCGCTTCAGCGTCCAAGGTGCGCGCCTGATCGGCGTCGAGAGCGGCGACATGCGCGACCTCGGCTCAGTCAAGGCTTCCGAGCGCAAGGCCTATTCCGGCATGTGCCTCGGCATCGTGGCCGCCGACAGGCGGGGACCCGTCACCGTCACGGTCGAATCCGACGGGCTGGCACCTTCCACCGTCACCTTCCAGGCAGAGTAATAACAATCCGATATGAACAGATCCATCTTATGGGCAGCTGCGGTGCTTCTCTGTGCCGCCTGCGCCCCCAAGACCCCGGAGAAATACCTTCCGGACGGCGCCATCACGGCGGGCGAGAACACCCGTGTGGAGACCACTTACGGCACCATCGAGGGCTACCTCGACGGCACCATCTACACCTTCAAGGGCATCCGCTACGCCAAGGCGGAGCGCTTCATGCCGCCGCAGGCGCCCGACCGTTGGGAGGGCATCCGCCAGTGCAAGCTCTACGGTCCGCAGACCCCCCAGACCGAGACCCTGAATTACAATGACAACAATACCCAGACCGACTATGGTTTCGGCAACCAGTTCTTCCTGGAACCCATGGACGAGGCCTGCCAGGTGCTGAATGTCTGGACGCCGTCCATCACCGACGGCAAGAAGCGCCCCGTATTCCTCTGGATCCACGGCGGCGGCTATTCCAGCGGCTCCGGCCATGACCTTCCCTGCTACGAGGGCCGTGCCCTCGCGCTGAAAGGCGACATCGTGGTCGTCAACATCAATCACCGGCTCAATGTCCTCGGCTACCTCGACCTGACCGGTCTGGGCGGCAAGTATGCCCAGTCCGTCAACCTCGGCCAGCAGGACATCGTCAAGGCCCTGGAGTGGGTCCGGGACAATATCGACCGCTTCGGCGGAGATCCGTCCTGCGTGACCATCGGCGGCCAGTCCGGCGGTGGCGGCAAGGTGTCCGCGCTGCTAGCTATGCCTTCCGCGAAGGGCCTGTTCAAACGGGCCGTGGTGCAGAGCGGCTCGTTCTTGAATGTAGCCGACCCGGCGGTGACCCGCCAGCAGGGCATCGACTTCGTCAAGGCCCTGGGCGTCAAGCCGGGCCCGGATGCCGACCTGTCCAGGTTCAGCTATGACGAGTTGCTGGCCGCTTCCCGCCAGGCGCGTGCCGGCGCCGGCCCCGTGGGTGACGGCACCGTCATCGCGATGAAACCCGGCGAGACAGAAGCTCCCGAGCTCGGGCGCGATGTCCCGCTGCTGGTCGGCACCAATTTCAACGAATTCACCTTCGACATCGGAATCGACGGCTCCGAAGCGGCCGTGCGCGAGCAGCTGTCGCGCCGCTACGGCGAGCGCACGGACGAGTTCATCGAATTCTTCCGCGCCGCCTATCCCGACGCTCCGCTCAAGGATGCCGTCTACATGGACCTGCGGTTCCGCTCCGGCGCCGTCGCCCAGGCGGCCGCCAAGGGCCGCCAGGGCGGTGCACCGGCCTACCTGTACCTTTTCACCTGGATGCCGAAGGAGAATGTCCTCGGGGCCAGCCACGGCATGGAGCTCCCGTTCATGTTCAACAACGTCCAGAACATGCGTGAGATGACGGGCGGTACCGACCGGGCCTACAAGTTCCAGGAGACGGTCAGCGATATCTGGCTTTCCTTCATCAAGACCGGCAATCCGAACATCCCGGGCATCCCGACCTGGGAGCCTTACAGCGAGGAGAACGGCTTCACGATGGTCCTGGACGACGTCTGCCGCGGCGTATCCCACCTCGATGACGCGCTGATCGGTTTCGGCCGCTGATGTTTCGCTGATTGTTCAATATGTTGTAATAATCAATCGTCACGGAACAAGCTTCCGGACGATTGTTTATTTTAGCAGAAAACCAAAACCCTGTTCAAGTCAATGAAGAGAATCGTATTTGCAATCGCTGCCGCCGGTCTCCTGCTGACGGCCTGCACCCCCAAGGAAGTCGCCCCTGTGGCCACCCAGTCCCGTGTCGTCGAAGAGGGCGGCACCGGCCCCTACAAAGTCCTGATGCTCGAGGATCCCTCGCTCGAGGCCCACACCATCTTCGCTCCGCAGAACCTCGCGCCGTTCGGCAAGAAGGTCAAGCTGCCCGTGCTCGTCTGGGGCAATGGCGCCTGTACTAACTCCCCGTGGGAGCACTACAAGTTCCTCAATGAAATCGCCTCGCACGGTTTCCTCGTGATCGCTTCCGGCTATATCCCGATGACCGACGAGCGCTACCGTGGCCCGCAGTCCACTTCGGCCCAGCAGATCGAAGCCGTGGAGTGGGCCATCGCCCAGAACGCCGACAAGGCCAGTCCGTATTACGGCCGCATTGATGTCGATGCGATGGCCGCGGCCGGCATGTCCTGCGGCGGCCTCCAGACCCTCGACAACTCCGCGGATCCCCGCTTCAAGACCCTGATGATCTGCAACAGCGGCCTGTTCATCAACCCGGCCGGCGCCGTGCCCGGCATGCCGATGCCCGAGAAAGAGAAGCTCCAGAAGATCACCGTCCCGGTCATCTACATCCTCGGCGGCGAGACCGACATCGCCTATCAGAACGGCATGGATGACTTCCACCGCCTGACGAAGGTCCCTGCTTTCGCGGCCAACTACCCGGTCGGCCACGGCGGCACCTACGGCCAGCCGCACGGCGGCGAGTTCACCGTCCCGGCCCTCGCGTGGCTGCAGTGGCAGCTCAAGGGCGACAAGGAAGCCGCCAAGCTCTTCCAGGGGGACCCTTGCGGCCTCTCGCAGCGCGAAGGCTGGACCGTCGAAAAGAACGGCTTGATTGACTGACGCTGATTCTCAATAACTTGCAAAACGACCTTCGGAAAAAACTCCGAAGGTCGTTTTGCAAATGCCTGATAATCAATACTAGCGTTCGGAGCGAAGGATTTCGACGGGGCCGATCAGTCCGGACTCCACCAGCGGATCATCCTTGGTGAAGGCCTTGTAGATGACCACCGTCTTGCGGCCGGCGGAAGGCCGGGGGAGACCCTTTGCCAGCCACTCGGGGACCTTGAGCATCTGCTGTCCCCGTCCGCCGCGTCCGCCGGCGGACCATTCGATGTCGTCGGGCTCAAACTCGTCGCCGATCAGCCGGTTGACCCACAGGTTCGAGACTTCGACCTCCAGGGTGTTCTGCCCCTTGTGCAGCAGGCGGGTGATGTCCGCCCGGAAGGGCGGGGTCCAGAGCGTGCCGGCGTCGCGGCCGTTGACCCGGACCACGGCGAGGTTCCTGACCTTGCCCAGGTCGATGCAGTAGGCGGCCTTCCTGTCGACCTGGTCGACCGTGAACGTAGTGGTGTAGGTCGCCGTGCCGGAGAAATACTTCACACCCTTGTCTTCAGCGTCGCTCCAGGACGCCAGCTTGTCCATCGTGATGGAAGCGGGAGCGCCCCAACCCTTAGGGAATGTGACCGTCCAGGGGCCTTCGACAGAGGCGACTGCGTCGAACTTCGGCGAGCGGTCTTCCAAGCCGGGACCGGCATCACGGGCTGCCTTCCGGAACACGATGAAGCGTGACCCACGGGGTTCCAGTGGCTCCAGAACAAGGGTTTTGCCGTCGCAGACGGTCCAGGAAGCGGCATCACGGACCTCAACCGTCTTGGGGTTCCAGATCTCAGGGACTTTCCCTTGGAGGGAGAAGGTGAGCGTGGCGGAGACGGGCTCGTCAGCCGTGTTGGCGACGAACCAGTACTGCGTCCCGTCGTCATCGACGCGGTGGATCCACTGCACGCGGCTGTCGTCCGTCAGCAGGGTCGGCTCCTTGGAAGTATAGTCGTCGACGAACCGGCCCCGGCGCAGTAACTCCTGGCAGCGCGTGAAATAAGTGAAAAGCTTGTCGGCGCCGTCCTTCCACCAGGTCTGACCGGGGGTCCACTGCGTGCCCCACTGGCCGAAGGTCATGCCCGGCTTGACCTGGGTCCAGGGGTTCTGCGCCCCGGCGTGGAACATGAATCCGTTGATGCCCAGACAGAAAGCCTTGTCTCCGACTGTCTTGAGGCCGCTCGGGTCGTCCTTCCAGGCATAGCCGGGGATGCAGGTGAAACCTTCGGCATAGACGGTCTGGCGACCGCTGCGCCGGGCAGCGGCGACGACCATGGGCACCTCAGGCCATCCCCAGGAGAGGGGCTGGGTCCAGAACTCGGCGGCGACGGGATCTGCAGAATCCAGTCTGCTGATCAGCAGGTCCGTATCGATCGGGTTGAAGGGCTGGGCCCGGCCCGTGCCGTAAGGCTCGACCAGGAGCTCCAGACCGTTTTCGTGTGCGAGTTTGCTCAGGGTCCCGTAATAGTATTCCGCAAACAGGTCCTTGACGGTCGCCGTCCAGTCCCCGACCACCTTGTCGCTTTCTTCCTTGCTGCGGACTGTCTTCCCGACCAGTGCGGGGAGCCAGGGGAGG